>JACCDZ011383148.1_pt1 | contig 16447 bp, 15 predicted proteins | sample 7449551 | NCBI WGS metagenome assembly JACCDZ01 (sample SAMN15323452, study PRJNA562643) | freshwater metagenome | isolation source: river surface water | place: USA:Blue River Watershed | collected 2017-08-18 | reverse complement strand
GCCTTCATTGAGAACTCTGATTATCTATATTTTCAAGTAGCTGATCGTGTCACAAATGAAAAAGATACCCTTACAGAAAATGAAAAAGTTCACGTAGATGTCTGGCATTACAACGACAAATATATTCAACCTCAACAGCTCGTTCAGTATGATAGAGATGGGCCAGCGACAAAACTATTTGTTGGTAATACACGAGATTTGACTTTATTTCCACTTTCCAACGACACATTAGATGTTTCCATTGAAACGAAAATAAAAGGAACAAAACTTATAGCGACATCCAATATGGCTTATGCTGTTAGCGCGCAATGGAAAAGTCCTGCATTAGAAGATGTTTACACCATTGATATAACAACAGGGAAAACAAACTTAGTAAAATCAGGTGTGTCCTATCATAGTGGAATTTCACCTAAAGGAAAATACTTTAGTTATTTCGATCCAAATAAAAAACAACACTTCATGCTGGATCTTAATTCTTCAAAAGAGACCTGTATTACGTGTAACCTCACAGATGTCGTTTGGACAGAAGAAATAAATGGTCAACCAATGCTTGCAGGTCCAATGGAGACATACGGCTATAATCACGATGAGACAATCTATTACTTTCAATCGCAATATGATATTTGGGGATACGACATTCGTGCAAATAAACTTCTTTCCTTAACAGAGCGAAAAGGAGAAAAGAGAAAGACACAGTTTTCATTGCAAAAATGGAATGCTGATTCACTATATATCAATTTGAAGGATGTTTACGTCACGGGGTTCAATGAAAGTGACAAAAGTACGGGCATATACTCCTTTTATGAAGGTGACGACTTTGGACTTTATCCTAAGAAAGTGGGAGATTTTAAGTTTTTTGGTATCGATAGATCTCGTAATGCTAAAGTACACATGGTTCGGAGAATGTCTGTATCAATGTATCCCGAGGTATCAATTTTAGATAATACCTTTAAAAACGAAAAGGTCATTTCCAAAACGAATCCACAACAAGATGATTATAATTGGGCCAAAGTTCAATTAATAAAATGGAAAGCCCATGACAAGTTGCCTTTAGAAGGTCTACTTTATTCTCCTGAAAATTTTGATCCCTCTAAAAAGTATCCTTTACTCGTTTATTTTTATGAGTTGAACGCTGATAATTTGCATAATTATAATTCTCCTAGACCATCAGCCAGTACGATAAATCCCATTGAATATGCTTCAGCAGGTTACTTTGTGCTGATTCCAGATATTCGCTATACCTATCCAGGTAAGCCTGCCAAATCTGCTTATAATTGCATCGTAAGTGGAACAGAATTCGTCATGAGAAACTTTCCAATTGATTCCTTCAAAATAGGCTTACAAGGGCAAAGTTGGGGTGGTTATCAAACAGCTCAGTTAATCACAATGACAAAGAGATATGCAGCTGCGATGGCCGGAGCTCCAGTATCGAATATGTTTTCTGCGTATGGAGGCATACGATGGGGTTCGGGTTTAAACCGACAATTCCAATATGAATCTCAACAAAGTAGAATTGGAAAAACTATTTGGGAGGCACCGGAACTTTACAGAGAAAATTCTCCATTATTTCATCTACCCAACGTCACAACACCACTTTTAATTATGCACAATGACGAAGACGGCGCCGTACCTTGGTATCAAGGAATTGAACTTTACAACGGACTGAGAAGACTTCAAAAACCTTGTTGGATGTTGAATTATAACGAAGAAGATCATAACCTAACCCGGGTTGCAAATAAAATTGACTTGAGTATTCGAATGCGCCAGTTTTTTGACCACTACCTCAAAAATGAACCAATGCCAATTTGGATGAAAAATGGTATTCCAGCAGAAAAAAAAGGCAAAACCTTAGGTTATGAAAATTCCAAAGATCGTTAAGGCCAGTTTATTTTTTTGTGTCGCTTTTGGGATTGCAATTTTGAGTTTACTCCCGCCAAAACAAGTAGAACTTGGAAGTTCTGATAAATTATCCCATTTTATCGCCTATTTCATTCTTATGCTTTCTTTTGGCATTTGGAGAGAAAAGAACAAACACCTATTTGTAGGGATACTCCTAATGGTTGCGTATGGAATTTTGCTTGAATTTCTTCAAGGTCTTGTGCCTGGAAGGGTACCTTCTTTTCTCGATGCCATAGCAAATACAGGCGGGGTAGTACTCGGTGCCTGCTTGTTCTATTTTTTAACTAAGCGTCGGACTTAAGTAATTGTTCGATGACTTCCTCGATTTGACTCAACAGAGGCAAGCGGTTGTCGTTTATTATTTCATATGGCCCGAAGCTGAGTTTTTTATCGTCCGACCACTGTGCTTCCATACGATCGCGAATTTGTTCTTCGGAAATTCCATCTCTCTTCATCACCCGAGTAATGCGCAACGATAGAGGTGCCGTAACCAAAATAATTTCATGAAATTTTTTATACGCATCAGTTTCGTAAAGAATCGCTGCCTCATTAAATACCAGTGGTTTATTTTGACTTGACGCCCAATATACAAAAGCTTCACGGACCAAAGGATGAACTAACTGATTAACTTTTGATCTCATTTGTTCGTCATGAAAAATTAATGTTGCCATTTTTTCTCGGTTCAATTCACCATTTGAATAGATCTCTGTACCAAACCAATCAATAAGAGACTCCGAAATGATTGGATGAGAATTCATTAGAATTCGTGCTTCCTTGTCGGCGTAATAAACAGGATAACCCATTCGCTCAATTATTTGAGCAACATAACTTTTTCCTGATCCAATTCCTCCTGTTATTCCGATGAATTTCATCTTTCGAATTTAGGAATAATTAAACTAAGAATCTCTTTTGTTCCTTTATTGCAATTAAGTTGCTTTTACTTACATTTGCCTTATGACAGAAAAAGAGTGGTTTGATACTTGGTTTGATACTTCATATTATCACGTTTTATACAAACATAGAAATGATGAAGAGGCAGCCTTATTTATTGAGCAGCTCACCAAACTTTTAAACCTCCCCAAAGAAGCTGGAGTATTAGATTTAGCTTGTGGAAAAGGAAGACATTCCTTGATGTTACACCAATCAGGTTTAAATGTATTAGGTGTAGATTTATCCAGGAATAGTATTAAAGCAGCACAAGAAAACGCGAAATCAGGCTTAAGATTTTCTGTACATGACATGCGGGAAATTATTCCCAATGAGCGCTTCGCTGCTATTTTTAATTTATTCACGAGTTTTGGGTATTTTGAAAGTTCAACTGAAAATGAACAAGTTATCCACGCAGTTCATGCAATGCTCGACGAAAAAGGAATGTTTGTCATCGACTTTATGAATGCTCGCAAAATCATTGAAAATCTTGTGCTATCCGAGGAAAAAATAATAGATGATATCCACTTTTCCATTCGAAGGAAATGGGACAAAGAACACATTTATAAATTCATTGATGTATTGGACGGAACGAATTCTCACAGTTTTATGGAACGCGTGCAATCGCTTTTTTTAGCTGACTTTAAGAAACTTTTGAACGGAAAATTTATCATTAAACATGTATTTGGCGATTATCAGTTGAATTCATTTGACGGGGAAGAATCGGATCGTTTAATAATCATTGCCGAAAAAATCTGATGGAACTTAGTGCAGTAGTAATAGGATTGTTTGCCTCGGTAATTTTAGGTGGTTCACTCGTTGCCTATCTACATACCAATAATAAAAATCAATGGATAAAGTTGTTATTGGCTTTTAGTGGTGGATTTTTATTGGCTATTATATTTCAGCATTTATTACCCGATTTATATCACGACGAAGATAAAAGTGCAGGCTTATATATATTGTATGGATTTTTGATTCAATTAATTTTGGAGTATTTCTCAGGTGGAATCGAACATGGGCATGTACATGTGCATTCTAAACAACAGTTGCCATGGCTATTATTTCTGTCTCTCTCTATTCACTCCATTATTGAAGGGATACCATTAGGAAATCATTTTGCTAGCATCGAATCAGAAGACCATCACCAACACGATACGCTCTTTTGGGGAATTATTTTTCATCAAATTCCGGTAGCTGTTGCCTTGATGACTCTTTTATACCATACCACTTTAAAACCTTGGTTAAAGTGGCTTGTGCTGGGGTTATTTGGAATAATGACGCCTGTAGGGGTATTTCTCGGTTTAACTGTTTCGCCCGCTGACCTTGGAATTGATGTCCACATGATTTTAGCCATAGTTGTTGGAATGTTTTTGCATATTTCAACCACAATAATTTTCGAAACGTCCGAAAATCATAAATTTAACGTCCTGAAATTAATGAGCATCATTATTGGTGTAATTTTGGCTATGGTAATGTACTAAAATTGTTTCAATGAAAAATTTCTTAATCTTCGGTTTCTTACTTTCTTTTCGTTTTGTACTTGCAGATTCTCCGTTAACTTCTACCTATTTTGCAGATGCCTATAAAAATGAAAAAATTATTCAATATGCTCAAAAAAGACAAGGAAAAATTGACCGCAAATTGATTCGATTTATTTCTTCCGAAAAAGCATCTTTGGAATTAAAATTAGCCTGTATTAATGCTTTAGGCTGGAACATTGACAACCAATCGAACGCACCACTTTTATTAAAAACCTTACTTAAAAATAACAAATGTTACACGCGTGAAGAGCTCATGCAACGGGGAGATGCAAAAGACCTTTTATGCTATGCCTACCTTCTCTCTTTAGATAATTACCATGATGTAGAAATGGCTAAAATTATTTCTCAAATCGCTGTCGATAATGAACCTAATTCATACACGTTTCAAATAATTAATGGATTAATTCAAGCGCAATATTTATTTGATTCGGATTGGTGTGAAGTTTACCTAGTTTGTGATAACGTAAGAAGTAACTCACAATTAAAAGATGATTTTTCTCCAAAGGCCAAGGAAATAATTTTCGAATACATGGACCTGTATAGTTCCTATTGCGAATAAAAAAAGGGCCACTAAGGGCCCAAATAATCTAAATTTCACAACGTAATTAGAACGGTAAATCGTCAGCTTCGTCGCTATTGTTTTCTAATGCGCTTGCGGTTTGAGCCACTGGAATTGGATCCGATCCTAAGGACATAGGTGACGGTCCCCCTGAAGGAATTCCTGTCCCTTGACCTACTCTTTCTATTCTCCAAGCTTCAATTGTATTGAAATACTTTACCTCTCCTTGAGGACTAGTCCATTCTCTACCTCGTAAATTGAAAGAAACATCTACAAATTCACCCACCTGAACTTGATCAAGTAAGGAACATTTATCTTGTGTCGTTTGAAAGATGACTTGCTGTGGGTATGTATCTTGTGTTTCAATTACAAACTCTCTTTTGGAAAATCTATCTGAGATTACTTGAGTTGGGTTGATCACTTTTACAGTGCCTTGAATTTTAAACATATGCGTAATTATTAGTTGTTGTTTATCTATTATTAAAGCTCAATAAGCATTTCCATGCTTCTTCTAAATTCTGTTCCTCGATTAAAGATTTCGCTCGAACATGCAAAGCCATCTCTAACTCTAGAGGTTTGTTTTCTAAAGATAAGAATATTTCGCTTAACTCTAAAAGTTTATATTCATTTACATCTGTCTCATTTGGTAATTCCTCAATCCCAGCAAGAAAACCGAGGTCATTTCCACTTAAGATCTTGCTATTTTTAATATCCATCGGAAGTTGATCGAATCCAATACCACAAGTAGTTATTGGTTTTTGTATTTCAAACATTGATGAATGATCGGCCCTACAATACCAATTCCCTCCCATTCTCGACACAAGATCAATTTTATGTTGATCAATCATTCCATCAGCGTTCAATACTTTTTCACTGATGTGTATTCTTAAAACTTCGCAAATAATCAAATTTCCAGCACCACCTTCCGTTCCCAATTCTATTACTTGGTTTACTTTGCATTCAAATTGAACAGGTGATTCTGCCACTCGAAACGGCTTTATGCATTCGGACGGAATAGCTGAAAATCCGGCTTTTTCAAACTCACTAACACCAGCTGCATAAGGCGAACTTGCTAAACTCATTTGATGTACAATATCATAATTGACAACATTGATAACTACCTCCGGGACAATTTTGACATTGTTGTATGTGTCTTTAGTTGTATTACTTCTGCCAGACCTTGCCGGTGAAAAAATCATTATGGGAGGATTCGCACTAAATACGTTAAAGAAACTAAATGGAGCCAAATTTGGTCTACCTTCTTCGTCTATAGTGGAGGCAAAAGCAATTGGTCTTGGTCCAACGGCACCTAACAAGTATTGATGCAATTTTGGAACTGTTAAAGATTTAGGATCGAGTGTTAACATTTACTGACAAAATTAAGTTAATTTTCTGGCACGCATTGTGCCGTTTAACAGCTTTTTTTGTGTTTTATTCACAACAAATCAGCATAGAATTTAAGCACTTTTCATTAACTTAGTCACATGCGCTTTTGGATACTTCTTTTTGTAATATCGCCTTTACTTGTTCTCTCACAGAATAAAAAAGACAAAAATGGCAAAAGAACAGGTCATTGGGTGTATTATGGAAAAGACCGGCCGAGTGCAAGGGTCAAATCCGATATAAAGATAGAAGAAGGAAACTATGTAAACGGATTCAAGGAAGGAAGTTGGGTCAAGTATTACTCAGATGGGAAAACACCCAAATTAAATGGAAACTATGTCAATAATCGGCCGTATGGCGCCTACAGTCGTTACTATCAAAATGGCAAATTAAAGGAACAAGGCAATTTCAGTTATGATGCTTTTAAAGGTGTTTACATACGAAATCACTCTAATGGAAAACTCGCTTATAAAGGCTCCTATAATAGTTCAGGAAAGGAATCTGGTTTGGTTCAATATTTTTATGCGAACGGTCAAGTAGAATTAGAATATTCAATGAAAGATGGAAAACCAACTGGAACTTTAAAACGCTATTTCAGTGATGGCTCTTTAAAAGAAATTACGACGTTCAACGCTAATGGTTTGATCGAAAAAGCTCAAAAATTCGAACCTAAAAAAATAACTGTTCAACCAACTCCTACAGTTAACAAATTTACCTACCCACCTAAAGTCGTGAATCCTAAAACTAAAGGTGTAAAATTCAACCCAGAAGGTCATAACCGCTTGTACAACGAAAACGATGTGATTTGGATGGATGGAACGTTTAAAGGGGGTCAATTGTGGGACGGAAAAGTGTTCGAATACGATAAAGATGGGATTGCTAAAAAGGTGAGGATTTATAAAAAAGGGAAATACCATTCCGATGGTCAGTTGTAATTAGTACAACTCAACATATTTCTTATTTTTGTCAAAATATTTTTCATGAAAGCATACGTTTTTCCTGGACAAGGAGCTCAATTTTCCGGAATGGGAAAAGATCTTTACGATCAATCAGCAATTGCACGCGAAATGTTCGCAAAAGCTAACGAAATTTTAGGATTTGATATTCAAAAAATCATGTTCGAAGGCACTGATGAAGAGTTGAAACAAACAAAAGTCACCCAACCGGCTATATTCTTGCATTCAACTATTCTCGCCTCTTGTTTAGGGGTTGAATTTCAACCTGATATGGTAGCTGGTCATTCACTTGGCGAATTTTCTGCCTTGGTTGCCAATAAGACGTTAACGTTTGAAGATGGACTTCGTTTAGTTTCTAAAAGAGCTTTAGCCATGCAAAAAGCTTGTGAATTAGAACCTTCTACAATGGCTGCAATACTCGGATTAGAAGATGCGGATGTTGAAAGAATTTGCAAATCTATTGATGGAATAGTTGTTCCAGCTAATTATAACTGCCCCGGTCAATTGGTCATCTCGGGAGCTTTTTCCGCCGTAGAATCCGCTTGTCAAGCGCTAACGGAGGCCGGTGCAAAACGAGCAATGATCTTACAAGTTGGAGGTGCATTTCATTCCCCACTAATGGAACCAGCACGAGAGGAACTCGCTTCTGCTATTGAAGAAACTAAATTTTCCACGCCAATTTGTCCTGTTTATCAAAATGTAAATGCACAATCGGTAACTGACCCTGAAGTAATTAAACAAAATCTCGTTGCACAATTAACCGGACCCGTAAAATGGACACAGATCATGCAAAATATGCTTACGGATGGTTGTAAGGAAGTGGTTGAAGTAGGACCAGGTAAAGTATTGCAAGGATTATTTAAAAAAGTGGACCGCGAAATTCCAACAAATAGCGCCTCGATCTAATTTTTTTTATGGAAAGTTAATTTGTGTTGCATCTTAAGCTAAAACTTAAGCACATGAAACATTTTTTAATTTTGGGAATCCTGCTAGTGGCAGTGAACTCATCAGCGCAACGATCAACGGGAGAAGTAATTGGTACCGTAATCAATTTGAAAAACAAAGAACCTCTGCTTCGTGCTCGCATGATTATTGACGACAACGGTTCACTTTATCAAGCTTTTTCTGACCCTGATGGCAGATTTCGAATTCCATCTGTTCCTTCGGGTAAATATTACATGACCATAATTTTCAAAACCGACACCATGCGAAACATTCCTTTAGATGTTCCAATTGAAGCCTATTGTAACCTCGGAACCATCGAATTTGAAGCCAAAACTCTTTCATTGAAAACAGTAAATCTAAAAGCAGGAGTAAGATTAGTTCACGGTGAATTACCTGTGAAAGAACTCACCGATATGGAAATCAAGAGAAGTCCAGTAAAATTTGATGTAAAAACTTTGGCTACAACTATGTCCTCTGAGGTGCGAATGGCCGATGATGGAGAATTGATGTTTCGAGGTGCACGAAAAGGCGATATGATTTATGTGTTAGATGGAATCAAATCCAATGAAGTCTTTAATGTCCCTAGCTGTGCTATCGGAAAAATGATGGTGTACACCGGAGGTCTTCCTGCGAAATATGGTGATACTTTGGGTGGTGCTATAATTTTGGAAACAAAGAGCTATTTTGACCTGTATAGATCCTACCAACAACAATATGGGGAAGATTAATTCTTTGAAAGAATATATCTGTAAACTATAATTAACAGTGCTTGAATGACAAAAATTAAGGTTATTGGAGGTAAATGATATGGCCATGTGTCGGCTGGAAACCACGTGTCAAAACCAATTGAAAATACATGTGAAATATTTAATAACACTCCCAAACGTCCTAATTTAAAGAATTGATGATCAGTATACTTCTTCCAAGTGGCAAATAAAGGAAATGAAAAGAAAAAGAAGGATAATAACCCTATTGAAATACTAGTCCAACCGTGAATATTTAATTCTCCAAGAGTGAAAAATTTGGGATAATATACTGGACTAAGTATGTAAAAAGTTACGAAAACATGAATCAGAGCAACAGTGTATCCAAAGAGACCTGTTGCTCTTTTTGTTAAACCAAAACGTTGTAATTTATCATGTGGTAATAACGAAATCAACAATACACTTGCGCACCACCAAGCCAAGGCTTTATTGAAAACAAATAAAAATGCAGTTGGTCCCAATTCTTTTCCGATGTGATAACGAATGGCCGCATAACTATAAAGAAAAAGAAATAGAACTAGCAGAAATTTCATTCACTTAAGGCGTCGTATTCTACATTCCATAAAAACAACCCACAAGCAGGTGCAGAAACAGAAGCTTCTTGCCTGTCCTTTGCTTTAAGAATTGCTTCAACGTCTTGTGTACTTATTTTATTCAATCCCACATCAACTAAAGTTCCAACAATTGCCCTTACCATATTTCGAAGAAATCGATTCGCTGTAATTTCAAAAACCAATTGCTTATTCTCATTAATGTACCAATTTGCTTTCTTTACCTCACAGATGTTTGTTTTTACGTCGGTATGAAGGCGTGCAAATGACGTATAATCTTGGTTTCCAATCAATACTTCGGCAGCTTTATTCATGGCACTCATATCCAAAGACGGCGTAAAATACCAACTTTGATTTTCTTTGAATGGATCTTTTTCTTGATGAATAAAATAACGATAAGTCCTCCAACGCGCATCAAAACGAGCATGAAGTTCATTTGGAACTGGAAAAACATCGAAGACAACGATCGATTCAGGTAGCATTTTATTCAATTTGAATTTTAGCTCCTCTGGCGAAAGTATGGAAATATCCGCATGAAAATAGTAGTTTGCCGCGTGCACTCCTGTGTCCGTCCTTCCACAACCTACAATTTCAATAGGCTCATTGCTGTTTAATCTCGTTAATGCCTCCGTAATTTCGCCTTGAACACTTGATGAATTCGGTTGAATTTGCCACCCGTGGTAAGGTGTCCCATTGTATGCAATATGAAAAAAAAGACGTGGCATTTTCTCACGACCAAATTACAAATAAGTTCTGTGTTGGCTGCAAGTCACATCGAGTTATTCTAGATACAAGCGAATGCCGTTTTGATAATCAACTGAATAATCAAACGTTATGGCCTGAGAACTAGGAATGCCATTTTTAAATATCCAAGTAATTATTTTTGAATTTTCTTCTACTTTTCCATCACCAACTTCACCTTCTTTCACCTTTATATCTGAATTTGAAGAAATTGGAAACTGATCTTTAATGACTACTGGAATTATTGCTCCTCCATTATTTTTCAATTTTATTTCCCAACTCACTTCAAACTTCTGTCGATTGTTTATCAATCGTTGTTTTGATTTCTCTTTAATGCGCGTTCTCTCAATCTTCATCTTTGCATCTTTACCAAAGGAAAAAGATAAAGTATCTTTTGTAGTACTCGCATCCAAATACGATTTTCCGAGAAAAGTACCATCAAAATAAATATTCGACTCCCCACTTAATAAATTTAATTTTTCCCAGCCCGAAACTTGTGCCGATAAATACACACTTGGATCCACTTTCGGAATCGCGTGGTATTCGTAATTTGCGTTCATATCAAAAGTAGCAATGCTAACCTTGTGATCCATTCCATCGGTAGGAATAGACATTTTGGAAAGGATTGTATATTCCATACGCATATCCTTTTTTTCAACAATTGTTGTTACGGTTGGAGAATAGTTTTTGTAGTTTTCTTCCTTATCCTTTTCAACTAGCATTTTCCCATTTTTTTTGTTTCTCGCACCACGAACAGCAATATCAGATCGCGAAAGGGTATAATCGCCATCCGCATAGGAAGATGCAACACCTCCAATTGTCATTACTTGACTTGAAACTGCTCTGCTAGCCATAACTTGAACCTCTTTCAAGTCCACAGTTTGAGGTTTCATAAAAAACTTTATGTAGGCAGAATTAATGGATTGTTGTTGTTGATCGTACCCCACAAAGCTTGATTTAATTTGTGATTCTCCTTTGGGTACAATGATTTCAAATTTTCCTTCAAAATCAGTTACTGCTCCAACATTCGGATTAGATGGGAAAGTAATTTTAGCAAAGGGCAATGACAAACCGGTGGATGCATCTATGACTTCTCCCCTAATTTTTTGTCCAGAATAATCTACAGAAGGTAATTGACGCGTTGTTTGTGTGTATTTCTGAGGTGTATTGTTGTAGTTTATATACCAAGGGCTTAGATTAGGTTCTTGAGCATTTTCATAAGGATCATTGGTAGACAATACAACGTTGACATTTTTCCACTCTATGCCACTTGTTTGTGAAACATTTGCTTTCGCCTCTAATTTTACCTGTTTTCCAATACCATCGCTACGCATATCATAATATGGTTTCCATGTAGCTCGCGGTGTAATATACTGAACATAGAATGACGCATCACCCGCTTTTTCAACATCTACCTCAACAACAACTTCAGAATAATTAATAACAGGTTTACTTCGTTGACTTAGAATTTCTTGTTCAATTTTATTAATTTGCTTTTGGACCTCCTCTAACTCAGTATATATTGATGATTGTCGTGAATTTATTTCCATTAATTTTTGATGCATAAACGCATAGGCTTCCTTTAATTCAGCAATTTTCAATCCTTGGTCATTCCCTTTCAAATCCTGATTTTTCAACAATAGATTTCGGTCCATATCCAAAACGTTATATTCATTTTGAAGGGCTTCATTCTTTAATTCTAATGTCTTTTTTTGAGTGTTCAATTTCTCAATTTCTTCGTTGCTTATTTTTGGGTCTTCGTAATTTTTTCTTGTTCGCACAGAAAGAATCGTAAGCGTTCCCATAGCTTTAACTTGAACCGTATTTGGATCAATAAAATCTGTCAATTTTTGAAAAATGATTTCTTGTTTTCCCGGCTTTAGTTCTACCGTATGTTCATGATGCAATTGAGCACCGGTAAAAAAAACTGTAGCTTTTTGAAGCGGGGCTGTCACAGGAACTTCTTTTTGAGCCCAATAGGGAAAGACAAGCATTGTTGCAATGCCAATAAAAATGTTTTTCATAGCTTAATTTTAGGTAAGATGATTTTAAAGTAAAAAATCCATAAATTATTTCAAGAAAGGCAGATCCAATCCTGTCAAATCTATTTCGAAAAGCTGATAATTAAAGGATTCGTCATTTTCTGCAATACTTGCCAAAACTGCTTTTTTCATACTTGGGTACCATTGAAAGTGGGTGTCGTCGTTAACAGTATTAAATTGAGCGCCTAAATTAACAGGAGAACCCCATGTTCCATTTTCTTTTTTACAATAGTAAATATCGAAACCTCCCATACCAGGTAACGCATCGGAACTGAAGAACAAGGTGTTGCCATCTGGTGAGAGGTAAGGTGTAGTTTCTCTTCCGGTAGTATTAATTCCTTTGGGCATAGCTAGAACCTGCTGAAATATATCGTCTTTCTTTTCCACAATATATAGATCGGTCATTGATTTCTCTCCATTGCGATCCGAAACAAATACCATCCATTGTGAGGTGGTTTCATCCTCATAAATCACTGTATCTGAAACTGTCGCTGCACCTTCAAAATAAGATGTGTTCAAATCTTTTTGATTAATTAAAGTTGCAGAACTTAATATTCCCGGATCTCCAGAACCGTATTCCACAATTTCAGACGACGCCGTAGTTTTCTCTTTAGATGCAGAAGTATTGAGCGTACCCAATGCATACATACCATCTTCACTTACATAGTTTAGCGCATCAAAACCTTCTGTGTTCACCCCTTCTGTTGCCTCTTCATTAAGTACCCATGTTTTAGATTCTTCATTCCAAGAAGCTTGGTAAATATCTTCAAAAAAACGCTGATCATCTGGATTCATGTTGTTTCCCGTTGTTTCCGGTTTCCGAGCTGTGAAAAACAACGTTTTTCCTCCCAAGGTAAGAATAGGACCATACTCATCGTGTTTAGTCATTAATTCTTCTGCTAACGGTTTTCGTAAATTTTTGACTCCTTTTGCCAATTCTTCTAAACCGAATTGACATTGTAAAATTAATGTTGGAATTTCCAATTCTTTAGACATCGACTTACCGTAACCAACTTCTGCTGCTTTATAATGTTGAAGAGCAGATTCTAATTCCCCCATTCGATGATGAGCAGACGCTTTGACAAAATTCAGCTCGCCATCCTTTTTCTTTTTCGCGAGTTCATAAGCTTTAGCTGCATGTTCCAGTGCGGCATAGTAACTATTCAATTCTAATTCCACAGAAGCCAAGGCTAAAAAGCACTTAAAATTTGTTGGATCGGTGACTGATGCCTGTTTGTAACTCATGAAAGCACTACTTACTCTTCCTTCGTTATACTCTTGATTTCCCTTATCTAAATAACGCAATGCATTCACTTTATTTAAGGCTGATGTTTTTTGAGAAAATATTGAAATGGAGAAAAAATTGATGAATGAGAAAATTAAAAAGTACTTCATAAGTTAGATTTATATAGAAACAAACGAATGCTCCTAAAAGTTACGCCCTAAAGATATTGGTTTTGTATATTTCAGCGAAATGATTGATAAATAAGTTTTGAAAAGTTAAATGTTGTTTATGATCAAACTCCATCCACTATTTTTTTTGAGAAAGCCTGATAGAAAAAGTTAGGAATCCAACTTATTTTTATTTGTAAGACAACTAAAAGAGAAAATTACGCGTCTACAAATTAAATCTAAACTAAAAATTATATGAAAATCAGAATCTTACTCCTTTTTTCACTTATGCCAATCTTTGGTATGTACGGACAATATAATGGACTTTTTCAAAGTAATAACATCACTTATCTTCCCGATGGGACGGGGGTTCAATACCAAGATTCTTTTGTAGTAAGCGGCTTACCTTCGAGCGCGACATTCTTAGATCCCATATTTTTAAATAGTGTCTGTGTAGAAATGGAACATTCATACATTGGTGATCTTGAAATGTGGATTGAATGTCCTAATGGACAAATTACCCCTTTATTAAATTCCTTTTCTCCGGGTTTCTTGCCGGGAGGAGCATCTGGAGGTAGTCTTTTTCTAGGCAATCCAATTGACGATGCAGGTGGTGGTGGACCCGGAATTCCTTATCAATATTGTTTTAGCTCCAATTATAATCAACTAGGACCTGTAAGCCAAAACTATGGAAACTCAATCGTTGCAACTAGCGGAAACTCGTTAAACCCAACCTCGGTTTACCAGCCTGACGGATCTTTCAGTAGTCTAATTGGTTGCCCACTTAACGGGGTATGGAAAATAAAAGTTCAAGACAATTTAGGAATAGACGATGGCTATATTTTTAATTGGCAAGTAAACATTGACCCTTCCCTTTATACCACAACGAGTGGTCGTGTTTTCAATGATATAAATACAAATTGTCAAGAAGATTCTCTCGAGCCCGGAATCTCCAATCTTCCTGTGATAATTGAACCAGGAAGTTATGTTGCCTTTACAAATCAATTAGGTATTTGGTATGTCGATAATTTACCTGCAGGCACCTACAGCTTTACAGTGGATACAACTAATATTTTATGGTCTCCAATTTGTGGAAACTCGGGAACTTTTACCATTACAGATCCTACTGTATTTAATTTTGCACCTAGCTTAGGAATGTACAATGAGGTGCCTTGTGCTCAACCAGATGTTTCCATTTTTGCGCCTTTTCTACGTAGATGCTTAGCAAACACTATTTATGTGTCAGCTACCAATAGTGCGTCAACATCAACCATTCTAACGAATTCATATGTTGATGTAACATTAGATCCTTTAATGACAATTAATTCATCATCTTACCCATTTACCCCTCAGGGTACTAATGTTTATCGCTTTTTCACTGGTAATATTATTCCAGGTCAAGTTATAAACTTCAATATAAATGTTACCATTAGTTGCGATGCTGAATTGAATCAAAACCTATGTATGGAATCGGAAATATTTCCTGTTGAACCTTGTATGTTGGATACCATTTCAACCCCAACTTACGGAGGAGGGCTGATTGCAAATCTTCCTTCACCATGTACCTTACCATGGGATCAGTCGAGTTTGAGTGTCTCAGGATGGTGTGCGGGAGATAGTATTGTTTTTGAAGTAACAAATACAGGAAGCTTTGGTGGAGGAGACATGGAATGCTATTCTCCAGTGATTGTTTATTTAGATGGTGTGCTTTACTATGTTGATTCCATTATGATTGCGGGAGGAGAAACAGCAACCTATACATTTCCAGCAACAGGAGGAACTTGGATATTAAATGCAGAACAACATCCTTTACATCCTGGTAATTCTCATCCCAATGCGCATGTAGAAGGTTGCGGACCAGGAACAGGTAATGGAGACGTAAATGATTTACCACTTGATGATGCTGACCCAGTTAATGATATCTACTGTGGTGTTGTTACAGGAAGTTATGACCCAAATGATAAAAGAGGTTTTCCTACAGGTGTTACCGATCAACATTTCATTTTACCAAATCAACAATTACAATATGTAATTAGATTCCAAAATACAGGTACTGATACCGCATTTACAGTTGTAATAAGGGATACACTTGATCAAAATTTAAACATTATGTCCGTTACTTCTGGTGTTTCAAGTCATGATTATGACTTTAAAATGTATGGTCCAAGGGTACTTGAATGGACATTTCATAATATAAATCTTCCTGACAGCGGAAACAGTGAACCAAACAGCCATGGGTTTATTACGTTCACCGTAGATCAAATTCCGAATTTATCCCCAGGCACAACAATACTTAATAACGCCGATATATACTTTGATTTAAATGAACCCATCATTACAAATGAGACGTGGCATACCATAAACTTGGAACATTTTGCCACAATGTCCACCTTACATATCGATCAAATGTCAATTAATGTTTTTCCAAATCCTGCGAGTGACTTCATCACTATTGCATTTGATAAAACACATCAAAACTTACCGTTCAGCTTGAGTGATTTATCCGGAAAAGAGGTCATGAATGGTTTATTAACAAACCAAGTAAACTATCTGGATGTAAGAGACTTGAGACAAGGATCATATTTACTAAAAATTAAAAACCAAACAGTAATGCTTCAACTGGTGAAATAAGTAGGAAAAGATCGAAAGAAAAAAGGGGCTGTCTCAAAAGGGGGCAGCCTTTTTCATTTGCTTTTGTTGAAAACAAAAAACGGGAGGTTTCCCTCCCGCCCTGAAAGATTTGT
>JACCDZ010185298.1_pt1 | contig 16476 bp, 15 predicted proteins | sample 7449551 | NCBI WGS metagenome assembly JACCDZ01 (sample SAMN15323452, study PRJNA562643) | freshwater metagenome | isolation source: river surface water | place: USA:Blue River Watershed | collected 2017-08-18 | reverse complement strand
TGGCGGGGCTGCATAGTGCCTTTGGCTTCATGGGCGGGACGGGCCTGCCGGGGCTGGCCTGGGCCGGCGTGGGTGCGGCGGCCGTGCTCCTGTCCGCCTGGGCCTGCGACCCCGTGATGAAGGCGGCCCTGCGGCGATAATCGACCGTTTGCCATGCTAGACCTGATCCAGATCACGAACGATCCCACGCTCGCACGCCGGTGCGATGCGCTGGAGGGCATGCGCCTGTTCGTCGACCTGGAGCGCCTGGGCAAGGCCGAGCGCCAGGCCGGGCGCAACACCTTCATCAGCCTGCACACGCTGGAAGACGTGGCCCGCATCAAGGCCGAACTGCGCCGCTCCCGCCTGATGGTCCGCGTCAACCCCCTGCACGCCGGCACTGCCGCCGAGGTGGAGGACGCCATCGCCCAGGGTGCGGACCTGCTGATGCTGCCCATGTTCGAGGACGCCGACGCGCTGCGCGAGTTCGCCCGCCTGGTCGACGGCCGCCGCGGCATCGTGCCGCTGGTCGAGACGGCGGGTGCAATGGATTCGGTCGCCGACTGGGTGGCCACGCCGGGGTTGTGGGAGGTGTACGTGGGCCTGAACGACCTGCACATCTCCATGGGCCTGCGCTTCATGTTCGAGCCGCTGGCCCTGGGCCGCGTGGATGCCGTCGCGCGCATCGTCCAGGCGCAGGGCCTGCGCTTCGGCTTCGGCGGGATCGCCCGGCTGGACGAGGGCCTGCTGTCGGGCCGCCAGGTCCTGGGCGAGCACCTGCGCCTGGGCTCGCGTTCCGTGATCCTGTCGCGCACCTTCCACCGCGACGACCCCGACGCCGTGTTCGAGGACGAGGTCGCGGCGCTGCGCCAGGCCGAGCGCGAGCTCGCGGCGCGCACGCCCGCGCAGGTCGAGGCCGACGCCCGGGACACCGCCCGCCGCATCCGCGAGATCGCCACCGGCACGGCGGACGCCCGATGAAGCGCCTCCTCGACATCGCGCTGTCGCTGGCAGCGCTGTGCCTGCTGTCGCCCCTCCTGCTGGCCACGGCCCTGGCCGTGGCGGTGGAGAGCGGCCGCCCGGTCCTGTTCCGCCAGGTGCGCCTCGGCCGGGGCGGGCGGGAGTTCGGCATGTACAAGTTCCGCAGCATGGTGAAGAACGCCGCCGCCCTGGGTTCGTTCCAGACGGCCGCCAACGACCCGCGCATCACCCGCGTGGGGCGCTTCATCCGCCGCACCAGCATCGACGAGCTGCCGCAATTGCTGAACGTGCTCCAGGGCGACATGAGCCTGGTGGGGCCGCGCCCCGACGTGCCGGCGCAGCGCTCCCTCTACACCGATGCCCAGTTCGCCGAGCGTTGCGCCGTGCGTCCGGGCATCACCGGCCTGGCCCAGGCGCTGCTGCGCTCCAGCGGCACGGAGGCCGACCGCCTGGCCCTGGACCTGCGCTACGTGCGCGAGCAGTCGCTGGTGCTGGACCTGAAAATCATGGGCTGGACGGTCAAGCGCCTGTCCGGCAAGGACGCGAACTGAGCATGTGCGGAATCTTCGGTTACTGGGATCGCAGCGCCCGCGCCATGGAGGCCGGCACGCTGTCGGCGATGGCCCGGCAGATCGTGCACCGGGGGCCCGACGACGAGGGCATCCACCACGTGCCCGCGCGCGGCGTGGCCATCGGCAACCGGCGGTTGTCCATCATCGACCTGGCGGGCGGGCACCAGCCCTTCGTGTCCGATGACGGCAAGGTCGCCGTCGTCCAGAACGGCGAGATCTTCAACTACGTGGAGCTGGCCGAAGAACTGCGCCGCGAGGGCGTGCGGCTGGATTCGCACTCCGACACCGAGGTGCTGCTGCGGCTGTACGAGCGCGAAGGCATCGCCTTCGTCAAGCGCCTCAACGGCATGTTCGCCATCGCCATCGACGACGCCCGCGAGGACGCGCTGTACCTGGTGCGTGACCGCATCGGCGTCAAGCCGCTGTACGTGGCGGACGAAGGCGGGCGCGTGCTGTTCGGCTCCGAGATCAAGGCCCTGGCCCCGGCCGGCGGCACCGCCGGCGGGGTGGACCTGGAGGCGCTGCACCACTACCTGACCTTCAACTACATCCCCGCGCCCTGGACCATCTGGCGCGGCGTGCGGCATGTGATGCCCGGCACCTGGGTGCGTTACGGCCGCACCGGCACGCACACCGAGCGCTGGTGGAACCTGGCGGACCAGCGCGAGCAGGACCATGCCTTCGATGACTGGGCCGCCGAGTTCATGTCCGTGCTGGACGACGCCACCCGCATCCGCCTGCGCGCGGACGTGCCCTGGGGCGCCTTCCTCTCCGGCGGCGTGGACTCCAGCACCATCGTGGGCCTGATGGCCCGCCACGTGCAGCAGCCGGTCAAGACCTTCTGCATCGGCTTCGCCGACCCGCGCTTCGATGAATCGGCCTACGCGCTGGACGCCGCCCAGCGCTTCGGCTGCGACCACACCATGGAGGTGGCCGAGCTGAACATGCTCGATCGCTGGCCGCGGGTGCTGCACCACCTCGACCAGCCGCACGGCGACGCCTCATTCATGCCCACGCTGCGCGTGAGCGAGCTGGCGGCGAAGCACGTGAAGGTGGTGCTGACCGGGGATGGCGGCGACGAGCTGTTTGCCGGGTACGAGAAGTACGAGGAATTCTTCAAGCGGCCCGACGCCTTCACGATGGCCGACCGCGAGTTCCAGCGCGCCTACTTCGACTCCATCTCCCTGTTCACGCCCCAGGCCAAGCAGGGCCTGTACCGGCCCGAGGTGGCGGCGCAGCTGGCGGGCGTCGACAGCTTCGACGCGGCCGCTCGCCCCTGGTTCGACGAGGCGCAGCACTTCGACCGCATCAACCAGGCGCTGTACCTGGACATGCAGCTGCTGCTCTCGGGCAACAACCTGGTCAAGCCTGACCGCATGGGCATGGCCGTGTCCATCGAGGCGCGCACGCCCTTCCTCGACTGGCGGATGATGGAGCTGGCCTTCCGCTCGCGCGGGCGCACCAAGCTCTCGCCCGAGGGCGACAAGAAGCACTGGTACAAGAAGGCGGTGATCCCGCTGATCGGCCAGGAGCTTGCCTACCGCAAGAAGCAGATGTTCACCGTGCCGGTGGGTGAGTGGTTCCGCAAGGACAGCTACCCCTGGCTCCAGTCCACGCTGGAGGGCAGCGAGCTGCTGCGGCAGCTGTTCGAGCCGGCGCAGGTGGCCTCGCTGCTGGAGCGCCACCGCGACGGCAGCGCCAACCACACCCGCGAATTGCGCGCCCTGGCCGCCGTAGCCCTGTGGGCCGATCGCGCCCTGGAGGGCCGCGGCGCATGAAACTGCTGTTCGTCAGCTACGGCGGCGGGCACATCGAGATGTGCCTGCCGGTGATACATGCCCTGCGCGCCTTCGTACCGCGCTGCGACATCCGCCTGATGGCGCTGACCACTGCCGCGAAGATCGCCCGCCAGGCCGGCGAGCAGCCCCTGGGCTATGCGGACTTCCTCGCCGGGCCCGACGCCGAGGCCGCCCGCGCCTGGGGCGAGCGCCTGCTGCCAGGCAACCAGCACCCCGATGTGGACCGTGACGAGAGCGTGGCCTACCTGGGGCTGAACTTCATGGAGTGGGTGGCCGAACTGGGTGAGGAGGGCGCGCTGCAACGCTGGCAGTCCGCCGGCCGGCATGGCTTCCTGCCGGTGCGCTTCTTCACCCGCGTGCTGCAGGAACTGCAGCCTGATGCCGTGGTGGCGACCAATTCGCCGCGCAGCGAGCAGGCCGTGGTGGCCGCCGCCGCGTCGTTGGGCATCCCCAGCCTGTCCATGCTGGACCTGTTCGGCCTGCCGGGCGACCCCTTCCTCACGCGGCCGGTCCATGCGGACTGCATCACCGTGCTGTCGGCCGGCGTGGCCGACAACCTGGTGCGTGCGGGCATCCCGCGTGATCGCCTCGCCGTGACCGGCAACCCGGCTTTCGACATCCTGTCCCGGCCCGAGGCGCAAGCTGCCGGCCTGGCCTGGCGTGCGGCCAAGGGCTGGCAGGACAAGCACGTCGTACTGTGGGCCGGTGACCGCGAGCCGGACGATGCCGACCCCGCCTGGGCGGGGACTGCCCTGGGCGAGCAGGTGCAGGCGGCGCTGTTCGACTGGCTGCAGCGCCATGAGGACGCCTGCCTGGCGATCCGCTACCACCCCAACGAGTGGCACCGCTTCAGCCGGCTGCCCGAACATCCGCGCCTGCACTGGAGCCAGCCGGGGCAGGAGGACCTCACCCCGGTGCTGATGGCGGCCGACCAGGTGGTGGTGCAGATCACCACCGTGGGCGTGCAGGCCCACACCGCGGGCAAGCGCCTGGTCAACCTCGGCTTCTCACCCACCGTGCAGCGCAGCGGCCTGGATTACGCCCGCCTGGGCATGGGGGAGGCGGCGGCGTCGCTGGGGCACCTGGCGCAGCTCCTGGATGCCGGGCTCGGTCATCGCGCCGCCGCGACGACGATCACCGAGGCGCGGCAGCCCGCCGCCGAGGCCGTGGCCGATGAAGTCCTGCGTCTCGTTGCGAGCGCAACCTGACCTTTCGAGAAACCCATGAGCGCACCCGTCCAACCCCGCATCCTCGGCCTGATCCTCGCCCGTGGCGGCAGCAAGCGCCTGCCCGGCAAGAATGTGCGGCCGCTGCACGGCAAGCCCCTGATCGCCTGGACCGTGGAGGCCGCCCGGGCCTGCCCGGCGATCACCACCACCGTGGTGTCCACCGACTCGCAGGCCATTGCCGATGTGGCGGTGCAATACGGCGCGCGCGTGCCTTTCCTGCGGCCCGAGGCGCTGGCCCAGGACCGAACCACCTCGGCCGACTCCGCCGCCCATGCGGTGGAATTCCTGGCCGCCCAGGGTGAGACTTTCGACGCCGTGATGCTGCTGGAGCCCACCTCGCCCCTGCGCGCGGGTGGCGACATCGGCGGTGCGGTCGCCCAGCTGGTCGAGCGCTGGGACGAGATCGACGCCGTGGTGGCCGTGGGGCAGATGCACCGCGAGCACCCGTCCGTGATCAAGGTCAAGGACGACCGCGACCGCCTCGTGCCCTGGATGCCCGAAGGCACCGGCCCGTCGGACGACACCGCCGCCTGGTACCCCTACGGCGGCATCTACCTGGTCAAAACCCCCATCCTGTGCAACCAGCGCACCTTCTACCCCCCGCGCCTGGCGGGCCAGGTGGTGCAGCGTTGGCAGAATTACGAGGTCGACGACGAGATCGACTTCCTGTGCATCGAGGCCATCCTGGGTCATTTCAAGGGACGCCTGCCGGACTGACGGCGAGACACGCATCATGAGCTCCACACCCGAATCCTCCGCCCCCGCCGCGGGCCTGTCGTATTCCGAGCGCCTGCACCGCGTCATCCCCGGCGGCGCGCACACCTACTCGCGCGGCGACGACCAGTACCCCGCCAACGCGCCGCAGATCCTGGAGCGTGGCAAGGGCGCCTACGTCTACACGCCCGAGGGCCAGAAGCTGCTGGACTACGGCATGGGCCTGCGCTCCGTCACCCTGGGGTACGCTAACGAGCGCGTGAACCGCGCCGCCCTGCGCGGCATGGAGATGGGCCTGAACCTGACCCGCGCCTCCACCATCGAGCTGGAGGCCGCCGAGCGGCTGGTGGACCTGGTGGACGGCGCCGACATGGTGAAGTTCGCCAAGAACGGCTCCAACGTCACCACCGCCGCCACCAAGCTGGCCCGCGCCTATACCGGCCGCCGCTACGTGGCGGTGCCGCGCCAGCATCCGTTCTTCTCCTTCGACGACTGGTTCATCGGCGCTACTGCCCTCAAGCGCGGCATTCCGTCCCAGCACGCGGAGACCACGCTGCTGTTCGACTACGGCGACATGGCCAGCCTGCAGGCCCTGTTCACCGCCCATCCCGGCGAGATCGCGGCCGTGATGCTGGAGCCGGCCACCACGGTGGGCCCCTGCGGCGGCTGCGCCAACGCCAACCGCCTGGTGCCCCCGAGCTGCCGCACCTGCGCCGGCCAGCCCGCCAACTTCCTGCAGCAGGTGCAGGCCCTGTGCCGCCAGGACGGCGCGGTGTTCATCCTCGACGAGATGATCACGGGCTTCCGCTGGCACCTCAAGGGCGCGCAGCACCTGTTCGGCGTACAGGCCGACCTGACCACCTTCGGCAAGGGCATGGCCAACGGCTTCGCCGTCGCCGCGCTGGCGGGCCGACGCGACATCATGGAGTGCGGCGCCATCAACCGCCCGGGGCAGGAGCGCACCTTCCTGATCTCCACCACCCACGGCGGCGAGATGGCCAGCCTGGCGGCCTTCCTCGAGACGGTGAAGGTCTACGAGGAGGAGCCCGTGGTCGACCAGCTGTGGTCCTACGGCGCCAAGCTGCTCACCGGCCTCGAAGGCATCGCCCGCGAGCTGGGTATCGCGCAGTGCTTCCAGGTGCAGGGCAATGCCATCTCCATGAACTACGTGACCCTGGATGCGCAGGGCGCGCCCAGCCTGGCGCTGCGCACGCTGTTCTCGCAGGAGATGATCCGCAATGGTGTCCTGATGCCCTGGATCGCCCAGAGCTACGCGCATGGGGACGCCGAGCTGGACCTGACCCTGTCCGCCGCCCGCCAGGCGCTGGCCGTGTACAAGCAGGCGCTGGACCAGGGCGTCGACCAGTTCCTCGTGGGCCCGGCGATCAAGCCGGTGTTCCGCCAGTTCAACTGAGGGGCCGCGATGAGCACGACATCTGCCACTTCAACCGCCACCTCCCACGCCGGCTCGCCTGACCGCCTGCGCCTGGACGGCAAGGTGGTCGTCCTCACCGGCGCCGCCGGCATCCTGGGCTCCCAGGTCACGGCCCGTTTCCTGGCGCAGGGCGCGCGCGTGTGCGCCTTGGACGTGTCCGACGAGGCGCTGGCCCGCCTGCCGGACGGCCCGCAGATCCTCAAGGTCGCCGTGAACATCGCCGAGCGGGCGTCCGTGGAGCAGGCCTGGCAGCAGCTGCAGGCCACCTGGGGCACGCCCGACGTGCTGATGAACAACGCCGCCACCAAGAGCGAGAACTTCTTCGCCCCGTTCGAGGACTTCCCGTTGGAGGACTGGAACCAGGTGATGGCCGTCAACCTCACCGGCGCGATGCTGTGCGCGCAGGTCTTCGGTGCGCCCATGGCGGCGCGCGGGCAGGGCGCCATCGTCAACACGCTGTCCATCTACGGCATCGTGGCACCGGACCAGCGCATCTACGAAGGCTCCGAGTACATGGGCCGGGCGATCAACACGCCCGCCATCTATTCGGCCAGCAAGGCCGGCCTGTGGGGCCTGACGAAGTACCTCGCGTCCTACTGGGGCCACAAGGGCGTGCGCGTGAACGCCATCACCCCAGGTGGCGTGTTCAGCGGGCAGAACGACACCTTCGTGCAGCGCTACTCCGAGAAGGTGCCCCTGGGCCGGATGGCCCAGCCCGAGGACATCATCAACGCCATGAACTTCCTGGCCAGCGACGCCTCGGCCTACATCAACGGCCACAACCTGGTGGTCGACGGCGGGTGGACGGTGTGGTGATGGCCTCTCACGCGTCATCTCACGTGTTCGTCATCGCCGAGGCCGGCGTCAACCACAACGGCGACGTGGGCCTGGCCCTGCGCCTGTGCGATGCCGCCAAGGCCACCGGCGCCGACGCGGTCAAGTTCCAGACCTTCCGCGCCCGCGACCTGGTGGTGCCCGGCGCGCCCACCGCCGAGTACCAGCAGAAACAGACCGGCGCCCAGGACCAGTACGCGATGCTGGAGGCGCTGGAGTTGTCCGAGGACCAGCACCGGCAGGTCAAGGCGCACTGCGACGCCATCGGCATCGAGTTCTTCTCCACCCCGTTCTCCGTGGAGGCGGTGGACATGCTGGTGCGCCTGGGCGTGCGGCGCATCAAGCTGTCTTCGGGCGAGCTGACCCACCGGCGACTGGTGCAGCACGCCGCCGCCACCGGCCTGCCGCTGCTGCTGTCCACGGGCATGGCGACGATGGAAGAGACCCGCGAGGCCCTGGCCTGGGTGCGCGAGGTGCGCGGCGACCTGCGGGACGTGACGGTGTTCCACTGCACCTCCGCCTACCCGGCGCCCCCCGAGGCGCTGAACCTCACGGCCATTCCGGCCATGCAGCGGGACCTGGGCGTGGCCATCGGCTACTCCGACCACAGCGAAGGCATCGAGGCCGCGCTGGCGGCCGTGGCCCTGGGCGCCACCGTCATCGAGAAACACATCACCGTGGACCGCACCCTGCCGGGACCGGACCACAGCGCCTCGCTGGAGCCGGGCGAGTTCACGCAGATGGTGACCGGCATCCGCCGCGTGACCGCCATGCGCGGCGATGGCGCCAAGGCGCCCACGCCGGCCGAGCGCGACACCGCCCGGGTGGCTCGCCGCAGCGTGGCGGCGGCCTGCGACATTCCCGCCGGCGTGCAGATCACCGAGGCCATGCTGGTGTGCCGCCGCCCGGCCACCGGCATCGCGCCCCGCGACATCGGCCTGGTGGTCGGCGCGCGGGCCCGTGAGGCGATCGCGGCCATGACCGTGCTGCAGTGGGAGCAGCTCGAGCGCGGGGACGGGGCATGAGCCCCTGCGCGGTCCGACTTCCGGAGGCCCTGTGAGCGGCGTGCGGCGCATTGCCTACCTCTCCGGCACCCGGGCCGACTTCGGCCTGATGCAGTCCACGCTGCAGCGCATCGCCGCCACGCCGGGCCTGTCCCTGCAGGTGCTGGTCACGGGCATGCACCTGAGCCGCGCGCATGGCCACACGGTGGACGAGATCCGCGCCGCCGGCCTCGAGGTGTGCGCCGAGATTCCGCTGGACATGGCCACCCGCACGGGCGAGAGCATGTCCCTGGGCATCGCGGACTGCCTGCGCGGCGTGACCGGGGCGCTGGCCCGCGGGAAGCCCGACCTGCTGCTGCTCCTGGGCGACCGGGGCGAGATGCTGGCGGGCGCCATCGCGGCCCTGCACCTGGGCATTCCCTGCGTGCACCTGCATGGCGGCGAGCGATCCGGCACCGTGGACGAGCCCGTGCGCCATGCGATCAGCAAGCTGGCCACCTGGCATTTCGTCGCGACGCCGGGCTCGCGCGAGCGGCTCGTCGCCATGGGCGAGGACGAAGGCCGCATCCACGTCACCGGCGCGCCAGGGCTGGACGGCCTGGCGGACCTGGGCGCCATGCCGCGCGAGGCCTGCCTGCAGGCCCTGGGACTGCCGCCGGGCGCGAAGTTCATCCTGGTTGTCTTCCACCCCGTGGTGCAGCAGGCCGCCGAGGCCCGCCGGCAGGCGCTGGACCTGGCCGCCACCCTGGGCGAGGCCGGCCTGCCGCTGGTGTGGCTGGAGCCCAATGCCGATGCCGGCGCCCTGGGCGTGTTGCAGGCCCTGGACGAGGCACGGGCCCAGGGCCTGCTGCCTGCCGGCTCGCGGCGCATCACCCACCTGGGCCGACCGCTGTACGCCGCCGCCATGCGCCACTGCGAGCTGCTGGCGGGCAATTCCTCCTCCGGCATCATCGAGGCCGCCACCTTCCACACCCCGGTGTTGAACGTGGGCGACCGCCAGCGCCTGCGCGAGCACGGCGGCAACGTGCTGGACGTGCCGGCCGAGGCAGACGCGATGCGCGCCGGGCTGGCCGCGCTGCGGGGGCAGCCCGGAGGCCCATGGGACAATCCCTATGGGGACGGACGGGCCGGCGAGCGCATCGCCGCGCTGCTGGCGAGCCTGCCGCTGGACGCCACCCTCCTCGAGAAGACCAACCGCTACTGAATGGAAACCGCCGCCTTGCCGACACTGTTGATCCTGGGGGCCGGCGGCCATGGCCGCGTGGTGGCCGACGCCGCCCAGCGCCAAGGCGCCTGGGCCGCCATTGCTGCCACCGACCGCAATCCCGACCGCTGCCGCGGCGAGCTGTTGCCCGGCGTGGCGCTGTGCCTGCCTTCGGCCCTCGACGATGCGCAGGCCATTCACGTGGCCGTGGGCGACAACGCCGCCCGCCGCCGCGAGAGCGAGGCCGTGGGCCTGCACCGGCTGGCCACCGTGATCCACCCGCAAGCCAGTGTGTCCGCCCATGCCCAGGTGGCCGGCGGCTGCCTGGTCGCCGCCCAATCCGTGGTGGCGCCCAGCGCCCGCGTGGGCCAGGGCGTGATCGTGAACCACGGCGCCGTGGTCGACCATGACGTCACGGTGGGTGACTTCACCCACATCGCGCCCGGCGCCCGGCTGGGCGGCGGCGTGTCCATCGGCGCGGGCGTGCTGGTGGGCGCGGGTGCCGCCGTGCTGCCGGGCCGCAAGGTCTGTGATGGCGCCATCATCGGCGCGGGCGCGGTGGTGAACCGCGACATCGACGAGCCTGGCACTTGGGCCGGCCTGCCTGCCCGGAGGATCGCATGACCGGCGACCAGTTCGCATCCCTGTGCGTGCCCGGCACGCTGCCCCTGCGCGAGGCGCTGCCGACCCTGGAGCGGACAGCCAGGAGCATCCTCCTGGTGCTGCGACCCGACGGCACCCTGGCCCGTACCCTGACCGATGGCGACGTGCGCCGCGCCCTGCTGGCGCAGATGGACGGCAGCACGCCCCTGTCGCAGCTGCCGCCGCAACCGCCCATCACCATCGGTCTGGAGGCCAGCATGGCGGCCGCCCTGAAGGTGATGGACCAGCACCAGATCGACCAGCTCCCCGTCGTGGACGCCGCCGGCCGCCCGCAGGACCTGATCCTGCGCCGCGAGCTGTCCCAGCGCATCTGGCTGTCCATGCCCCACCTGGGGGAGGAGGAGACGGCCTTCGTCGAGGACGCCTTCCGCACCAACTGGATCGCGCCGCTGGGCCCGCATGTGGACGGCTTCGAGCGCGAGCTGGCGCAGCACGTGGGCATCGGCCATGCCGCCGCCGTGAGCTCCGGCACCGCCGCCATCCACCTGGGCCTGGTCCTGCTGGGCGTGAAGCCCGGCGACACCGTGTTCTGTTCCTCGCTCACCTTCGTGGGCAGCTGCAACCCCATCCTGTACTGCGGCGCGCAGCCGGTGTTCATCGACTCCGAGCCGTCCACCTGGAACATGTCGCCCGCGGCGCTGGAGCGCGCCTTTGAATGGGCGAAGGCCCACGGCCGCCTGCCCAAGGCGGTGGTGATCGTGAACCTGTACGGCCAGAGCGCCGACATGGACGCCCTGCTGCCGATCTGCGAGCGATACGGCGTGCCGGTGCTCGAAGACGCCGCCGAGTCCCTCGGTGCGCACTACAAGGGGCGCCCCAGCGGCACCTTCGGCAAGCTGGCCATCTTCTCCTTCAACGGCAACAAGATCATCACCACCTCGGGCGGCGGCATGCTGGTCGCCAACGACCCGGCCCTGGTGCAGCACGCCCGCAAGCTGGCCACCCAGGCCCGCGAGCCGGCGCCGCACTACGAGCATGTGGAGATGGGCTTCAACTACCGTATGAGCAACGTGCTCGCGGGCATCGGCCGCGGGCAGCTCAAGGTGCTGCCGCAGCGCGTGGACCAGCGCCGGCGCGTGTTCGACAAGTACCGCGAGGCCCTGGCCGATTTCCCCGAGGTGCGGTGGATGCCCGAGCCCGAGGGCTATCGATCCACCCGCTGGCTCACCTGCTTTGCGCTGGCGGGCGAGGGCGCGCAGCAGCGCCGCGACCACCTCCTGCGCGCGCTGGAGCGCCATGCCATCGAAGGCCGCCCGGTGTGGAAGCCCATGCACCTGCAGCCGCTGTTCGCCGGCGCGCCGTATTTCCCGCATGCCGAGGGCGACGACGTGTCGGCCCGCCTGTTCGACAGCGGCATCTGCCTGCCTTCGGGCTCCAACCTCACCGACGCCGAGTTCGACCGCGTGGTGGCGCACCTGCGCCGCCTGCTGGCGCAGACGCGCCAGCCTTCGTCCGCCTTCCCGCATGCTGTTTCGTAAACACACCCTCACCGTCCTGGCCCTGGACCTGCTGGCGGTCCTGGCCGCCTGGGCCGGCGCCTTCTGGCTGCGCTTCAACCTGGACGTGCCGGAGATGTTCCTGGAAATGAAGCGCCTGGGCGCGCTGCTCCCGCTGGCAGCCTACGGCCTGGCGCTGGTCTTCTTCCGCGTGCACCGCCAGGTCTGGCGCTTCATGGGCATCCACGAGCTGCGCCAGCTCGCGCTGGCCGTGGGCGCGGGTGGCCTGCTCACCGCGATCGTGGTGCTGGCGCTGCGCATCGAGAACTTCCCCCGCTCGGTGCTGCTGCTGCAGCCCCTGCTGGTGCTGGTCTTCGCCGGCGGCCTGCGCGCCGCCTGGCGCACGTACCACGAGCGCACCCACCACAACACCGGCGGGCGACGCCTGCTGATCGTCGGCTCGCTGCAGGAGGCCGCCGAGGCCCTGCGCGCGCTCAAGGGCTCGCAGCAGTGGGAGCCGGTGGGCATCGCCTCCCCGGACGCCACGGAAGTGGGCCGCACCCTGCAGAACGTGCGCGTGCTGGGCACCCTGGAGGAGATCGCCGAGATCTGCCAGGACGAGGGCGTGCACACCGCCCTGGTCGCCAGCCCGCCCGGCTCGCCCGCGCGCCGCGAGGCCCTGCTCAATGTGAACGGCGCCCAGGTGACCCTGCTGACGCTGCCGCGCCCCGACCAGTGGCTCAAGGCCACGGATAGCGCCGCTCCCCGCCGCATCGCCCTGGAGGACCTGCTGGGCCGCGCCCCCGTGCAGCTGGACGTGGCCGGCCTGGCCGAGATGATTTCCGGCCAGACCGTGCTGGTCACCGGCGCGGGCGGCTCCATCGGCTCGGAGCTGTGCCGCCAGATCGCCCGCCTGGGCGTGGCGCGCCTGGTATGCGTGGATGTGTCCGAGTACGCCGTGTATGCCCTGGAGCAGGAGCTGCGCGAGGCGCACCCGCAGATGCGCGGCATCTACTACACCGGCAACGTGCGCGAGGCCGGCCGCCTGCGCGCCATCGTGCAGGCCCACCAGCCCACGGTGGTGTTCCATGCCGCGGCCTACAAGCACGTGCCGCTGATGGAGCAGCTCAATGAGGTGGAGGCCCTGCGCACCAACGTGCTGGGATCGCTCAACGCGGCCCGCGTGGCCGGCGAGTGCGGCGTGCGCCGCTTCGTCATGATCTCCACCGACAAGGCGGTCAACCCCACCAATGTGATGGGTGCCAGCAAGCGCATGGCCGAACTGGTGGTGCAGGGCGTGGCCAGCCAGTTCCCGGGCACGCAGTACGTGTCCGTGCGCTTCGGCAACGTGCTGGGGTCCAGCGGCTCCGTGGTGCCGCTGTTCACCGCGCAGATTGCCAAGGGCGGGCCGGTGACGGTGACGCACCCGGACATCGTGCGTTACTTCATGACCATCCCCGAGGCGGCGCAGCTGGTGCTGCAGGCGGGCCTCATGGGCAATTCCGGGCAGATCTTCGTGCTGGAGATGGGCGAGCCGGTGAAGATCGCCGAACTGGCGCGCATGCTGATCCACCTCTCGGGCAAGACCGAGCAGGACATCCCCATCACCTACTCGGGACTGCGCCCCGGCGAGAAGCTGTACGAGGAGCTGCTGGCGGACGACGAGACCACCGAGCCCACGCCGCACCCCAAGCTGCGCGTGGCCCGCGTGTCGGGGCTGCAAGCCATCGACCTGGGGCAGGTGGAGCGCTGGGTGGATGAGGCCGGCCCGGCCCCGTCGGAATCCGACATACGCACCTGGCTGCGCAGCTACGTGCCGGAGTACCAGGCCCAGCCCGGGCGCTGAGCCCCTGGCGCCGGTTGCCGGGCCCGGGTGCCCTGTGGGTCACGCGGCCCTCAGGCGGGATGCGGGGGCTCAGGCTCCCGAGATCCGTGTCTTTTCCAGCAGGTCCCCCACCAGCTCCAGCCGAACCAGCGGATTGTCCAGTTCCATCAACCGCTGCTTCATCGCCGGCGGCAGGGGCAACAGCTCGCACCAGCGGTTGGCGACCCAGCCGCAGTCCTCCAGGTGCCACGGGGCCTGTACCGGCATGTCCGCGCCGGCCGCATCGGCCTGTCCCTTCAGGCTGTCCAGCACGCGCCGCAGCAGGTCGGCGCAGTTCGCCAGGTCGTCCGGTATCGCGACGGCCGGGTCGTCCGCCAGGCATTCCACATCGGCCGTCCACAGGCCGTGCTTCAGCCGCTCGCTGCGACCGATGCGAAAGCGCTGCGTGCCCTCGGCGCGAATCATCATCAGCCCCGGCTGCGGGGCGCTCACTTCCACCAGCCGGGCCAGCGTGCCCACGCCGGCGAAGCGTTCCTGCGCCATCCCGGGCTGGCGCACCTCCTGGCCCTGGGTCAGGCTGATCACGCCGAAGGGCGAGCCCGTGGCCTGGCAGCGCCGGACCATGTCCAGGTAACGCACCTCGAAGATGCGCAGCGGCAACAGGCCGCCCGGGAACAGCACGGTCCCGAGGGGAAACAACGGCAGGGATTGCAGGGTCAGGGGATTCGCCACATCAGGTCCGGGTCATCGGCGGCTATCATCCCACGAGCCTTTCAACCCTGCCTGTCCCGGCGGATTCCCCCTGCTGCCTGTTTCGATGCACATGCTGTTCCAGATCTTCTCCCTGCTGCTCGATGTCGCCGTCGGCCTGCTTGGCGGCGCCTGCCTGCTGCGCCTGTACATGCAGCACCAGCGCATCGGCTTTGGCAACCCGGTGGGCCGGTTCATCTTCGCCGTGACCGACTGGCTGGTGCTGCCGCTGCGGCGCGTGCTGCCGGCCGTGGGCCGCATCGACACGGCCAGCCTGGTGGGGGCCTGGCTGCTGGAGCTGCTGCAGGTGGGCCTGCTGTGGATGTTGCTCGGTGCGGCGGGCAACCCGGCGATGCTGCCCCTGGCGGCCATGTTCGGCCTGCTGCGGCTGGTGATCTCGCTCGGGACGGCGCTGGTGATCGTGGGCGCGCTGCTGTCCTGGGTGCGCGCCGACTCGCCCATGTCGGACATCATCGAGCGCCTGTGCGCGCCGCTGCTGCGCCCCTTCCGGCGCGTGATCCCGCTGGTGGGCGGCATGGACCTGTCCCCGCTGGCCCTGCTGCTGGCGCTGCAGGTGGCCGGGATCATCCTGGCCTCGGTGCAGGCGTCGGTGCTGCGCTGAAGCCGCAGGCACCCAGGCCAATGAAAACGGCCTCCCTCGGGAGGCCGTTGTTGCGTGGGCCGTTGGGTATCAGCTCACCGCATCGGCCGGCTGGCGCTGCAGCATGGCCAGGGCGCTGGCCACGGTCTTGCGCAGCTCGCGGCGGTCGCAGATGAAGTCGACGGCGCCCTTTTCCTGCAGGAACTCGGCGCGCTGGAAGCCCTCGGGCAGCTTCACGCGCACGGTGGACTCGATCACGCGCGGGCCGGCAAAGCCGATCAGGGCCTTGGGCTCGGCGACGACGATGTCACCCATGAAGGCGAAGCCGGCGCTCACGCCGCCCATGGTGGGGTCGGTGAGCACGCTGATGTAGGGCAGGCCCTTCTTGGCCAGGCGGGTGAGGGCCGCGTTGGTCTTGGCCATCTGCATCAGGGACAACAGGCCCTCCTGCATGCGCGCGCCGCCGGTGGCGGTGAAGCACAGGAAGGGGACCTTCTGCTCGATGGCGTTCTCCACGCCGCGCACGAAGCGCTCGCCGACGACGGAGCCCATGGATCCGCCCATGAAGTCGAACTCGAAGCAGGCCGCCACCAGCGGGATGCTGTGGACGGCGCCGCCCATGACCACCAGCGCGTCGGTCTCGCCGGTGTTGTCCATGGCTTCCTTCAGGCGCTCGGGGTACTTGCGGCTGTCCTTGAACTTCAGCGCGTCGACCGGCACCACCTCCTGGCCGATCTCGTAGCGGCCTTCCGCGTCGAGGAAGGCATCGAGGCGGGCGCGTGCGCCGATACGGTGGTGGTGGCTGCAGGTGGGGCAGACGTTCTGGTTCTGCTCCAGGTCGGTCTTGTACAGCACCGACTCGCAGCTGGGGCACTTGATCCACAGCCCCTCGGGCACGCTGCGGCGCTCCGTCGGGTCGGTGGGCTGGATCTTGGGGGGCAGGAGTTTCTCGAGCCAGGACATGGGGTGTGTTCCTTGGTCTGGGGTTAACCCGGGATTCTATGCGTCCAGCGCATGCCGGATGCCCCGCAGGAAGTCGACCGCCGCCGGCACCACCTTCTCGTGCGGCTGGCCTTCGATGACCTGGATCAGTTTCGTGCCGATCACCACCGCGTCGGCGACCTTGCCGATGGCCTTGGCGGTTTCGGCATCCCGGATGCCGAAGCCCACGCCCACGGGGATCTTCACGTGCTGGCGGATGCGCGGCAGCGCCTGTTCCACTGCGCCGGTATCCAGGTGGCCCGCGCCGGTCACGCCCTTGAGCGAGACGTAGTAGACATAGCCGCTGGCCACGCGCGCCACCTGCTGCATGCGCGCGTCGGTGGAGGTGGGGGCCAGCAGGAAGATCAGGTCCATGCCGTTGGCGCGCAGGTCGGCTGCGAACTGCTCGCATTCCTCGGGCGGGTAGTCGACGATCAGCAGGCCATCGACGCCGGCGGCGGCGCAGTCT
>JACCDZ010238111.1_pt1 | contig 16479 bp, 15 predicted proteins | sample 7449551 | NCBI WGS metagenome assembly JACCDZ01 (sample SAMN15323452, study PRJNA562643) | freshwater metagenome | isolation source: river surface water | place: USA:Blue River Watershed | collected 2017-08-18 | reverse complement strand
TGCCGAAATTGCACCGGCTTCTATGGCCTGGCCGATGTTTGTGGTGGCCTTGTTTTCTGGCCTCACCATGGTTACCAATGTGCCTTTTTACAGTTTCAAAGACATCAGCATGAAACAAAGCGTGCCCTTCGCGGTCATCGTTCTCATTGCTTTGGGGATTGCTGCTGTCAACATTCACCCTCCCATGGTCTTGTTTGGTTTGTTCGTTTTGTATGGCTTAAGCGGTTATGCCCTGTATGGCTGGCGCCGATTCAAGGGTGAGCAAACCAGCGTCATCAGCACTTCCACAGAAGACCCCGATGAGCGCGGCCTTCATCGTTGATGAAGTTTTTAAAAAGTTGTGATACAGTATTTGCATGAAAACTAATTTGCTAGCACTACTGCTGACGCCTAACGGGCGGGATGTATAGCGCGCGCTGTTCAGTTTCCCAAAAAGCCCGTATGCCAAATGCAGCGGGCTTTTTTCATTTTGAAGTTTGCTTTTTGAAGATCTAAACCAGGAGTAAAACATGGCCGATAAATTGATCATTTTTGACACGACATTGCGCGATGGCGAGCAGTCGCCAGGGGCGTCAATGACCCGTGATGAAAAGCTGCGCATCGCGCGTCAATTGGAGCGATTGCGTGTCGATGTGATCGAAGCAGGGTTTGCGGCCAGTTCAAACGGCGACTTTGAAGCTGTGCAAGCCATTGCCAACGCCATCAAGGATTCCACGGTTTGTTCCTTGTCGCGTGCCAACGATCGCGATATTTCTAGGGCAGCCGAAGCCTTGAAGGGTGCCAACAGTGGACGGATTCACACCTTCATTGCCACGTCGCCTTTGCACATGGAAAAGAAACTTCGCATGACGCCTGACCAAGTGTTGGAGCAGGCGAAACAATCTGTTCGCTTTGCACGCAACTTGGTGGCCGATGTTGAGTTCAGCCCCGAAGATGGCTATCGAAGCGATTTGGATTTCTTGTGCCAGGTGCTTGAAGCCGTTATTGCAGAAGGTGCAACCACCATCAACGTGCCCGACACAGTGGGCTATGCCGTGCCAGAGTTGTATGGTCAGTTCATCAAAACATTGCGCGAGCGTATTCCTAACTCTGACAAAGCCATTTGGTCAGTGCACTGTCACAACGATTTGGGCATGGCCGTGGCCAACAGTTTGGCGGGCGTGAAGTTGGGTGGCGCACGTCAAGTTGAGTGCACCATCAATGGCTTGGGAGAGCGCGCCGGCAATTGTTCATTGGAAGAAATTGTCATGGCGGTTAAAACGCGCAAAGACTATTTCGGCTTAGAAATGAACATTGATCCCTCTCACATCGTGGCCGCTAGCCGCATGGTCAGTCAAACCACAGGCTTTGTGGTTCAACCCAACAAGGCCGTCGTGGGTGCCAATGCTTTTGCCCACGCTTCTGGCATTCACCAAGATGGTGTTCTCAAGGCGCGTGACACCTACGAAATCATGCGTGCTGAAGACGTTGGTTGGTCGGCTAATAAAATTGTGTTGGGCAAATTGAGCGGACGCAATGCTTTCAAACAACGCATGCAAGAGTTGGGTGTGGTGCTTGAGAGTGAATCCGAGTTGAATGCGGCATTCACGCGCTTCAAAGAGCTTGCCGACCGCAAAAGCGAAATCTTTGACGAGGACATCTTGGCTTTGGTAAGCGAAGAAAGCGTGACCCAAGACAAAGAGCAATATGCATTTGTCTCTCTGTCCCAGCACAGCGAAACTGGCGAGCGTCCCGAGGCATCGGTTGTGTTCACGGTGGCTGGCAAAGAGATGCATGGCAAGTCCGAAGGCAATGGCCCAGTTGACGCCTCTTTGAAGGCCATTGAATCCATCGTAGCCAGTGGTGCTGAAATGGTGCTTTATTCCGTCAATGCCATCAGTGGTTCAACAGAAAGCCAGGGCGAAGTCACAGTCCGTTTGCAAAACAGTGGCCGTGTGGTCAATGGCGTGGGTTCAGATCCCGACATCATTGTGGCCTCAGCCAAGGCCTACTTGAGTGCCCTTAACAAGCTGCAAAGCAAGGCTGACAGGGTTGCAGCGCAAGGCTAGGCAGGGTTTTTCCGAGGGTTAAAAATTGCCTTCAAGAAGGTCGCGCAAGGTGTTGATCTTGCGCGACTTTTTTTATTTATGTACACTACGTCAAGTTTCAATTACACTCGCCAAATTCTGCTGAATTTTGGCCTCTGAAAGTACCGCTTTGACGACACCCAATCGCCTGTTTCTACGTCGGCTTCTAACCCAGTGCCTAACTTTGTGCGTGTTGGTTGCTGTGCCCCTCGCAAGCCATGCCAATGACAAAGAGGCCGCTCGCAAGGCCAATTCCAACAAAAAACCCGCTGCCCAGCAGACATCAAATAACAAGCCTAAAACTGCAGCCAAGCCTGCAGCCAAACAAACAGACAAAGTCCGCAAAGTCGCCAAGAACAAACCCACAGAACCCCGCGCCTCGTTTGGTCGTGTTGCGGGCCTGCATCAAAGCAGCGATGCCCTTGACTTGCGCTCCAGTGTGGCCTTGGTCATTGACCAAGATACCCACGAAGTTTTATTCAGAAAAAATGACCGTGCGGTTTTACCAATTGCATCACTCACTAAGCTCATGACGGGCTTGGTCATCAGTGATGCCAATTTGTCGCCACATGAAATGATCACCATCACGCAAGAAGATGTTGACACCGAAAAGGGCAGCACTTCAAGGTTGGCTGTTGGCGCCGTGTTAAGCCGTGGTGAATTGTTGCACTTGGCACTCATGTCCAGCGAAAACCGCGCTGCTCATGCACTGGGCCGCACCTACCCAAGCGGCTTGTCTGGTTTTGTGAAAGCCATGAACGAACGCGCACAAGGTTTGGGCATGGGCTCTACGCACTTTGTGGAACCTACCGGTTTGTCTAGTAAAAATCAATCCAGTGCCTCTGATTTGGCGGTTTTGGTCGGCGCTGCATACAACGTTCCCGTGTTGCGTGAATTTTCTACATCACACGGCACAGAAGTGGCTGTTGGCCGTCGTACCTTGCAATACAACACAACCAATCGCTTGGTTAAAAGCCCCAATTGGGACATTGGCTTGCAAAAAACGGGTTACATCTCCGAAGCAGGTCAGTGCTTGGTCATGCAAACCAAAGTATCTGGACGCAAGCTCATCATGGTGTTCTTGGATTCTGCCGGCAAATTGAGCCGAATTGCCGACGCTGAGCGCGTTCGTCGCTGGGTGGAAACCAACAACGCACGAAGCGCCTCAGTCACACAGGGCAACGTCGCAGGTTAAGCCTTGTAGCCGAGGGCTTGAGAGATCCCCTCGGCGGTTGCCTGAAGCTTTGGCAACCAAGCCTCGTCTAATCGGTCTGCAGGTGCTGAGATAGACAATCCGGCCAACAATTTGCCTTGGTCGTCATAAATACCTGCTGCAATACACCGCACACCCAACTCCAATTCTTCGTTGTCTCTGGCAATGCCATACTGACGGACCTTGGACAGTTCGCGTTCCAAAACCGGCAGTTGTGTGATGCTGTTTTTAGTGTGGCCATTCAGGCCTGTGCGCGTTGCATAGCTGCGCACCCTCATGGGTTCATCGACAGATAAAAACAATTTGCCGACCGAGGTGAGGTGCAAGGGTGCACGGCCGCCAATGGCACGAACCACTTGCATGCCTGAGCGCTCGCTGTAAGCCCGCTCTATGTAAACAATTTCATCGCCTTGGCGCATGCTCAAGTTAACGGGTTGCTGGATGAGTTTGTGCAGATCGCGCATGGGTGCAAGTGCAGCATCGCGAACGTTCAGTCTGGCCTTGACCATGTTGCCCAACTCTAGCAAGCGCATGCCAAGTCGGTAGCTGCCAGGTTCAGGTCTATCCACAAAACGACCGATGGTGAGGTCATTCAAAATTCGATGGGCGGTGGAGGGATGCAGTCCTGTTTTTTCGCTGATTTCTTTGAGCGATATGGCCTCTTCCCTAGACGCCAAAACATCCATCAGTGAGAACAGGCGTTCAATCACTTGAATGGTGGGGGCTGTGGGCATGGGTGCTTCAGCTTTTCTCATGGGACTTAACCTTGGTCTTTTTGAAAGCGAAGGGTTCTTCCGTGGGAAGAATCTGCGAAATTTTATTTTACAAGATGAAATTAGCTTTGCACAGCCACATGGGGCACCGTGGTGACATGGGCTTTCCATTCGCCTTTTTGCAAGCTTTCGCAGGGAGCAAAGCGTTCTTTGTATTGCATTTTGGGGCTGGCCCCAATCCAGTAGCCCATGTAAACGTAGGGCAGACCCAGTTCCCGAGCTTGATGAATTTGCCATAACACGCCGTAAGTGCCGTAACTGGCGTGTTCTTCTGGGTTGTAAAAAGTATAGACCGCTGAAAGCCCATCGTTCAGAAGGTCGACAATGCTGACCATCTTCAATTCGCCTGCTTGTCCGTTGGCGTCTGGCTCGCGAAACTCCACCAGCCTTGAATTGACCCGACTTTGCAATAAAAATTGTTTGTATTGCTCGACGCTGTCTTGGTCCATGCCGCCTCCAGCGTGGCGGCTATTTTGGTAGCGCAAATACAGATCGTAATGTTCTGATTCAAAGCCTAAGCGGGTCACGCGTGTGATGAGGTTTTGGTGTTTTTTGTAGGCGCGCTTTTGACTTTTGTTGGGTTTGAACGCATGACATAAAACCCGCAGTGGCACACATGCGTTGCAGCCATCGCAGTAGGGTCTGTAGGTGAACAAACCACTGCGTCTAAAACCACGTTCTACCAATTCCGAATAGACGTCGTTTTGGATCAAGTGACTGGGCGTGGCCACTTGTGAGCGGGCTTCTCGGTCAGCCAGGTAGCTGCAGGGATAAGACGCTGTGGCATAAAACTGCAGCGTACTGAAAGGCAAGTCCTTGAGATGCGTCATGCCGAACCTTGCGAACGCCAGGCATCCCAATTGATTTGTTGGGCGGACCAATCAAGCTGTTTCAGAGCCAACGCGGGTCGAATCAAATTCAGGAAATCTTCTCGGGCCATCTCTTGGGCGCCCATCAATGCCAAGTGCGATGTTTTTTGTTGGCAATCTATCGCAACGATGCCTTGCTGTTGGCACACATTCACCAAAGCCGCCAAAGCCATTTTCGAGCCATCGTTGATGGTGCTGAACATCGACTCACCAAACACAGCCTGACCAATGCAGACGAAGTAAAGACCACCGACCAGTTGCCCGTCTAGCCATGTCTCTGCACTGTGTGCGAAGCCAGCTTGGTGCAAAGCCTTGTAGGCCTCGACCATTTGGGGCACGATCCAAGTACCGTTTTGTCCCTCGCGTGGGCTTTGGGCACAAGCTTCTATGACGTGATCAAAGGCTTTGTCAAAGCACAATTCAAAGTGAGGGTGAGCGGCATAACGCGACAGCGTTTTCCTGAGCGATCGGTGTAATTTAAATTGTGCCGTTTGGAGAACCATGCGGGGATCGGGGCTCCACCACAACACGGGCTGATCAGGGTTGAACCAAGGAAAAATGCCATGGGAATAGGCTTCAAGCAGTCTTTCCACGCCCAAGTCGGCACCAGCGGCCAATAAGCCGGGTGCATCGGAGTCTGGACCCCAGGCCGCGTTCACAGACGGCAGTGGGCTCTGACTGTCGACCCAAGTCAGTGGGAGATGAGGGGTACCTTCGGACATGTTTCCAGTTTATGCTTACGCTTATGAAACTTTACAACTACTTTCGCTCTTCTGCGTCATTTCGCGTTCGGATAGCCCTTCACTTGAAAGGTTTGCCCTACGAATATATCGCAGTCCATCTGGCCAAGGGCCAACACAAGCTCCCAGAATACAGTGCCATTGCGGCAGATAACTTGGTGCCCAATTTGGTCATCGACGGCGAGCACCTTAGCCAGTCGATGGCCATCATTGAATACTTGGATGAGACGCACCCAGAGCCAGCCTTGTTGCCCAAAGCGCCACTGGCCCGAGCACGCGTCAGAGCGTTGGCGCAATCCATTGCTTGCGAAATTCATCCCATCAACAATTTGCGTGTATTGAAGTATTTGAGCGGCACCTTGGGAGTGAGTGAGGATCAAAAAAATACTTGGTACCGCCACTGGGTCAGGGAAGGCTTAGAAGCATTTGAACGTCAATTGGCGCAGGGCCCTCAATCGACATTTTGTGCAGGTGAAACACCCGGTTTGGCCGACTGTTGTTTGGTGCCTCAAATATTCAACGCCAAACGGTTTGATGTGAATTTGGAGGGTTTGCCTCGAACCATGGGCGCGTTTGACGCTTGTATGAAGCTGGAAGCCTTTCAAAAAGCACAGCCTTCAGCGTGCCCCGACGCAGAGTAGACCATTGATTGGATACACGCCCCATTGGCCAGCCCCAGACTTTGTGAGGGCCCTCATGACCACGCGTCATGGCGGTGTGTCAGAGACGCCTTGGCGCAGTCTCAATTTGGGTGACCATGTGGGTGACAAACCCGAAAACGTCAGAACCAATCGTGCCTTGGTCGCGCAAGAAATGAAGGTTCCTGCCATTTACCTGAGACAAGTTCATGGCGTCCAGGGTGTTGGCATTGATTTGCAAACCCCTGCCAACACAGAAGCCGATGTTGCCTGGACTCGCCAAAAGGGCTTGGCGTGCACCATGATGGTGGCCGATTGCTTGCCCATCTTGATTTGCCATTCGAGTCAGAAATGGGTGGCCGCTGCGCATGCCGGCTGGCGTGGTTTGGCCGGGGAAAATGGCCATGGCGTCGTTGAAACTTTGGCATCGGCCGCACGTTTGCAGGGCTTTGACCTGAAAGATTGTTTGGCTTGGTTAGGCCCCTGCATAGGACCCACGGCTTTTGAGGTGGGCCAAGACGTATTGGCTGCCTTTGAAAATGAACAGCTAGAAGCCTCCAATAAAGCCCTTTTTGCACCAACAGCGGCGGGTAAATATTTGGCTGATTTGGCGGGTTTGGCTCGTCAACGCTTGCTTCAGGTGGGCTTTCAAAATTTGTATGGCAATGACAGCACCTTGCCATGGTGTACTTACAAACAAGCTGATCAATATCATTCACATCGACGTGATGCAGCTTCTCTGGGCGGCGCAGGACGGATGGCCGCTTACATCTGGATTACGTCTTAGGTGGCACAGAATCGGGTGCGGTTTCGTCGCTGTTTTGTAACGGTTTTGCCTTTGAGGCTTCCTTTTCTAGTGCTAATCTGGCTCTTCTGCGCTGGGGTGTTCCCATGATGTAAATAATTATTGATGTTGGAAGGATCCCGTAAAGAATGAAGGTCACAATGCCTCCAAGGACGGTTCCGTTGGTGTTGGTGGCTTCGGCCACGCTCATCATGAGTGCCACATAGATCCAAGCGATTGCGACGATGTACATGCGTATTAGTTAAAAAAGAGGGGAGAGAAGCACATGACAAATTCAAACAATGAATTTTGGACACGCGCCACCGAAGAGTTCCAGCAAAACCTGACCAAAAGTTGGGGACAAGCCATGCAAACTTTCCAAACCATGGACCTCGGGGGCATTGTGCCTCCAAAGGACCAGGCTGTCCCTCGGCTAACGTTTTCTCAGCAAAAGTTAAAGGACTTGCAGGCGGCCTACTTGGAAGAAGCCACAGCACTCTGGAACCAGGGTCTTGCTTCCAAGCATGACATCAAAGACCGTCGCTTTTCAAGCGATGCTTGGACCGGCAACCCCATGGCAGCATTTACGGCGGGCGCTTATTTGCTCAATGCCAAAACTCTGATGGGTTTGGCAGATGCAGTCGAGGCTGACGAGCACACGCAAAACAAAATCAAATTCGCGGTTGAACAATGGGTCGCAGCATCTGCACCCAGTAATTTTTTGGCTTTCAATGCGGAGGCGCAAAAAAAGGCCATTGAAACCAAAGGCGAAAGCCTGGCCAAAGGTATTCAAAATCTGCTGCATGACATGCAACAAGGTCATGTTTCCATGACCGATGAAAGCAAGTTTGTGGTGGGTGAAAACGTCGCCACCACCGAAGGCGCTGTCGTTTTTGAAAATGAATATTTTCAATTGATCGAGTACAAGCCGCTCACCGCCAAAGTCTATGAAAAACCATTCTTGTTGGTACCCCCTTGTATCAACAAGTTTTATATCCTCGACTTGCAGCCCAACAATTCATTCATTCGTTATGCGGTCAGTCAAGGTCACCGCACATTCGTTGTCAGTTGGCGCAACCCCGACGAATCCATGGCCAAGAAAACTTGGGATGACTACATTGAAAACGCCGCCATCAAGGCCATTCAGCAAGTGCAAGACATCACAGGTGCAAAACAAATCAACGCGCTGGGTTTCTGTGTGGGCGGGACAATTTTGAGCAATGCTTTGGCGGTATTGGCGGCCCGCAAAGAGAAACCAGTGGCCAGCGCTACATTCCTGACAACGCTCATTGACTTCACGGACACAGGTGTTTTGGATGTGTTCATCGATGAAAATTTTGTCAAGTTCCGTGAAATGCAAATGGGTCAAGGTGGCTTACTGAAAGGCCAAGATTTGGCCTCGACCTTCAGTTTCTTGCGCCCCAACGATTTAGTTTGGAACTATGTGGTGGGCAATTATCTCAAGGGTGAATCACCACCGCCTTTTGATTTGCTCTATTGGAACAGCGACTCCACCAACTTGCCCGGACCTTTTTACGCTTGGTATTTGCGCAACACGTACTTAGAAAACAAATTTGTCACGCCCGGCGCTGTGACGGTTTGTGGCGAAAAAATCGACTTGAGCAAAGTGGATTTGCCAGTCTACATTTACGGCTCGCGCGAAGATCACATTGTGCCGATTGGTGGTGCCTATGCATCAACGCAACATCTGCCAGGCAAGAAGCGATTTGTCATGGGGGCTTCTGGCCACATTGCAGGTGTCATCAATCCGCCCGAGGCCAAGAAGAGAAGCCATTGGCTGCGTGAAGATGGCAAGTTTCCAAATACCGCCGATGCATGGATTGCTGGCGCCACTGAATTGCCGGGGAGTTGGTGGACTGATTGGTCTGATTGGCTCAAAAAACATGCGGGCAAACAAATTGCAGCACCCAAACACTATGGCAAAGATGCCAAATTCAAAACCATTGAAGCAGCGCCAGGTCGCTACGTCAAAGCGCGTGCTTAATTTTTAAATTGCTCACTCAAAAAAGGAAGACATCATGGAAGACATCGTCATCGTTTCGGCAGCTCGCACGGCGGTTGGTAAGTTTGGTGGTTCATTGGCCAAAGTTTCGGCCCCTGAATTGGGCAGCATTGCCATTCGTGAAGCCATCGCACGCGCGGGTCTTGGCATGGATCAAATCGGAGAAGTCATCATGGGCCAAGTGTTGGCTGCTGGTGCGGGTCAAAATCCTGCGCGTCAAGCCATGATGAAGGCGGGCGTTGCAAAAGAAACGCCTGCACTCACTATCAATGCTGTGTGTGGTTCTGGCTTGAAAGCGGTCATGTTGGCTGCACAAGCTGTTGCATGGGGCGACAGCGAAATTGTGGTGGCGGGTGGCCAAGAAAACATGAGCGCTTCACCGCACGTTTTGATGGGCTCTCGCGATGGCCAACGCATGGGCAACTGGAACATGGTCGACACCATGATTGTCGATGGCTTGTGGGATGTCTATAACCAATACCACATGGGCATCACCGCCGAAAACGTGGCCAAGGCTCACAACATTTCGCGCGACATGCAAGACGCCTTGGCTTTGGGTAGCCAACAAAAAGCCAGCGCAGCCCAAGACGCTGGCAAGTTCAAAGACGAAATTGTCGATGTGCTGATTCCGCAGCGCAAAGGCGATCCATTGGTGTTCAACACCGACGAATTCATCAATAAGAAAACCAATGCAGAAGCGTTGGCTGGTCTACGCCCGGCCTTTGACAAGGCTGGCTCAGTAACAGCAGGCAATGCATCAGGCATCAACGATGGCGCTGCCGCTGTGGTGGTGATGTCTGCCAAAAAAGCTGCGGCCTTGGGTCTGAAACCATTGGCGCGCATTGCGTCCTTTGGCACCAGCGGCTTAGATCCCGCCACCATGGGCATGGGTCCTGTGCCGGCATCGCAAAAAGCTTTGCAACGCGCAGGTTGGAAAGCCAGCGACGTCGATTTGTTTGAATTGAATGAAGCTTTTGCAGCCCAAGCATGTGCTGTCAACAAAGCTTTGGACATCGATCCAACCCGCGTCAACGTGAACGGTGGCGCCATTGCCATCGGTCACCCCATCGGCGCGTCAGGTTGCCGTATTTTGGTGACCTTGTTGCACGAAATGCAACGCCGTGATGCCAAGAAAGGCCTGGCAGCCTTGTGTATTGGCGGCGGTATGGGCGTGTCATTGACCCTCGAGCGCTAATTTTCAGAAACTAAAACTCATTTTTAAGGAGACAAACCATGAGTCAAAAAGTCGCATACGTCACAGGTGGTATGGGTGGTATCGGTACCGCCATTTGCCAACGCCTTCACAAAGAAGGTTTCAAAGTCATCGCAGGTTGCGGCCCAACGCGTGATTTCACCAAGTGGCTCGACGAGCAAAAAGCTTTGGGCTACACCTTCTACGCTTCAGTTGGCAATGTGGGCGATTGGAATTCAACCGTTGAAGCTTTCACCAAAGCCAAAGCCGAACACGGCACCATTGATGTTTTGGTTAACAATGCCGGCATTACCAAAGATCGCATGTTCTTGAAAATGTCACGCGAAGATTGGGACGCTGTGATTGAGACCAACCTCAATTCCATGTTCAACGTGACCAAGCAAGTGGTTGCTGACATGGTTGAAAAAGGTTGGGGTCGTATTGTCAACATCTCATCTGTGAATGGTGAAAAAGGTCAAGCCGGTCAAACCAACTACTCTGCGGCTAAAGCGGGTATGCATGGCTTCTCAATGGCCTTGGCACAAGAGTTGGCCACCAAAGGCGTGACTGTCAACACAGTGAGCCCAGGCTACATTGGTACCGACATGGTCAAGGCCATTCGCCCAGATGTTCTGGAAAAAATTGTGGCTACAGTGCCCGTGAAGCGTTTGGGTGAGCCCAGCGAAATTGCTTCTATCATTGCATGGTTGGCGTCTGAAGAAGGCGGCTATGCCACGGGTGCAGACTTCTCTGTGAACGGTGGTTTGCACATGGGTTGATCATCGTCAAGGTGATTCGATTCCAACAAAAAACCCGCCTTGGCGGGTTTTTTGTTGGGTGTGACAAGAAGATCGAATCAATGGTTGGCGTTTTTTCCCGTGGCAACCATTTGCATGGCAGATGCGATCAGACCGGATACTTCAGTCATGTTACCGGGAACAATGAGCGTTGTTTTTGAGTCTTGCGCTACCTTACCGTATGCCAGCACAGCTTGCTCAGCCACCTTCAATTGAACGGCCTGTTCACCGCCTGGCTTTTGAATGGCGGCAGCAATGCGCTCAATGGCTTGGGCTGTGGCTTCGGCCACTGCCAAGATGGATGCCGCATCACCTTCGGCTTTGTTGATGACGGCTTGTTTTTCGCCCTCAGAGCGTGCAATGAAAGCTTCTCGTTCACCAGTGGCGATGTTGATCTGTTCTTGACGTCGTCCTTCAGAGGCTGCGATGAGTGCGCGCTTTTCGCGCTCTGCCGTAATTTGGGATTGCATGGCATGCAAAATTTCTGCCGGGGGTGTGAGGTCTTTGATTTCGTAGCGAAGTACTTTGACACCCCAGTTCAAGGCGGCTTCATCAATGGCCGCGACCACTTGTGCATTGATGATGTCGCGCTCTTCAAATGTTTTGTCGAGCTCTAATTTACCGATGACACTGCGCAAACTGGTTTGGGCTAACTGCGTGACGGCAATGATGTAGTTGGAGGAGCCGTAGCTGGCCAATTTGGGATCGGTCACTTGGAAATACAAAATGCCATCGACCTGCAGTTGGGTGTTGTCGCGGGTGATGCAAATTTGGCTGGGCACATCGAGAGGAATTTCTTTGAGGCTGTGCTTTTGGATCACCTTGTCGATGAACGGAACAACAAAGTTAAGCCCTGGGGTGAGACTTGCATGGTATTTGCCCAGTCGCTCGACCACCCAAGCGTTTTGTTGTGGCACAACTTTGACAGTTTTCACAATGAACAAAGTTGCAATGGCCAACAAGAGAATGGCTATTTCCATGATTTTCCTTAAGTAATCTAACGATGAATTATTTGTTTTGAAGCACCAAGGTATTGCCTTGAATATTTTGAATTTGATAGATACCAGGTGCTTGCGTGTGACCCTCTGCACACACGGCAGTCCAGCTGGCGCCACGGTGTTTGACTTGCGCAGTGCCGTTGCTAAGCCATTCATGAACTTCCACAATTTCGCCAACATCGAGATGTTGGGCCGAAACTTGTTCAGGGTGTGACTTTAATTTTTGCAATGAATAAAAGCGCCACAAAATAACAGCCAATCCACCGACAACAGCCCCTGCAATGAGTTGAGTTGAAAAGCTCAATTGGGCATGTGCTGCAAGAGCGCCTGCCGCAGCGCCAATGGCAAGCATCAGCAAATAGAAAGTGCCGGTTAGCAGTTCGGCCCCGACAAGTGAACCTGCAATGAGCCACCAAATGGTTGATTCGTTCATTTTCTTGATTGACCTTTTACTTACATCAGACCGAGCACTGAATGTGCCATGTTTTGTCACTCACAGGCTAGATTCCTTTGATTTGCAAGGAAATGTAAGCTGATTTATTTGAAGGATTGTGAAAAATTGAAGTATGGCGCTAGTTAGCAGTCAATTCGCTGCTGCTCGTTCACAACCGATTAAAAGTTAAGAAAACGCTCATTTATTAATTATCATCAAGGCGTGAACCAAGCATCTCTCTCCCAAGCGAATCCCTGGCGCCTGTCCGTTGCCCCCATGATGGACTGGACTGACCGCCATTGCCGGTTCTTTCATCGTCTGTTGACTCAGCACACCTTACTCTATACGGAAATGGTCACCACGGGTGCACTGCGACATGGCAGCGTTGAGCGACACCTGCGCTTTAACAATGAAGAACACCCGGTGGCTTTGCAACTGGGCGGCAGCGACGCCGACGATTTGGCCTTTGCCGCCAAACTGGGCCAGCAATGGGGTTACAACGAAATCAATTTGAACTGCGGCTGCCCCAGCGATCGCGTCCAACGCGGTGCCTTCGGCGCATGCCTCATGAACGAGCCACAGTTGGTAGCCGATGGCGTCAAAGCCATGGTCGATGTCGTAACGGTCCCTGTTACGGTCAAACATCGCATTGGCATCGATCAAATCGAAAGTTATGACTTTGTGCGTGACTTTGTGGGCACCGTCAAAGAAGCGGGTTGCAATGTTTTCATTGTGCATGCACGCAATGCATGGCTACAAGGTTTGTCGCCTAAAGAGAACCGTGAAATTCCGCCGCTTCGCTACGAGTTGGCCTATCAACTTAAAAAAGATTTTCCAGAACTCACTTTGTCTGTCAACGGCGGCATCACACGCAATGAGCAAATCGAAGCGCACCTCAAAGAGGTGGATGGGGTGATGATTGGCCGCGAGGCTTATTACAACCCTTGGCTGTTAACGACTTGGGATTCGCAGTTCTTCAATGCGCCAGAAACCACTCTCACACGGGAAGCTGTTGAAGAAACCATGGTGTCTTACATGGAGCGCGCTTTCAAAGAAGATGGCTGCCCTTGGTATGCCATTGCACGTCACATGTTGGGTCTTTACCATGGACAAAGGGGCGGTCGCTTGTGGCGTCAAGTTTGGAGCAATCACAAGCTCAAACCGATGCCGCCCCGGGCAGTTATGACGATCGCACGCGAAGCATTGGCCAAAGGCGCTGAGGTGCCGGCTTAAGGCGTGGAGCTGGCGGCCATGAGCCCATTGGCAAAGTGCTCGCGCATGCGCGCAGCCGTAGCCACAGGATCTTTGGCCATGATGGCTGCCATGATGGCTTGATGTTCAGCCAAAGACTCCGTAATGCGTCCTGTTTTAAACAATGAATTGTGTCGATTGAGCTTCATCACTTTGCGCAAATCAGCCACCATTTGATCGCGCCATTTGTTTTGCGATAACTCTAGCAAGCACATGTGAAAGGCTTCGTTCACTTCGAAGAACTTGTCGTGTTTCTCTTTGCCAGGTTTGCCAGCCGCTTCAAGCTCAGCGTGCAACACTTGAAGCTTTTTCAATTCGGCAGGGGAGGCTGTTTGGGCAACCACGGCAGCAGCGTCGCTTTCTAACAAGCTCAGCAAGTGATACACGTCACGCAGGTCTTTTTCAGAAACTTCGGTGACATAGGCACCACGGCGCACCTTCATGGTGACCAGTCCTTCGGCAGCCAAAACCTTTAGAGCTTCCCTCAAAGGCGTTCGGCTGATGCCGTAGGCCTTGGCAATTTGAAGCTCGTCAATCCAGCTGCCGGGCTCGAGTTCACGGCTGAAGATACGCTGCCGAATGAGTTCGGCAACTTCTTCATACAGCGCTCTGGGCGCTAAGGAGGGGACAGCGGACAAGGCAGACATGGTGGATAAATCGTTCAATTTGGCCTAAAGTGGCCTGCAAATGGATTGTAAGGCAGTTACAATATTTTGCATCAATAATTATGAATCATATTGAGGATTTTGCGAAATGACCCAGCCAAAGAACGAATTCAAAAACGCGCAATTAGAAGATTGGATGCGTGCCGCGCAGAAGTCGGCGCCGGGTGGCAACGTCGAAGCCCTCAATTGGAAAACCCCCGACGGCATTTCCGTCAAGCCTTTGTACACGGCAGAAGACACAGCGTCATTGCCCTATGCCAACACCTTGCCCGGCTTTGAACCTTTCTTGCGGGGTCCTCAAGCCACCATGTACTCGGTTCGCCCTTGGACCATTCGTCAGTACGCAGGATTTTCAACGGCTGAAGAGTCCAATGCGTTTTATCGCAAAGCATTGGCGGCAGGCGGGCAGGGCGTGTCAGTGGCCTTCGACTTGGCCACCCACCGAGGCTACGACTCCGACCATCCGCGCGTCACAGGCGATGTGGGCAAAGCCGGTGTGGCCATCGACTCTGTCGAAGACATGAAAATTTTGTTTGACCAGATTCCCCTTGATAAGGTGTCTGTGTCCATGACCATGAACGGTGCCGTGTTGCCCGTTTTGGCAGGCTACGTGGTGGCCGCCGAAGAGCAGGGTGTCAGCCAAGACAAATTGTCTGGAACCATTCAGAACGACATTCTGAAAGAGTTCATGGTGCGCAATACCTACATTTACCCGCCCGAGCCATCGATGAAAATTATCGGTGACATCATTGAGTACACGGCTAAAAATATGCCGAAGTTCAACTCAATTTCGATTTCAGGCTATCACATGCAAGAGGCCGGCGCCAACCAAGCGCTTGAGATGGCCTTCACATTGGCCGATGGCAAAGAGTATGTCAAAACCGCCATTGCCAAAGGCATGGATGTGGATGATTTTGCAGGCCGCCTGTCCTTCTTCTGGGCTGTCGGTATGAATTTCTATTTGGAAATTGCCAAGATGCGGGCAGCGCGTTTGCTGTGGTGCCGCATCATGAAGGGCTTCGATGCCAAGAACCCCAAGAGCCTCATGTTGCGTACGCACAGTCAAACATCTGGCTGGTCATTGACTGAGCAAGACCCCTACAACAATGTGGTGCGGACCACCATTGAAGCTATGGCGGCGGTGTTTGGTGGTACGCAATCTTTGCACACCAACAGCTTTGACGAAGCCATTGCATTGCCCACTGAATTCAGCTCGCGCATTGCCCGCAACACGCAATTGATCATTCAAGAAGAGACGCACATCACCAACGTGATTGACCCATGGGCGGGCAGTTACATGATGGAATCGCTCACGCAAGAAATGGCCGACAAAGCCTGGGCCATCATTGAAGAAGTAGAAGCCATGGGCGGCATGACCAAGGCGGTTGACAGTGGTTGGGCCAAACTCAAGATTGAAGCTGCCGCTGCTGAAAAACAAGCACGCATTGACTCCGGCAAAGACGTCATTGTGGGCGTGAACAAATACAAGCTGGCCAAAGAAGATCCGATCGACATCTTGGCCATCGACAACGTCAAAGTTCGCGATGGTCAAATTGATCGTTTGAAGAAAATACGTGCTACACGCGACTCAGCCAAAGTGCAAGCCGCATTGGACGCACTCACAGCGTCTGCCGAAAGCGGTCAAGGCAACTTGCTCGACCTGAGTATTCAAGCCATTCGTTTGCGCGCCACAGTGGGCGAGGTGTCCGATGCATTGGAAAAAGTTTTTGGGCGCCACCGCGCCGATACACAAAAGGTGACGGGTGTGTACGCTGCTGCTTATGATTCTGCCGAAGGTTGGGACCAACTGAAAAAAGAGATCAACGAATTTGCCGATACCAAAGGCCGTCGTCCTCGCGTCATGATCAGCAAATTGGGCCAAGATGGCCACGATCGCGGTGCCAAGGTGGTTGCCACAGCGTTTGCCGATTTGGGCTTTGATGTCGACATGGGCCCATTGTTCCAAACGCCTGAAGAATGCGCGCGCCAAGCCATCGAAAACGATGTGCATGCTGTGGGTGTTTCAACCTTGGCTGC
>JACCDZ010427131.1_pt1 | contig 16483 bp, 23 predicted proteins | sample 7449551 | NCBI WGS metagenome assembly JACCDZ01 (sample SAMN15323452, study PRJNA562643) | freshwater metagenome | isolation source: river surface water | place: USA:Blue River Watershed | collected 2017-08-18 | reverse complement strand
CGTTTTAAGCCGACAAGGGCGGCTAGGTGCATGACAGCAACAGCAGAGGTGTCCCGGTTCGACCCCGAGCGTGCCTAGCCCCCTTCACTGTATTCCCTTAGACAGTCAAAACCAGTTCTACCTGAACCCAGATAGAAGTTCATAGAACTCTCCTCTGACTTCTCTGTTTTGTCTGACCGATATTCTAAATCCCAAATTTCTGCGTTTTTGACTATACGCAGCCGATATACAAAGGAGTATTCCCATGTCCGTGAAATGTCTTTCTGATGTCCAAAAGAATTTTGTGATCAAGGCTTATCAAGCCAAGCACAAGTCTCAAAAAGAACTCGCTCAATACCTGGATGTATCGGAGCGCACCATCAATCGTGTGTTGACCGAAGCTGGCCTGGCTACCCCGGTGGCTCGCATCAAGGGCGAGGCTTACCAGGTCATGCAGCTGCTCAAGAAGTACGGCATCACCTCGGTGGAGCAGCTGGATCGCACCCTGTCCAATGCCCAGTTCGCTGTTGCAGCATGACCCTACAGCGAATGAACAATCGGAATGAGCCGTCCCTCCGGGCGGTTCCGATGAATGTGTTCCCGACCATGGGTTCACTTCAGGAAGTGGTAGACCACGCCAATTCCAAGCTCCCCATCACCAACCGCAATGAGATTCACAGCCTGTTGATGATCTACCACAACACCCTCTTGGCTCAGATCCAAGGAAACCAGCAATGCAAGTGACCTCCCAACGCTCCCACGACAAGTGGCGGGATTGGTCCACTGACGAGATCCGGAAGTACTTGGGCAAATACAGCTCCTCCAGTGCTCCAGGCAAGTGCTCATCCCATCGCCGGAAGAAAGTCGCCTTCCTCCAGAAAATCCTGCGTCAACGAGAAAGGGCTGAAGCCCTGCTACTCGCTGGTCTGTAACCCTTCAAGGAATCCTCATGTCCGTCCAATCCATCGACAGCATCCGTCGCATCCTCACCATCTTCAAAACCAGTGAAGGTGCAATCCGCCCCCATTTCATCATCACTGGCCCGTCTGGTTCCGGCAAGAGCCACACCATCGGTTGCCTGGCCGAGGAGATGGACCTCCACTCCTTCGAAATCAACGCTGCTGGCCTGACCAAGGAAGGCACCGCAGGCAACAGCCTGTCCAAGGCACTGACCCCGCTGCTGCACACGGCAGGCCAACCCACCATCTGCTTCGTCGATGAATTCGACAAGCTATTCATCAGTGGCAACAGCAACAGTGCACTGGCCCATGAAACCACCAATGGCGTGCAGAACGAGTTCCTGAAGGTACTGGAAGGATCTGCCTCCGTCTTCGCAGATTACGGCAAGTACCTCAACGTGAAGACAGACAACGTGCTGTTCGTCTTTGCCGGTGCATTCAACGGGGAAGAGAACATCGATCTGGATCGTCTGCGTGAATTCGGCCTGAAGACTGAGTTCCTTGGCCGTGTTGGTTTGGCCTATGGACTTGAGAAAGTCACGCTGGAACAGATGCAGAACATCCTGGAGCACAGCAAGTTGCTGGCTACCTACCTCGATCTCGTTCCGGATGCCAGTAAAGACCTGGTGTGCTCCTCGATCATGAAGGTGATCAAGGAGAACTACGAGAAGAACACCATTGGTGTTCGCATGATCAACACACTGATCCACCAATACTTCATTGAAGGTGGATTGAAAGAGAAAGCAGTCAAGAAGACTACTTTCCAAAAAACTCTTTCACTGCCCTAGGAGCATTCCATTGAGCCTTATTCTCGTTCGTGGCTTGCCCGGTAGTGGTAAATCCACTATAGGCCAGTCCCTGCAAACAGCGTTGGGTTACGTGCACATCGAAGCTGACATGTATCACATGAAAGACGGTGAATATCAGTTCGACCCGACCAAGGTAAAGGAAGCGCACCTTTGGTGCCAGCTCGAAACCATGAAAGCGTTGGCATACGGCCATTTTGTAGTGGTTAGTAACACCTTTACCACATTACAAGAACTAGAACCTTACCTATTGGTAGCAAAAGCACTGCAGCGTTCGGTTCGCATCGTGGAAGCCCTAGGTAGTTGGGGAAACATCCACAACGTTCCAGCAGAAGTGCTTCAACGCATGGCAGATCGCTGGGAAGACCTAACTACACAAGATACTGGAGCATTTCATGCAAGTTAAAGTCTCGCAAGCCGTGGCAATGATCACGGCTTTTATCCGTGCACATCTGGTTCCCATGTTGGTCGGTAGTCCTGGCTCGGGAAAGTCTCAGATCGTTCATCAGATCGCTGCTGAATACAAGCTCAAGGTCATTGACCTGCGCTTGAGCCAGTGTGATCCAACTGATCTGCTGGGCTTCCCCAACATCAAGGGGAATCGCTCTGGCTATGTGCCCATGGAAACCTTCCCACTGGAAGGTGATCCCCTGCCTGCCGATCACAATGGCTGGCTACTCTTCCTGGACGAGTTCAATTCGGCCTCGCCAGCCGTTCAGGCAGCAGCTTACAAGCTGGTCCTGGATCGCATGGTCGGCAGCCATCAGCTCCACAAGAACGTGGCTGTCGTCTGTGCCGGGAACCTGGAGACAGATAACGCCATTGTTCAGCCCATGAGCACGGCCCTGCAGTCTCGCCTGGTTCACATGGAGCTGATGGTGGATGCCAAGGAATGGGTGGACTGGGCAACGTCCAACGACATCGATCACCGGATCACCAGCTACATCAACTTCAAGCCAGGGAGTTTGTACACGTTCCGTCCGGATCACACTGACAACACCTACGCATCGCCGCGTACCTGGGCATTCGCAAACCAGGTGTTGCAAGTGGTCGAGCTGGGATCTCCCCACATGCTCCCCATGCTGGCTGGCACGATCTCCGAAGGAGTGGCCCGTGAGTTCCTGAGCTTCTGCAAGCACTTCGCTTCCTTGCCGACGATCAGCGAAATCATGAACAACCCGAATGCCATAACGGTTCCCCGTGAACCCGGCATTCTGTTTGCGCTCACAGGTTCCCTGAGCCACAACGCTTCGATGGAGAACTTCGACAAGCTGATGGAATTCATCAAGCGACTGCCTCTGGAATTCCAGGTGGTGTGTCTCCGGGAAACCGTCCGTCGCAATCGCAACATGATGGCCAATGGTGCTGTCCAGAAATGGATTGCCCATAACGCCACCGAGTTGTTTTAACCAAAACCAGACCTATTATCTAGGTCTGGTATTCAAAAGAATTTAGATGTCCAATCGCTCTCTTTTTATTTTGTATGTGGTGCTGATTATCATCACCATTTCCATCGTCATTGGTAATGTTATTAATGAATATGTTTTCAAAGAAAACATTTACAAGAATAACAAGCCGATTAACCACAGTAGTTGTTATATCGAATATCAAGATTCTCCAGGTATTCGAATCAACGCCAAGAAAGGAATTCAATATGAACCTGCTCCGTCTTTTCAAAACCCCTGATGCAACCTCCCTGGCTTCCCGTGACCTGGAAGAAGCCAAGCGTCAGTTGTTGATGACCCAAGCCCAGGCCGAACACTCGGCCAAAATGGTTGAATATTATCAAGGCGTAGTAACTCGCCTTTCGAATTACGTTCAAACCGAAGTATCCCAAACCTACCAGTAGATAATATTTACTTAGGCGCATTCCCTGCGCCTTGCGAGCAGTAGTGATGGAGGCCCATGCCTCCTTTTTTTATTTTCAAGAAAGGATTCTCCATGGGCGCTCCACACCCTCCCGTTCAGGAAATTACTCCTGAGATTCAAAAGGCTTACGACAAAGCCAAAATCGGTTTGATGGCCAGGCAGGATACGGCCTTCTTCACCACCATCGTCTTCAGTCTGAAGTTGATCTGGGACTGGATGATTCCGACAGCTGCCACCGATGGCACCTCTATTCGGATCAACCCCAATTTCTTCATGTCCCTCAATTCCGAGGAACGTATCTTCCTGCTGGTTCACGAAGCCATGCACGTAGCCTTGCTGCACATGACCCGTCTGGGTGGGCGTATCCACGCGAAATGGAACCAAGCCTGCGATCACTACATCAACCTGATGTTGATTGATCGTGGCTTCAAGATGCCCAAGAACGGCCTGGCAGATCCCCGATTCAAGGATCTCAGCTCGGATGAAATCTATCCCTTGCTACCTGACCCGCCCCCCAATGAATCCTATGAATGTGATCTGGAACCTCCTACTTCTCCTGTGGAAGAAATCACCCATGAAGTCGAGGAAATCCTGATCCGGGCAGCCATGCAATCCAAATTGCAGGGGGATGCTCCAGGCACTATTCCAGGAGATATTGAGATATTCCTGAATCGATTATTGGACCCTAAATTGCCTTGGCAAAGGATTCTCCAGAAATATATTCAGAATCTTTCAAAACATGATTATTCCTGGAGAAAACCCAATCGGAGATTCTTCCCCAATTATTATCTCCCGAGTATGTTCAGTGAAAAGCTGATGGATATTGCCATTGCCGTAGACGCTTCCGGCTCAGTATCCGATGCTGATTTTCATCGTTTTGTTTCCGAAACCCACGGTATTCTCAAAATGATGAAACCGGACAAAATAACCCTGATTCAATTTGATTCAAAAATCAAATCCGTGGATCAGGTCCGGAATATTCGAGAATTGATGAATGTGAAGTTCGTCGGTCGTGGGGGAACCCGAATCGAGCCAGTGCTCAAATGGGCCGATGAGAATAAACCAAAACTCTTATTGGTATTTACTGACGGTGAGTTTCATTTTTATAAGGATGACTGTAAATCCAATACCGTCTGGTTAATCCATAACTCGCCCCGATTTACTGCGCCATTTGGCAAGGTGATTCACTACGACATTTAAAAACAAAATGCCTTCTTATTGAATATTAATCATGGATTTTCCCAAGTATTCAATAAGAGGCATAATCGAGGAGTCTCATGACCGCTATTACCTTAACCTCCGATCAGCAGAATGCGATGGAGAAATTCACCCAGTTTCTGACCGATCCCGCCGAACAGGTATTTGTGCTGGAAGGATATAGCGGAACCGGGAAAACCACGCTGGTCAAAACCCTGCTGGACAAGCTGCCGAGCCTGATGAAGGCAGCTCGCCTGATCAACCCGAACCTCAAGCGGTACGACGTTGAGCTGACTGCCACCACCAACAAGGCAGCCGAGAACTTCGGGATGATCACCGGCATGAGTGTTGCCACCATCCATTCCTATCTGGGCCTACGTGTCAGCACGGACTTCAAGACCAACACCACCAAGCTGGTTCCTTCCAAGCAGAATTCCTTCAAGGAAGGGCACCTGCTCTTTATCGATGAAGCCAGTTACATCGATAAGGATCTGCTGGGATGGATTTTCAAGCTCACCCGGAACTGCAAGATCGTTTTCATGGGCGATCCTGCCCAGCTGACCCCGGTGAAGTCTTCAGCCACACCTGTGTTTGACGCCACTCACTTCATGAAGGCCAAGCTCAGTCAGGTAGTCCGTCAGGCTGAAGGCAACCCCATCGTGGATCTCTCCACCAAGTTCCGAGAAACCGTGACCAGTGGGGAGTTCTTCAAGTTCACTCCGGATGGACATCACATCCAGTACATGGATCGGGATTCCTTCAACAAGGCAGTTGAGGCTGAGTTCTGCCGTCCTGACTGGCGATACTCCAATTCCAAGTTCCTGGCTTGGACCAACAAGCGAGTAATCGACTACAACCACCACATCCGTGATCGTGCTCTGGGAGATCCCAACTTCCAGGTCGGTGACTACGCGATCTGCAACAAATTCGTGTCCTCCAACAATAAGACACTGAAGACGGATCAGTTGGTCTGCATCACCGGCATTGGCCCTGACATGGAACGACATGGCGTGCTGGGGAACATGATGACTCTGGATTACCAGATCGACCTGTTCTTCCCCAAATCCCTGGAAGCCAAGAAATCCCTGATCAAGCAAGCCAGGGCCATGGAATGGTTCAACGTGGTTGAGGAAGCTGAGAATCGCTGGATCGACCTTCGGGCAGCCTATGCCTGCACGATCAACAAGGCCCAAGGCAGCACCTTTGACCGGGTATTCATCGACCTGGATGACATCTCCCGCTGCAACAGTGGGGATCAGATCGCCCGGATGATGTACGTCGGTGTATCCCGTGCTCGGGAGCAGGTGTATCTGACAGGAGACTTCGTATGACCTTTCCTGACAAACCAGGGATTCCTACGAAGGGGCCATGGGTGGTAGGACATCAACAACGCATCATCAGCCGAGGCTGGCCCATTCTGGACCCGGAGGACGGCACCGTACTCGCCTACGTGCTGGGAACCAGTCATCCGGAACTCCAGGCCAATGCCCGTCTGATTGCTGCAGCTCCTGAGCTGTGGGAATTCCTGCTGGCAATCCGTTGTGTCGTCGAGGCAATTGATGGCACCTCAGTAGAAAACGAGCAGTTGGTGGATGAGTACCGACGGATGCTCACCAAAATCACAGGAGAACCATCGTGATATCCCTCAACGTTTGCACCCATTGCGGTTCTCCCCGTGTTTTTGCTGATGCTTTCGCAGCATTGAACACTGATGAAGTACGCACCTACGACGATATCCATTGTGATGACTGCGGAGGTGAGTGTCGGACTCACGTTGTTGAAGTTGCTGATGACTTTGATCTGGAAACTGACTTTTACAAGGGAACTATTTAGCTATGGAAGCACTGCAGCATGATCCTCGGACCAAACAGCAGATCAAGGACATGCTGTATTCCTTCCTCTACGAGCCGGTCCAGAAGCAATTCAAAGCCCGACTGGACTCCCTGATTCAACGCAATACCATGATTCTGGGAGCCAGCCATGATTCATTCACCTACAAGGGGAATCTCTACTCCAATGATCCCAAGGCACCGCCAAGAAAGCTGAATCGCTTGGTGCCCCAGCTCGCTGCCGAGATGGACAGTTACCTCCATGACATCAAGCAACTCAATGATCAGGAGGTTCCCTATGTGCTGGGGTTCATCAACCAGGTGCTCAATGCGTCAAATGACCTGCATGACTACCTGCGTGTGCTCCCTAGCTCACTCCATCAACCGATTCAGCAACTCATTGCTTCCTGTCCCTACCGTACCAAGCGATTGACCGAGGAACAGGTGCAAGAGATACAAGCCAAGAATCAGCACTACATCGACCTTGTGAAGCAACGCATGGTCACCAACCTGCTCATTTAGGAGTGCACATGAAACTTACAGTTCAACAGTTCCTGGCTCTACTGGAAAGAGCTGATGCGGTATCAGTTGATGAAGGCCCAATCCTGACCAGTTGGGTCATTCATCCAATATCTGGGGAAGCTGACAACGAAGTGGTCTGTTTTTCTTGGACAGACGGGGAGTATGAGTACATCTACAAACTCACTGAAGATGCCATTACCAATGGCTATTTCAATGAGTACAACACATTCATCTGCTCGGAAGATGTAGAAGAATACACATCGATCCGCTTCTACACCCTGACCCGCATTACCCCAATCATTTAGGACACCTTATGCGCCACATTCAGTTTCAAGCATCCGAACGTCACACGCTGGCGCTGTTGGTTAAGGGCACTGCCTTCAAGCATCAGGAAATCATGTCCAACTATGTCCATCCCCTGGAACAACAGGGGTTGGCCCAGAAGGACATGATCGCCTTCAGTCTGGATTACGACGAGAACGGTAAGGCTTCGGTCAAGTACATGAAAGACTACCTGGCCAAGCTCCTGCCTGCCCTTCATTCTCTCGGTGTAACCACGCTCTACGTGACGGACGGAGCCTATTTCAAGACCCTGACCAAGGAGGGTAAAGCCGATCCCCATTTCGGGTACGTGCTCCCCTGCAAGATCGAGGGATTTGAACACCTGAAAGTGGTGCTCGGCCTCAACTATCAGCAGTTGATCTACAACCCGGACCTGCAAGCCAAGCTGACCTTGAGCCTCAATACCCTGGCTTCTCACCTGCAAGGAAACTACCAGGCACTGGGGTCCAATATCATTCACTCGGCACAGTATCCAGACACACCACAATCCATCGCTGCTGCGCTCCGGAGCCTTCTGGAGTACCCAAGCCTCACCTGTGACATCGAAGCGTTCTCGCTGCGATTTGAAGAGGCTGGCATTGGTACCGTGGCATTTGCCGTGGATGAGCACAATGGGATTGCTTTCGCCTGTGACTACAAGGAAATCTGGCGACCGGATGGCACCTATGATCCGGAGTGCCCTATCGACATTGCAGCCTACGCTGGCTACTTCAAGGCCAATCCGGAAGTCAGGAGCCTGCTCAGGGAGTTCTTCACGTTCTACCGAGGCAAGCTGATCTGGCACAACGCCACCTACGATGTGAAGGTCATCCTGTACACCCTCTGGATGAAGGATGGCCTCGACACCGAAGGATTGCTGGAAGGACTGGAAATCATGTCCAGGCACTTCGATGACACCAAGATCATCGCCTACCTGGCCACCAATTCCACGGCAGGCAATGTGCTGGGGCTGAAGGCACTGGCTCATGAGTTCGCCGGGAACTGGGCAGTTGAGGAAATCACCGATATCCGGAAGATCCCTCTCAAGGAGCTGCTTCAGTACAACCTGGTGGATACCCTCTCCACTCGGTACGTGCACAACAAGTATTACCCGATCATGGTGCAGGACAAACAGGAGGATCTGTATCACTCCCTGATGTTGCCCAGCCTGAAGCTGATCATCCAGATTGAGTTGACCGGGATGCCCATGGAGAAAGCCAAGGTTCTGGAAGCAAAGAAAGAACTGGAATCTTTGGCTCATGGGTATCTCGCAACGCTCACCAATAGCCCGATCATTAAGATGTTCAACTTGATTCTGGCAAAGACTGAATGGGAAAAGGACTTCGAAGGACGCAAGGCAAAAGCCAAGAATCCTGGGAAGATCATGCCTAAGCAGATGGAAGCCTTTGCAGATACCACCTTCAATCCGAACAGTGGGCCGCAGCTTCAACGGCTTCTCTATGAGCAAATGGGATTGCCGGTGCTGGATTACACCGATACCAAGCAACCTGCTACCGGGGGCGATACCCTCAAGAAGCTACGCAACCACACCAAAGAACCGGGATATCTGGACATCATTGATGCCTTGATTGGCTTCTCAGGGGTGGACAAGATCCTGACTGCCTTCATTCCCAATTTCGAGAAAGCTCTTGATAAGGGTGATGGCAAGGTTTGGCTGCATGGCAGCTTCAATCTGGGTGGCACGGTATCGGGACGACTCAGTTCATCGAAACCTTAATTTAGGGCTTCATGGGAGCAATCTCATGTCGAAAATTACCTAAACGGGGAAACTCCTAATGGGATCTTTGTTATGGTACTATTAGCCCATAACTTAAATACCAAAGGACAACCCCGTGCTAAATTCTATTACTGAAGTAGGAAAACCCATTCCTGGTTATGAAAAGCTGTATGAGATTTCAAACCTTGGACGCATCAGCAATTTCCGTAAAATCCTAAAGACCTACAAAATAAACAGTGGGTATGTTGCATTCAAATTGCAAAAGGATGGCATACGAAAAAGTGTGCTTCTGCACCGTCTTGTTGCTGAATTATTTATCCCAAACCCGGAAGGAAAATCCGAGGTAAATCATATTGATGGGAATAAAGAAAATAATTGCGTTAACAATTTAGAATGGGTGAGCAGCTCTGAAAATAAACTTCATGCCTTTCAGTCTGGTATTCGTATCTACAACGAACCATACAAAGGAGTGAAGAAATCCACCACCAAATCGAAATATCACAATGTTCGCTGGGATGGCTCCAGAAATAAATGGATTGGGGCAATCACAGTTAACAACAAGCCCTATAAGGCAAAACGATTTGAGGTTGAAGAGGATGCTGCAAAATACGTTAATTATCTTTTGGATAAATTGAATATCCAAGATAGGCCACGTAACTCAGTATAGATAAATGCCTAACGACTATCCCGAAAGGGAGTACATCACAAGCTAATGGTGGTGGAAATGGTAATCGCCCCACAGGGGCGTTGATATAGTCTGTTCTGCATAGAAATATGCAGCAGTTCATTAGAGAACGAGAATTGGAGTTGCGCCCCATTCTGAACACCAAGAACCTACAACAAATACCCTCGAATTCTGAATTCGGAAAAGTAATCAAAGAGTGCTTTGTTGCACCTGATGGTTGGTTATTTTCTGGAGCAGACTTTTCTAGTTTGGAGGATTACATATCTGCCCTAACAACAAAAGACCCAAATAAACTTCGTGTTTATGAAGAAGGATTTGACGGTCATTGCCTAAGAGCTGCCTACTACTTTAAGGATCAGTGCCCTGATATTGATGTAACAGATCCCATATCTGTAAACTCCATGAAAAAGAAGTATCCGGAGTTACGTCAAGAATCAAAGGCTCCAACGTTCCTGTTGACGTATGGGGGCACCTACCACGGCATGATGAGCAATCTAGGTTGGCCGGAAGAGAAAGCCATAGCCATTGAAAATGGGTATCACGAACTCTACAAGGTATCGGATGAGTACGTGCAATCCCGGCTGATGCAAGCCAGCAAAGATGGATATGTGGAGGTAGCCTTCGGGCTACGGGTACGGACCCCGTTGTTGAAGCAAGTCATCTTCAACGGAGCCAAGATGCCCTACGAAGCAGCAGCTGAAGGACGTACCGCAGGCAATGCACTGGGCCAGTCCTATGGCTTGCTGAACAATCGGGCAGCGGTGGAGTTCATGCAGAAAGTCTGGGCTTCCCCCTATCGCTACGACATCAAGCCAGTTGCCTTGATCCATGACGCCATCTACCTGTTGATCCGTGATCGACTGGATGTGGTGGAGTGGGCCAACCGTGAACTAATCAACTCCATGCGTTGGCAGGAACTGCCTGAGATCCAGCATGACACCGTGAAACTAGGTGCTGCGTTGGACATCTTTTGGCCGAGCTGGGCCAATCCCATCACCCTTCCCAATGACGCTGATCAGGACACCATTCAGCGTGTATGCAACGAGGCCAGGTATACCTATCTGGAGAAAGCCGCATGACCTACGAAGAAGACATCGAGAAAGCCTATGAGCTATTGGTAACACATGGGTACGCCGTCATCAGACCTCCTACTAGACGGGATTTAATTCTGATCACTGAGCACCAGCAACTAGGTAAAACAATTAAATTGGCAATACTCGACGATCTGCACTTTGTTAGACCGGAGATCCTGCCACCGAAAAACAAACCCTGGTACCAACGGTTCGACAAGCACGTTGGGAAACACCGAAAGTAGTATCAACTGACCAAGGAGTTCCCACCCCCAGAGACTCTTGGGGGCAAACCAAATCCCACAAATCGCGCCCCGAGAGTAAGGGATGAGGGCCAAGAGTCTCGCGGAGTGGGAACTCACTTTTCCATCTACAGTAAACCTATGTAGGTGTTTTATGTTTATCGCAAAACTCAACACCGGGCGTCTAGTCCGGTTTTTGAAATTCCCTCAATCAGTACCTTTTGCCCAGGGAGAACACGTTCTAATCAGCGATATCGTCAGTGAAAACCCGAATCGTCTGCATCCTTACTGGGTATTACGTACTCAAATCATGTGGGTGCTCAAAATACCCACCTCTATCGTTTAACCAGCCACCTTCGGGTGGCTTTTTTATTTCTAGGAACTGATATGCCAGCTGTGCCTTATACAGCCGCCATGAGTGATGGGGATGGGTTCTATGTGAATGGTCCCTCCCCTGGAGGCGAATGCAGTTTTTACGGAGGAACTCTGTACCCAGAGTCTCGCCTCCCAACACGGGAAGCTGCCGAAATCATTGCTGCCCGTATGAACATGGCCTACCGTCAAGGATACAAGGCCGCCCAGCTCGACATGCGTAAAACGCTGGGATTCGATTGATATGGAAAAAGAAATCGAAGATGTATCGGATTCCTCCCGACGAATCGTCATCATCTCTCGCCTTGAGCAGCGATGCGAGATCGTCGATACCGGGTTCCAACTGAATAACGCGCCCTCTCCCTGCCACCTCTGGCGTGGCCCTACTTCAGGGACTGGACGGGGAGGCAACTACGGGCGAATGAGCCTGAACGGACAAACCGTAGCCACCCATATCGTGGCCTACACCCACTACTACGGCTACGTGCCGAGCAAGAAACAGATCGATCACCTGTGCAACCAACGACTGTGTTGCAACCCGGCCCATCTGGAGCTGGTAACCCATCTGACCAATCAACGACGGCGAGCCAAGCGAGCCAAGTCCAACAATCCCTAAGCCCTCGATTGAGGGCTTTTTCATTTTAGAGGTGTCTCATGCAAGTAGCCCATCAAAACGACCACGTTACCCATGCCGTCATCGGCGGGAAACAGAACATTGAATTTGGTATCTCCAGCAGTGCTGAATTTTTCAACATTCTGTCCAGCACGCTGTACAAGGACCAAATTCTTGCTGTGGTCCGTGAAGTGCTCTGCAACGCCTGGGATGCCCACATCGAGGCAGGTTGCACGGATCGTCCGGTCCAGATCACCCTGGAACAAGACAAGTTCGTGATCAAGGACTTCGGCAAAGGCATCCATCACGACGACATGGGCCTGATCTATGGCACCTATGGCAACTCCACCAAGAAGAACGACGGTCAGCAGACTGGCGGTTTCGGTCTGGGCTGCAAGGCACCGTTTGCCTACACCGACCACTTCGAAGTGATCTCCTGCCATGCCGGGACCAGGACGATCTACAACCTGTCGAAGTCTTCGGCACAGGCCATGGGCAAACCGGGAATCATCCCCATTGCCTCCTTCCCGACAACGGAAACCGGCTTGACCGTTTCCATCCGGCTCAAGCAGGGGGATTACCGCCGTTTTGATGAACTGGTACATCGGATTGTCCGCAACGGTGACATGAACATGCACCTGAATGGCACCCAACTGGACACGATCGATTTCGATACCAGCAAGCACAACTTCTACATCACTCGGGATACCTTGCTGGATGCCCCCACCCGAATCATGGTGCGCTATGGCAACGTAATTTACCCGGTAGACAGTGCCAAGAATGAAGCTGCATACGGGGCGATCATTGGTCACCTGGACAAGCTCCGAGGTGCCATGGGTGGCCCACGTTACATCGTCTTCCAGGCACCTCCACACAGCATTGCTGTTACTCCCAGCCGTGAATCCCTGTCGATGCAGGAACATACGATCAGCACCTTGAAATCGTTGTTCGAGGGTTTTCTGGCTTCCTTGGACAAAGAGTTCTTCACGGAATGCGGAAAGTACACCGAAGAGTCGATCCAGGAGGCAGTTGCCAATCAGCGGATTGATGAACTCCTCAAGCGTGACGAAGCATTACCCGCGATTGCCAAGCTGGAAGATCCGAAAACCATCTCGGATTTCGAAGCCATGGCCAAGGTCTACATGACCTACAACTACCCGAAAAAGCTGACCTACCGCAAGGAAGACATTGCTCGTCGTCTGGAAGCCATGGTTCAAGCAGGGATGCTGGTTCGGGGTCGGGTAGCCACTTTCCTTCGTGAACTGAAGACAGTGCAAAAGGAGTGCACTTCACACTATCAGTGGCATGTCACCAAGGAACACACCGAATGGCTGCAACGCCGGATTCTGGCTCCTTTGATGTCCAAGCTGACTCTTGCTGGCCTGAGCAGCAAGAAACTCTACGTGTGCAATTCCGAAGACTCTGGGTGGAAAACCAATTACCGAGAAGGGGTTCCTCCCCTCGTTCCCGCTGCTGAAGCAAAACCTCACCATTTGCTGACCACCCTGCCCTATCTGCGGAACATCGTGGTGCTCACCACCCGACGCCATGGCTTGGTCGAGCGTGCCTACGAGCATGAAGTGTTCAAGAAGCACGGACGTTATCAAGGCTACCTCGTCTATGTGGTTGGCCTCAAGAAAGGAGAAATCGAAGAAGCTCGCCAGTTCTTTGGGAAACAAGGAATGCAGGTAGCTGACCTGACTGTAAAAGACCCCGATGAAGTGGTTGTGCAAGTACGGAGCACTACCCCACGCAAGCCAGCTAAGAAAGGGATTGTTCAACTTTCCAGTCTGATCCAGGGAACTGGAATCAACACGCAGAAGCTCAATTGGGAAGACGCCACACGCATCGAGGCTCCTGAGTTCGTCGTCCAGGTGTCTTTCCGTCAAGGAACCAGCCCGTACATGCTGGGCGACTGGGACAACCAAAACTCCTACCAACTGGTTCGGGTGTTTGGAGCCAAGGGAGGCGTCACCAACAGCACTGCGACCTACGACAAATGGATCGAAAAGGGTGCTGTGAGCTTCGATCAGTACGTTCGGGAAAAGATTTGCAGTTACATCCTGAACAATCCCCGGTTTGAAGAGTACCAGGCGTACCACGGTGACCACCTCCTCAGTGCTCATTCCCGCCAGTCTGGATTGATCAACGCGATCTATTCCAATGAACTCCTCGCCAAAGAGTTTGGGCTGATCAATCCATTAACCGATGAAGACAAGTTGTACCTCCGCTTGTGGATGGGCTTGAAGAAGCAGTACGGCCACTACACGCCAAACACTGAAATCATCAAGGTCAAAGACTGGCTCAACGGGATTCCGGCAGGCCCTGTGGTTGATGCTCTGAGCAAGCAATTCACCTCTCCTCTGATCTCTTTTATGGATGTCTCGCAATTCTCCTTCGTCGTCAGGCATGGCGATCCCGCTGAAGTTGCCCAAGCCATCACTTTTTTGAAAGCAGTACTCAACCCGTAAAGGTTATTTATGCAAGCCAACACCGTTCGTATCATCGCTGCTGTTGTGGACACACACAACCTCACTCTCTACAAAGAGAGTGGGGAAGCTGTCGTGATCCCGCAAGGCGATCCACGTATCCGGATGATTCTGGATACCGTTGTTCCCCTCCTGGTCAAACAGAACTACGCTGATGTGGATCTGACTGAGATCACCCCTCCCAGCGAGTATGCCCAGTTCGAAGAAGCCACCAACGGTGCAGTGAAGCTGTTCCGGATTGCCAAGAGCAAGCTCAAGAGCTTCTTCGGTAAGAAGGACACCCCTTCTGAAGCTCCTATCGAAGCCATGACGGTAGGTAGTATTCCTGTGAAGACTGAAGCAACTCAACCTGACTCAGTGGGCGCTGCCATGAATGTAGTGGAGGACATTCTTCAACATGCCATCCCCGTGGCTTCCCCGGAGTTTCATGAACAAGGTCTTGCAACGCAAGGCAATGTGGTGGAAACCTCTGGGCTGACCATCAAGGACAACAAAGATGATGATGCCCAAGACACCATCATTGCCGTTGTCGGTGACAAGGTGATTCCCGGTGTGGAGAAGATCAAGACTCAATTCAGTCGAGCTGCTGCACTAGGTTCAACCCAAGGAGTTGAGACTTTTCTGGCCCGTCTGGGTACCGTCATCCATGAACGGAAACACTCGGTAGAGGATCTGCTGAAGTTCATGGAACGTGGGGATCTACCGATTGCCGACGATGGCTGCATCCTGATCTACAAGGTGCTCAATCTCCGCAACCGGAGTACCTCTGACGGTAAGCGTACCTTTGTGGATTGTCATTCCGGCAAGGTAGAACAGTGGGTCGGGGGCTATGTCTGCATGGACCCATCCCTGGTGGATCACAATCGTAATAATGAGTGTTCCAATGGCCTGCATGTCGCCCGTCGTGGATATGTACGGGAGTTTTGTGGGGATGTCTGTGTGCTGGCCAAGGTGGCTCCAGAAGATGTGATTGCCGTACCAGCCTACGATGCCAACAAGATGCGTGTCTGTGGCTACCACATCATTGCAGAGCTGGCCAAGGAGCAGTACACCCTGGTTCGTCAAAACAAACCCATCACCGACAATCCTGACGGCAAGATCCTGCTTGGCAAAGCCATGGCGGGTCAACACATCGGCAAAACCCATGAGATCCGTATCACCGGCCACATGGGGGCTGGTGTGCAGGTGACTGAACTGGACAAACCCCAAAAGGTGAAAGCCAAGGAAGTCATGCCGGTTGAGGCTCTGGCCAATCCGCAGGAAGAAGCCAAACAAGCACCGGTTGATCCGAAGGCTGTGGTGAAACAGGTGGAACAGCTGTCCCGTAAGGACATGGCTGCCAAGCTCTACGCTGAAGGCAACGTCGAAGCACTGAAGGCATACAAGAAAGCAGCCAAGGTGAGCTGGGACAAGCTGGGCGTACCTGATCCGGACGTGACTCCTCCGGTAGTCAAGGCAAATCCGATCACTCCCGAACTGGTCAGTGCAGCCGCTGATGCTGTCGAGCAATTCGGTGAAGACGAGTTGGAACGCTATCGGGACGAGCAGGCAGCCAAGATCACTCGATCCGTTCGCACCGTCAACGATGTGGTGATTGGTGAAGGCTCTCCCAAGGAGCGTATCCAGAAGCTGCTGGCCATTGGCCTGACTTCGGTAGGCGTGGCGAGAGCTGTGCTGGAGCTGAAGAAGAAGTCCAAGAAAAGCTGGACCGTGCTAGGTGTCTCCGACACCCAGGTGGAACAGATCACCAAGCTCGCTGAGTAATCAAAGCCCCTTCGGGGGCTTTTCTTTT
>JACCDZ011130309.1_pt1 | contig 16486 bp, 17 predicted proteins | sample 7449551 | NCBI WGS metagenome assembly JACCDZ01 (sample SAMN15323452, study PRJNA562643) | freshwater metagenome | isolation source: river surface water | place: USA:Blue River Watershed | collected 2017-08-18 | reverse complement strand
TGTCGGGGTTTCTGGCATTGCCTTCCCCAAAGGTAAAATGGAGCACAGGATATTTTACATCCCAGTCCCAGTTATTTTCCAGATACAAGCCCTTAAACAGGTCTTTATTCCCCAGAAATGCCTGTTTTATCGTATCGATCAGGAGCGATTTGCCAAAGCGTCTGGGACGCGAGAGAAAATAATATCCCCCTCCGCCATGAACAAGCTCAGCAACATGTCTGGTTTTATCGACGTAAATATAGTCACCTGTGATGATTTTCTCTAAACCCGAAATACCAATCGGAAGTTTTTTCATGGGATTCAATCAAGCCATTTAAGATGCTCGGAGTATAACAGTTTGAGAGACTTAAAACCACCCTATCCCTCTTCTGTGTTGAAGCTGGTTATCTGCTGGCTTAAGATCGCCAAGCTGGGATTTTTAAGTGCAGCGGTATTGGTAGAACAAGTATTGAAGCCACTTCTTCACATGTTCTTTTGAAGCACCCAACTCGACCTGATCCAGTAAATGGTAGATGCACTCACGCCAATTGGGTAGGGATAGTGTCTTGCTCAAAAATAGCAAATTCAAAAATGCAAACAGTATTTTTAATTTACAACAGAAATTGCAAACTTAGTTTGCAATTCTAAGATGTCCAGTCATAATGCCGACTGGTATGGATTATCTGGAAAACATCAATGTACAAGCGATTACTGGCAATAGATACTAAGATGACAAGCAGTGTGTTTTTATTTGGACCGCGTGGCACAGGGAAAACACATTGGCTTAAAAACACTTTCCCATCCGCGCTCTATTTTGACCTTTTGGACGACGCCATCTACACGGAATTTCTGGGGGACGCCAAGGCATTATCGCGGAAAATACCTAAGACCTATGAAGATTGGATTATTATCGATGAAGTCCAAAAGATTCCAAGCCTCTTAAACGAAGTGCATCGACTGATTGAGCATCAAAAATGTCGCTTTGTTCTCACGGGCTCAAGTGCGCGGGCATTACGAAAAAAAGGCGTAAATCTCTTGGCAGGTCGCGCTTTGACTTATCATATGCACCCATTAACGGCAAGCGAACTTCAGGATGATTTTGACTTAGCCTTTTCTCTTAAGTATGGAAACTTGCCTATGGTCTATTCGGCGGACAATCCAGAGCATTTCCTTAAAAGCTATATCCAAACTTATTTGAAGGAAGAAGTTCAGCAAGAGGCACTCACAAGGAACTTAGCGGTATTCACCAAGTTTCTACAAACAGCAAGCTTTTCCCAGGGTGAGACCATTAATTACAGTAATATTGCCAGGGAGATTGGCAGTAATCACCAAAGTGTGCGCAATTTTTTTGACATCCTGGAAGATTTGTTAATTGCCTATCGCTTGCCTGTATTTACGCGTCGAGCAAAACGCGAAGTCGTTACCCAAACCAAGTTTTACTACTTTGATGCTGGCGTATATCGCGCGATTCGTCCCAAAGGTCCTCTGGACTCGGAAGAAGAGCTTTCAGGAGCAGCATTGGAAAGTTTGTTTTTTCAGCAGGCTAAAGCACTCAATGATTATTATTTTTTGGGGTATGAATTCTATTACTGGCGAACACAGGCAAAGCACGAGGTCGATTTTATTTTGTACGGTGAACGGGGTTTATATGCAATTGAGATAAAGCGTAAATCTAAGCTCATTCCACACGACTTTAAAGGCTTACGCCTTTTTCAAGAGGACTATCCTATGGCAAAATGTATCATGCTCTACGGCGGGGATCAAAGCTATTGGGAGAACGAGATAAACGTTATGCCCTTTGAAAACGCCATTCGAACATTAGATAAAATTCTGACAGGAACGCTTATATGACACAATCCCTCACACAAAGCATTCGAAAGTTAATGAGAAACATCCTTAAACCTTGCACAAGTCGCAATGGCTGTAACTCCGAAGTGAAAAAGTCCAGCCAAAGCGAGGAAAAGCGCGCGGTTGTGCACGTGTCGCTTGTCGTTAGAGACTACGATGAGGCTATAGCGTTTTATACCAAGAAGCTTCATTTTGATTTACTCGAGGACATTTATCAGCCCGAACAAAATAAACGATGGGTTTTAGTGGCACCAAGGGGAGCAAATGGCTGTGCACTGCTTTTAGCAAGAGCCTCAAAACCAGAGCAATTGAGCTTTATTGGTAATCAAACGGGTGGGCGAGTTTTTCTGTTTTTGCACACCAATCGGTTTTGGGATGACTATCAAAAAATGAAGTCTGGTGGCATTGAGTTTGTTAGAGAACCTTCGATTGAAACTTATGGCACTGTCGCAGTTTTTAAGGACTTATACGGTAACTTATGGGATCTTTTGCAGTTAAATAAATCTTAAGTCAGTGAGGTGGAGAAATGGAATATAAATATAGTATTAGAAGTGCTCAAAAAGAAGATGCAGAGCCTATTCTAAGCTTTATCAAGGAATTAGCAGCGTATGAACAACTGGAAGATAAAGTTATTGCCACACTTGAGGATTTGACTTCAACGCTTTTTTGTCCCAACCCAAAGGCAGAGGTCGTCATTGCAGAGGTTGATAAAAGACCAGCAGGATTTGCCTTGTTTTTCCATAATTACTCGACCTTTCTATGCAAATACGGAATTTATATTGAGGACATTTATGTGAGAGAAGACTATAGGGGGCTAGGCATTGGACAAGGCTTATTGCAGCATATTTGCAAAGTAGCTATTGAAAGAAACTGTGGTCGAGTGGAATGGTGGTGCTTAGATTGGAACAAATCAGCGATTGATTTTTACCTCAAGCTTGGCGCCAAAGCCATGTCTGATTGGACGGTTTATCGCCTGGAACAAGATGAGATCAACACATTGGGGCGTTTGAAGTTTTAGGGTACAACATTTGGTGTTGGAGCAGTTGGTAAATTAAAAAGGAGAGATCACAAAACATGAATAATCAACAGAACCTTGGATTGCCATTGGAATACCAGCAGATGCCTGAGTATTTCGATGCACAAAACGTCAATGTGGAAACGGAAGTCAACAATGCTCTGATAGAACGCTTGCTTAATGCACATAATGTTAAAAGCGTACTGGATATGACTTGCGGCACAGGGTCACAGGTGTTTTATCTTCATCAACGCGGTTATGAAATAATCGGTAGCGATTTTAGTTCACCTCTCATAAGGCAAGCTCGTGAAAAAGTGCGCTCCAGAGGAGTGGATATTAGGTTTCTTGAGGGGGATATGCGGGAACTGGAAGTTGGGAAATTTGATGCAGTCATTTCGATATTTAACGCCATTGGACATTTGAGCAAATGGGATTTTGCAAAAGCCTTACAAAATATTCGCTCGAACTTAAAGGATGGAGGCATTTATATATTTGATATTTTTAACCTGGAGGCAGTCAGCGATAAGGTCATCCAGGATTTTGATATGGAGATTGAGAGTACTGTGAATGGCGTAAAAATGAAGCATACTCAACACTCCGAGGTTGACAGAGAAAATAACCTGCTGACCTCACATGATCATTACACCATTTTTAAGGAAAGTGAGAAACCTGAAATACGCACAAATACCTTTCATCTTCAAATCTATACTGCCCAGGAATTAAAAGATTTGCTGATGCAAAATGGTTTTGAAACCGTCTATCAATGCGATATGAACGGCAAGGATTTTGTTGCGGATAAGAGTCTTAGTGTTCTGACGGTTGCAAGGAAACGAGGATGAGTATAGCCGCAGCTGGGTGCCTTTGTTATGGTGCCGTTAAAATAAAGGATGGCACAGAGGTGTCGGTAAGGTTAGTTGGTTTGATAATAAAATCAGGTAAATCATGAAAAAATTTCTTTTATTTTTGTGCATGTTGATTGCCTCTTGCACTCACGCACAGCAATGTTTTATGGTGAAAGAAGAAGGTAATCTGATCTATCAGAAAGGGGATTGTAATCAGCGCTATTCGCCTTGCAGCACGTTTAAAATTGCCTTGAGTTTAATCGGTTACGATTCGAATATTCTTGTCGATGAAACGCATCCTCGGTGGTCATTTGAAAAAGGATATTCAGATTTCTTACCACAGTGGAGACAGGATCAAACGCCAGAAAGTTGGATGAAATATAGTTGTGTTTGGTACTCGCAGGTGTTGACCCAAAAACTGGGTATGAAAAAGCTTCAATCCTATGTCACACAATTTAACTATGGGAATGAAGATCTCTCAGGGGATAAGGGAAAAAATAATGGACTTACTCGTGCGTGGCTATCCAGTTCTCTTGAAATCTCAAGCGTAGAGCAAATCGCATTTTTAGAAAAGCTCTCAAAGGGTAAGTTACCCACAAGCCAATATGCGCACGAAATGACAAGAAGAATTTTGTTTGTAGAGAACTTGCCAAATGGCTGGAAGCTTTATGGCAAAACAGGAAATGGTGCTTTACTCAGCGCAGATAAAACCAAAAAGCTTGAAATCCAGCATGGCTGGTTCATAGGCTGGATTGAAAAGGCGGATAGGGTTATTGTTTTTTCGGATCACATAAGTGATGACAAAAAGAAAAAGTGCTTTGCAAGTTTGCGTGCAAAGGAAGATGCGAAAAAAAGATTGCTCAGCATAATCAGTAGCATGGATGTAAAGTAACAGTAATAGCATTACCATATCGATGAAAGGTAGCTGTTTACTCACCTTTATTTATGAAAGGGTGTTCAATCCGTAAGGTTGGGAGCAGAACCTTCACCAAATAGAAAACTTTCCATCTCTTTGAGTAGAAATTTTTTTGCTTCTGCTTCAAGCAAGTTCAAACGATATTCATTGATTAATATCGTTTGGTGATCAAGCCACTTCGACCATGCTTCTTGTGAAATACTGCGTAAAATTCGCTGCCCAAGCTCTCCTGGAATTGGAGCGTATTGCATGGCGACGCCCTGCTTTTGTAGTTTTGTGCAAAATATGGTTGTCATAGGCGAGTCTCCTGAATTTGGTTTTTTCTCAATATTTACCTGGGTTAATAAGAAACGCAGTTATTTCCACGGAACGTTGTATCAACGATTTTCTTGGTTTTATTGTCAAAAACAATCCAGGTGGTGCACGATAGGGAATAGGTCTGTCCACCCACAATGGCTCCTGGGGTTGACACAATGGTGGTGTTGTTACCACTTTGTACGGTGGTAATATTCGTGGGCATTTGCGTGATCGGGGTGCTGATGATTTGCCGATCGCTATATACATAAGCAGTCTGATCATCGTCTAATTTCAAGGTGCTATTGGGGTAGCCCCACATCTTGATGAAGGTATCGATCGATTGTCCTTGCCACTGATCCAGGATGGCGCGATATTTTGCTGTTGTTGCGCAGCCCATAAGAAAAGCGCTTAGGCAAGCAAATACCATGATGTTAGCTAAATATTTGGCAAATTTTTTGCTCATGGCTTACTTTCCTTATTCAACGGTTAGCACTTTCTTTTTTAGAAAACCTAACTTCTTCATGTAAATAGTCAACAGCGAAATCGCCGCAGGCGTCACCCCCTCTATACGCGATGCCTCTCCTAAGCTCGAAGGCTTTTGCGTGCCAAGTTTTTGGCGCACTTCGTTGGATAAACCTGAGACCTTTGTGTAGTCAAAATCTTTAGGGATCTGCGCATTTTCCAATGCCTGATGTGCAATGATTTCCTCATTCTGTCTGTCGATATAGCCAGCGTATTTTGCTGATATTTCGATTTGCTCAATCGCTTGCGTGTGATCAATAAACTCGCCAAGTTCAGCAATATCAGCAAGACTTTGGTAATCAACTTCAGGACGCTTAAGCAAATCAAAAAGGCTGCTTTCTTTGCTCATAGCTTTGCCAAGAAGTGCTTCCAGTTTTTCAGCTCTTATTGTCTTTGGTGTAACCCAGGTTGATTGTAAGCGCATGGTTTCGGCGAGAATAGTGTTTGCTTTTGCTAAATAAATATTTTTGTCTTCATCACTTAAAAGACCAAGCTCAATGGCTTTGGGGCAAAGGCGGGTGTCGGCGTTATCTTCCCTTAGAATTAAACGATATTCAGCACGTGAGGTGAACATGCGATAGGGTTCTTGAGCTCCCTTGGTGATAAGATCATCGATCAACACCCCAATATAAGCTTCATTGCGCTTTGGCGACCAGCTCGGTTTATTCTGCACTTTAAGTGCGGCATTTAGACCTGCGATAAGTCCTTGAGCCCCTGCTTCCTCATATCCTGTAGTTCCATTGATTTGACCTGCGAAAAACAGGTTTTCGACATGTTTTGTTTCCAGGCTTGGCAATAAGCCTCGCGGATCAAAAAAATCATATTCAATTGCGTAACCAGGACGCGTAATATGGGCATTTTCAAATCCCTCAATGCTACGAATAAATTGCAATTGGACATCAAAGGGAAGGGAGGTTGACATGCCATTGGGATATAACTCAATGCTGTCTAAGCCTTCGGGTTCAACAAATATCTGATGACGTTCTTTATCCGCAAAACGTACGACTTTATCTTCAATGGAGGGACAATAGCGTGGACCAATGCCTTCAATCATTCCGCCATACATCGCTGAGCGATCCAGGTTCTTAAGAATGATTTCATGCGTTTTTAAGTTGGTATAGGTAATGTGGCATGGAACCTGCTTAGGATGTTCCTGTCCCTGACTAAAAAAGGAAAAATAGGTGATGTCTTCATCCCCAGGCTGCGTGCCCATTAATGAGAAGTTGACTGTGCGCTTATCAATGCGCGGTGGCGTACCTGTCTTTAGGCGGGCAACATCAAAGGGCAGTGCTCTGAGTTTTTGGGCCAAGGCATTTGCTGGTTGATCTCCCGCGCGTCCCCCTTGGTAATTATTAAAGCCAATATGAATTTTCCCCGCTAAAAATGTACCAACGGTTAAAATGACGGTTTTTGCTTTAAAGGCAAGCCCCATTTGGGTGATCACACCTGTGACCTGATCGTTTTCAATCATGAGATCATCAACCGCTTGCTGGAAGATTGATAGATTAGGTTGGTTTTCCAAAGCGTGACGCACGGCAATTTTATAAAGTGTGCGATCAGCCTGAGCGCGTGTAGCGCGCACTGCAGGCCCTTTTCTGGCATTAAGCGTGCGAAATTGGATGCCTGCCTTATCAATTGCTTTTGCCATGATGCCACCTAGTGCATCAATTTCTTTGACTAAGTGACCTTTACCGATTCCGCCAATGGCTGGGTTGCATGACATCTGCCCCAATGTGTCCATGTTGTGAGTAAGCAGTAAAGTGCTGGCACCCATGCGAGCAGCGGCGGCAGCGGCTTCGGTGCCAGCATGTCCGCCACCAACAACGATGACATCGAAAGGTTGTGGATAAAAAATCATAAGTAAATCAGATCGCAAAATAGACTGATGCGCATCATATAGAAAAATGGTTTGAATGTCCACGGTCTTTAAATTGCCTAAGCGGTCAGCATTTATCCCTCAAATACAGGTGAAACTGCTTGAATATAAGTGGGTTTATGAATTAGGATGTCCGGGCAGTATTAGGCTAGATAGAAGCGGTTTTAGATTAAGAAATTGAAATGACAGAACACAAACATAAGCTCATCGCAACTCATTTAGGTAAATCCTATCGCTCTCGCTGGGTTGTTGTCGATGTGTCGATGGAAGTCAATACAGGAGAGATTGTTGGGTTATTAGGTCCTAATGGTGCGGGGAAAACCACCTCTTTTTACATGATTGTGGGTTTAGTTCGTCCCAATCGAGGTAATGTTTTTTTGGACGGAAAAGATGTTACAAAATTACCAATTCACTGGCGTGCGCGTCAAGGAATTGGTTATTTGCCACAAGAGGCTTCCGTTTTTAGAAAATTAAGTGTCGAGAAGAACATTCTGGCGATTTTAGAAACGCGCAAAGAGTTGTCCAAAGAACATCGCCAGGATGAGCTCGAGTCCCTATTGGATGAATTTAGTATTCAACATATTCGTAATAGTCTTGGGATGAGTCTATCGGGGGGGGAGCGCAGGCGTGTCGAAATCGCAAGAGCTTTGGCAATGTCACCACGATTTATTTTGTTGGATGAGCCTTTTGCAGGGGTAGATCCTATTTCAGTGATCGATATCAAAAAAATTATTATGCACCTAAAAAATAGAGGCATTGGTGTTTTGATTACGGATCATAATGTGCGTGAAACACTCGATATTTGTGAACGCGCCTATATTGTTAATGCAGGCAAAATGATTGCTTCGGGAAAACCAAGTGACATTTTAAGAAACGAGCAAGTCAGAAAGGTTTATTTGGGCGAGCAGTTTAGAATGTAAATGGATATTGGGCTTATGCATTATTCTGTACTATTAGATGAATCAATCAAATCGCTTGCAATCAGGGGTGGTGGTATTTATATTGATGGCACTTTTGGTCGAGGTGGGCATTCACGTCGAATTTTAACAGGCTTAACAGCTGGGCATCTGATTGCTTTTGATCGAGATCTTGCTGCCATTGATTATGCAAAAGTACATTTCGCTCAAGCGCTTCAAAGCAACCAACTAAGCTTAGTGCATGCACCATTTTCGACCATGGCGCAACACGTAGAGTCACTTGGTTTGACTGGGAAAGTTGATGGAATTTTACTCGATCTTGGCGTGTCGTCGCCACAATTAGATGAAGCTTCTCGTGGATTTAGTTTTATGAAGGATGGTCCTTTGGATATGCGCATGGATCAAACCAAAGGTTTGTCAGCCTACGATGTCATCAGTAGTTATAGCGATGAAGATTTGGCAAAAATCTTTCGCGATTATGCTGAGGAAAAGCATGCCTGGAGGATCGCCCAAACGATTAAAAGGGCACTTTCTGAGGGGCAGGTATTGGATAGTACCTTAAAACTTGCTCAGCTGATTGAGAAAACCATCGGCAAAAAGGAAAAAAAACATCCCGCAACACGCTGTTTCCAAGCGCTTAGGATTTGCGTGAATGAGGAGTTAGAGGAACTGTCAAAAGCGCTTATGAACGCATTTCAAATTTTATGCGTATCAGGACGTTTAGCAGTAATTAGCTTTCACTCACTTGAAGACAGAATAGTGAAGCAGTTTATGACCGAATTGATTAAGGGGAAACAACAGCATGTACCTCGTGGTATGCCAATACTTGAGGTTTTTAAACCAAAGGCACGGTGGATTGTGAAGCAAGGTAAATCAGGGGCAAAGGAGCTCAATGAGAACACGCGCTCACGCAGTGCTATTTTAAGAGTCATTGAAAAGGTGTGATATGACGCGAGCTGAAGTGCGAGTCAAGCTATTTGAATCCTTTGTCAAAAGCACCATGAATCTCAAGGTGTTGTCAGCTTTTATGCTGTGCGTGTTGTTGCTTATTTCTGCTTTTATGGTGGTTGCGGTGAAGTATCAGCATAAAGTGGCGCTGGATAAAGAGCAAAAGCTTTTATACAGCCAGGAAGACTTACGCGATCAATGGACACAAATTTTGATTGAGCACAGTACTTTAGCGTCACCATCGCATGTAGATGAGGTGGCAAAGGAAAATCATATGCACTTGCCAACGATCAAAGAGATTAGAGTGATTCAAAGCAATGGCTAAGATAAAATCAAGTTGGCGTTACTATTTCATTGTTATGTTGATTATAACCGTCATTGGACTTTTGCTTTATAGGCTTAGTCATATGCAAACTGTTGAATATAACAAGCTTAAAAAGGAAGGTGATAACCGCTCCGAACGCACGCTAACAACCACAGCTTATCGTGGCATGATCAGTGATCGAAATGGTAAGCCTTTAGCAATTAGCACTCCTGTGGATTCGATTTGGGTAGATCCATTTTTTATCAAAAGTGATGATCTAAAATTGCTTAAAATTCTCAGTATGCTTGAACTATCTGACGCGCAGAAAGAGAACATTATTTTGCGCATCAAGGCACGTGAAGGACGCAGTGGGTTTGTGTACTTAAAGCGTCAGGTTTCCCCGTTTGTTGCTCAGGAAGTTGAAGCCATGATGCTTAAAGGAGTAAAGGTTGAACGTGAATTTAAACGCTTCTATCCAGATGCCGAGGTGATGGCGCACGTGGTGGGTTTTACCAATATCGATGATAAAGGACAAGAAGGCATCGAGCTGCAATATGATAATTATTTGACAGGTGAAGATGGTAGGCGCTCAATCCAGAGAGATTTAAAGGGGGGGGTTGCGCGTAAAAATGCCGATGATCTTGAAGCTAGGCATGGGCAGGACATCAGTCTTAGCATAGATCGTAAGCTTCAATATATCGCCTATAAATATATTAAAGAAGGAGTTATTAATAACCATGCTGAAGCAGGCTATGCCGTGATCATTGATGTTAAAACAGGGGAAATTTTGGCGATGGTGAATTATCCTTCGTATAATCCCAACAATATGAGTGATGCCATTCCTCAAAAACGCAGAAACAGGGTACTGACAGACGTATATGAGCCTGGGTCGGTGATGAAACCATTTGCTGCCATTGCTGGCATGGAGTCAGGAAAATATGATGTTGATACCCTTGTAGACACCTCGCCAGGGTTTTATAAACTCAATGGGCGACAGGTAAGGGACTTTCGTAATTATGGTGAAATGGATCTGCGCCATATTCTCATGAAGTCATCCAATGTGGGTATTTCAAGGATTGTTTTGTCGATTGACGCCAATGCGTTAGCGGATACCCTAAGAAAGTTTGGCTTTGGGCAGATCACGAAAATCAACTTTCCAGGAGAGCGATCAGGTTATGTGCCAAGTCCGCGTAAATGGGGGGATTTTCCCTTAGCCACCCTATCCTTTGGTTATGGTATGAATGCAACTGCCTTGCAAATTGCTACCGCTTATAGCGCCATTGCAAACAGAGGAAAATTGATTCCACCGACTTTGCTGAAGCGTAATGAAAATGAAACAATTCAGGGTTATCAGGTCATTAATAGCGAGATTGCTGAGAAAACAATCGACATGCTAACTTCGGTGGTTGAAGGTTTGGGGGGGACAGCATCAAAGGCTCAGGTGCCTCAATACCATGTTGCGGGTAAAACTGGAACGGTGCGTAAGGCGATCGCAGGAGGGTATGCTTCTGATAGTTACATAGCAACCTTTGTAGGAATTGCGCCTTCGTCAAACCCTGAGATTGTGACGGTCGTGGTGATCGATGATCCCAAAGGGGAGGCCTATGGTGGTGGTTCGGCAGCAGCCCCTATTTTTGCCCAAATTACTCAACATGTCTTACGGGTTATGGGAGTGCCTCCAGATAAGCTCAGGCGTCCATGAACTTCTTCCCCAGAAACCCCGTAAAATGATTTACGATGGGTATAAATCTGCTAATTTACATTTGGTTTTTAGCCTTTTGCTTGTTATATTCCGCGAGGAAATTGGCTTTTTGTTGATTTTAAACAGAAGTATATACCATTCTGTAAACCTGACTACACTGGAGTAGTCAGGTAAAATGGTTTATGAGTGGTATCAGTTTAAAGATTAATTGTGGAGAGAGTAATAAATGATTGTTGGGATTCCTAAAGAGATTAAAAACCATGAGTATCGCGTTGGATTAACTCCTGGAAATGTCGCCGAATTTATTCAGCATGGACACACGGTATTGGTTGAGAATAATGCAGGAGATGCGATTGGATTTACCAATGAGGATTACATCACAGCAGGGGCTAAGATTGTGTCAGCAGCTGAAGAAATTTTCGCCAAAGTGGATATGATCATCAAGGTTAAAGAACCTCAGCCGAATGAATGTAAAATGCTGCGTAAAGGGCAGCTGTTGTTTACCTACCTGCATCTGGCCCCAGATCCACAGCAGACCAGACTTCTCCTTGAATCTGGCTGCACTGCCATTGCCTATGAAATGGTAACTGATAAAAAGGGTCGCTTGCCATTATTAACCCCGATGAGTGAGGTCGCAGGACGCCTGTCTGTTCAGGCAGGAGCGCATTGTTTGGAAAAAGCACAAGGCGGCAGTGGGGTGTTGTTAGGTGGTGTTCCAGGTGTGAAGTCTGCCAAAGTTGTCGTGATTGGTGGCGGTGTGGTTGGATTAAATGCCATTCGTATGGCGATTGGCATGGAAGCACATGTAACGGTTTTGGATAAGTCTTTAGATCGTTTACGTGAACTCGATGATTACTTTGGACCTAAACTCAATTGCATATATGCGACAAAAGATAATCTTGAGAAATATGTTCAGGAAGCAGATTTGGTGATCGGTGCGGTGCTGGTTCCAGGAGCAGCAGCTCCAAAGCTTGTGACTAAAGAGATGATTAAGGCGATGAAAAAGGGCTCGGTTGTCGTTGATGTTGCCATCGATCAAGGTGGCTGTTTTGAAACCTCAAAACCAACGACGCATCAAAATCCGACCTATGTAGTGGATGGGGTGGTGCATTACTGTGTTGCCAATATGCCAGGAGCAGTGGCAAGAACATCAACAGTAGCACTTAATAATGCGACCTTACCTTTTGCTTTGGAGTTAGCCGATAAGGGGTATCACCAGGCAATTTATGATAATGTCCATTTAGAGCATGGTTTGAGTGTGCATCGCGGGATGCTTACCTCATTACCAGTTGCTGACGCCCTTAATATGACCTATGTTGCCCCAAAGGAAGCTTTAGCTATGCGTGATCAAGCAATCTCGGCATAAACCTTTGATTTCAATGGCGTGATCGGTGATTGTGAAACCATCTTCTTTAGTCAATACCTGTAATCGCTCTTCAAGTGACACATCGTGGCGTTCCTTTTTATTGCCACAAGTGTTGCAAATAAACAGCTGGCATATCTTTTTTTCGGGGTGGCAGCACAAACTGTAAGTGTTATTAGAATAGATCTTGTGAATCAGTTCATTTTTCTGCAAAAAATCCAACACGCGGTAAAGAGACATAATATTGTAGTGCTTATTGCTTTCTTCTGCTTTGTTAAGCTTATCCTGTAAATCGTAGGCGCTGACAGGTTGTACTTGTTGTGCCAGCATTTCAATGACGCTCCAACGCAAGCTGGTTAGTTTGATATTTTGTGCTAAACAAAATGCTTCGATATGTGCTAGATGTGCCTTCATAATCAGTTAGTTCATAAGCAAATTCTTAATGAGTCCGATTAAATATATCGCACAGATGAGCATGGTAATACAAAAACTTGCGGGCAAGTTTGCATAAAAAGCTAGGCATAAAGATCCCCAAACGCTAAAAAGCGAGATTAAAATGCTCAGTAGCATGCTCTGATAAAAGCCATCGCACCACTGAAATGCGCATGCCGCAGGACCAATAAGCAGTGCGAAAACCAATAATACACCCACGATCTGACAAGCCATCGTGACCGTTAATGCCAGTGTAATAAAGAAAAGCATGGACAGCAGCTTGTTTGGGATATTTTGAGCACGTGCGATAACAGGATCGATTGAGGTGAAAAATAGCGCTCTGGCGATTAAAGCTAATATGCTGATGATAATTACTGCCAATAGGCTGAGCGTCATAATCTGTGTGAATGATACGGTTAAGATATTGCCAAATAAGATCGACATAATTGAGCCAGAGTAACCTGTTTGGTACAGGTACAAGAAATAAGCCCCAAGTCCTAAAAAGAACGTAAGGACGATACCCACGGCTAAATCATTTTTTTTGATTTTATCTCCCATGGCACCCATAATGCTTGCTGCAATAATGTTGGCAATGAGCTGACCACTCATGGCGGATAAACCAAGAAGCACGGCTCCTGATGCGCCTGTTAGACTGATGTGACTTAAACCGTGGGCCGCGAAGGCTGCCTTGCGAAGCACCACAAAGAAGCTTACGATGCCAGAGATAATAGCGATTAAACTGCCGGCGATAAAAGCGTTTTGCATAAAGTTATAAGATAACACTGCGATCCTCCTTCAGGCAGGGCATTTTCTGGCATAAATGGACATGTTGATTTTTGAAATGGATAAAATTATCCAGCTCATGCGCTATCTCGTGCATGTCGTGAGAGATGATTAATAATGTTACATTGTGCTGAATATGGATTTTCTTAAGCGCATGGATAAAATCCTGTTTTGCTTGAGGATCAAGGTCAGATAAGGGTTCATCAAGCAGCAGAAGCCTGGGTTTATTGATTAATGCCTGGGCGAGATACACGCGTTTCTTCTGTCCCCCTGATAGGGTTTCAAAGGGTTTATGTGCATAAGCTTCGGCACCAACCAGGTTAAAGATCTCTTTAACGCAGATGTCAATGTGTCGCCCAAATGCTGGAAGTCCGAGTCTGTTAGCATTAAAGCTGGCCTTCACAAGCGTTATGGCTGAAATATTTGGATTTAAGTTGAGTTCACGCTCCTGCGGAATATAGCTGATCCACTGATTTTTTTTGCCAGGGGGGTGTCCAAAGACACTCAACTTTCCAGAAACTGGGGGAATGAACCCAAGAATATTTTTTAGGAGTGTCGACTTCCCTATGCCGTTTTCTCCAACAACGCCAAGCCATTGATGCTCTTTTATGTTTAACTCAAAAGGTTTACAAAGAGCTTTATGTTCTGAGTGACCGATCACTAAGGATTGGCACTGTATGATCCATTGGTTTGTCATGTTAATACATACCCGCTAAAGGCTTATCTTGCTGTTGAATTTGAGGTTTATTTGCTGGAGTTACGCACTTTTGCTGTACTACCCCGCCTCGCAGGCTGACGGGGTAGTTTTGAAAGCCAGCAAAAGTGCGTAACTCCAGTTATTTTAGGATGGTTTCATCAGTACTTTTTTTGGCGTTTTGGTCTTGTAATGGCGTTGCTGTCTTAGGTTTTGGGGCGCTTGCCACCTCCAAAGCCTTTTGGGTATCATCAAGGTTAGACTTAAGCCAGGTGATGACATTATCTTTTTGTGGCATGGTTTCTGAAACCCCAACAGTTGGAATCTGGTTGTTTTTGGCAAGATTGATGATGCTTGCGGTCACGTTATTGTGCACCTGTTGATTGTAAAATAGTACATTGACTTTATGTTGTTTGAACAAATTTTGATAATCTACCAGCATTTTGGGGCTTGCCTCGGCACCGTTCATCACCGTCCATTGGAACTTTTGCCCTAGCATCTTTAAGCTTAAAGCATCTGCCATATAACCAAAAACAGGTTCGGTTGCCGTAACTGGAGTTCCCGCAAAACGTGCCTTAATATCGTTGATTTTGCTATAAATACTCTGGTAGCGCTCACTAAAGGTCTGGTTGTTTAATTCAAAAGTTTTTTTGTGTTGAGGCTCAATTTGACTAAAAACCGCGGTCAGTTTTTTGGCTAAAGCAGGAAAAGTGTTTGGGTTATACCACAAGTGAGGGTTGTCTCCACTTTTGGCATCCATAAGCCTGGCAACCTCAATGATGGCAACTTTGTTATTATTGGCTTGTGCGTTGAGAAGTTGCATCACCCAAGGGTCATAATCAGCACCATTGTAGATAATTACTTGAGCATCATTGATGGCAATTGCAGTGCCTGCTGAAGTGGTAAAAAGATGAGGATCTGCATCGGGATTATTGATAATACTGTTAGTGGTCACGTAGTCCCCACCAATTAAACTAGCGACATTGGCGTAGAAGTTTTCTGCAGCGACCACTTTGATTCCCGCATGAACATTTGTCAGTGAAAGCATTAAAGTACTGGCTAAAGTAAGGCGTGCGAATTTATTAAACATAAAGATAATCCTTTGGTGACTGAAGTTGTATTTGGCAAAATGTTATAATATATCCTTTTTTATTTTTGGCAATTGTTAAGTTTCAATCTGGTAGATAAAAATGATTTATGCTAGAATCCGCCTCGCCTTTTGCAGGTAGTCATATTTCTCTAGTTTTGAGATATAAGGTATGCAGAGGGTTATGTTAAATGTAAAAACCACACGTTGCTCGACACACTTTTAGGGTGCCTTAGAATTCAAGGTTTAAAGGTGGGAGTGATGGCGGCTCAACCCAATATTTTGGAGAAAAATGATGTCTTTAATGAAAGAAATGTTACAAGCGGGTGTTCACTACGGTCACCAAAAGAGATTCTGGAATCCAAAAATGAGCGAATTCATTTTTGGAATTAATCATGGAATACACATTATCAACCTGGAAAAGACGGTGCCTTTATTTCAGGACGCGATTAACTTTGTTGGAAAATCTGCTGCTAAGAACGGTAAAATTTTATTTGTTGGTACTAAGCGTCAAGCACAGGAAATCGTGGCTGAAGAAGCATCCCGTTGTGGTATGCCTTACGTTAATCACCGTTGGCTAGGTGGTATGTTGACAAATTACAAAACGATTCGTCAATCGATCAAACGTTTGCGTGATCTTGAAAAAATGCAGGAAGAAGGTGTTTTTGAACGTGTGACAAAGAAAGAAGCGCTACAAAATGCGCGTGAGATTGAAAAGTTAGAAAAAGCCTTGGGCGGAATCAAAGACATGGGCGGTTTGCCTGATGTGCTCGTTATTATTGATAGCAAAGAAGAGCATATCGCCATTGAAGAAGCAAAACGTCTGGGTATTCCTGTAGTGGCTGTGGTTGACAGTAACTCAAGTCCCGATGATATTGACTACGTCATTCCTGGTAATGATGATGCGGTCAAGGCGATTCGTTTCTACTTGAGTCAGTTTGCGAATGCCATTATTGATGCG
>JACCDZ011843268.1_pt1 | contig 16488 bp, 17 predicted proteins | sample 7449551 | NCBI WGS metagenome assembly JACCDZ01 (sample SAMN15323452, study PRJNA562643) | freshwater metagenome | isolation source: river surface water | place: USA:Blue River Watershed | collected 2017-08-18 | reverse complement strand
TTGAAAAACGGACGGGCTTTAGAACCGCCGCGTGAGAGTCGGATAACGACCATGATGAATCCTTCGGGTGGAAAATTCTTTCAACGTTTGAGACACGCGCTAAGCCACCCGGCCTGCGACACGCTGAAAAGCCCACGATTATAGCGCCTCAACCGCAGCTTTGGCTACGGTCGAGGAATTCAGGCCTTTAAAACAGCGTCAGACTGATCCAATAGGCCACGCCCGCCACAAAGGCGCTGGCCGGAATGGTCAGAATCCAAGCCCACACAATGCCACCGGCCACGCCCCAACGGACGGCACTGGCGCGCTGCGTCGAGCCCACGCCGACAATCGCGCCGGTGATGGTGTGTGTGGTGGACACGGGAATGCCCAACGAAGTCGCCAAAAACAAGGTCATGGCGCCACCGGTTTCAGCACAAAAGCCGCCGACAGGCTTGAGCTTGGTGATTTTCTGACCCATCGTTTTGACAATGCGCCAGCCGCCAAATAGGGTTCCCAAGCCAATCGCCAAGTAGCAACTGACGATGGTCCAGCTCGGGGGCGACTTGTCCTCAACAGCGGCGTAGCCCGTCGCCACCAAGAGCATCCAAATGATGCCAATGGTTTTCTGCGCATCATTGCCGCCGTGACCCAAGCTGTAAGCACCGGCAGACACCAGCTGCAAACGACGGAACCACTTGTCCACGCGCGAAGGACGGAAGCTGCGGAAGATCCAGGCCACTGCGACCATCATCAACGAGCCCAGTGTGAAGCCCAACAAGGGTGACACGAAGATGAACGCCACGGTTTTCAGAATGCCCGCAGAGATCAACGCACCCGTGCCGGCTTTGGCAATCACCGCACCTGAAATGCCACCAATCAGCGCATGCGAGGAGCTACTGGGGATGCCGTAGTACCAAGTGATGACGTTCCAGGTGACGGCACCCACCAATGCGCCAAACACCACATGGGTATCCACCACGCCGGGCTGAACAATGCCCTTGCCCACGGTGGCTGCCACACTGAGGTGAAAAATAAAGATCGCAATGAAGTTGAAAAAAGCGGCAAACAACACCGCTTGACCGGGTTTCAGCACGCCCGTGGAGACCACGGTGGCAATCGAGTTGGCGGCATCGTGAAAGCCGTTCATGAAATCGAACAGCAGCGCCAACGCCACCAACAAGGCGACCACCCAGAAGGCGGTTTGTACGGTTTCCATGCTCAGTCCGTGATCAAGAGTTCTCGAGGACGATGCCCTCGATCAAGTTGGCGACGTCTTCGCACTTGTCAGTGATGGTTTCCAACAACTGATAAATGGCTTTGAGTTTGAGCACCTCGCGCACATCAGGCTCTTCACGGAACAACTTGCTCATGGCGCTACGCATGACGCGGTCCGCATCCGATTCCAACTTATCGATTTCTTCACAAGTCTTGAGCGCAGCTTCCGCCGTGGCGTGGTCAGAAATCTTCTCGAGCATATACACCGCATCACGCAGACGCTCGCAGCACTTCACGCTCAGGTCGGTCAAACGCACAATCTCCTCGTTCATGACGCGCACGTCGTACAAGGACATGGTTTCCGCGGTGTCCTGGATCAAGTCCGCCACGTCGTCCATGGTGTTGATCAAGGAGTGGATTTGCTCACGGTCGATGGGTGTGATGAAAGTCTTGTGAATGGCGCGGTTGCATTCGTGCGTCACGCGGTCCGCACCACGTTCGGCGTTGTCCACGTCTGTGTTGTATTTGTCACGCAACATGGGATCGTTGTAGTTGGCAACCAAGCTGGAGAAAGCGTGAGCAGCTTCAACAATGCGGTCTGCATGCTGGTTGAACATGACGAAAAAATTGCCCTCGGTGGGCAACAACTTTCCAAATAACATTTGGCGCTCCTAGGGATGACTTATTTGTGACAAATAGATGACAAATTGAAGTGTAAACCCTGTTTCAAAATGCAATGCGCTGAATGATTTGGTCTTGGACAAGCATCAACTGTTCGGCACTGACCCGCTGCGGCCAAATCTCAGCCAAAGGTAGCAACACAAAGGCACGTTCCTGCCAACGCGGATGCGGCAAGGTCAGTTCGGTTGAATCCAACACCAGGTCACCGTAAAAAATGACATCCATATCCAGGGTGCGCGGTGCATTCTTGTATGGGCGTTCGCGGCCGCTAAGCTGCTCCAACTTCTGCAACGCATGTAACAGTGCCAACGGCGAGAGGTGGGTCTGAATCAAGGCCGCTGCATTGATGAAGTCAGGCCCTTGCGCCTCATAGGGCGCGCTGCGATACAACGACGACGCACGAACCAGCTGCGTCTCTGGCAGCACAGCCAGTTCACGTAAAGCCTGCTGCACGGTCGCGATGGCATCGCCCAAATTGGCGCCCACTGCCACGCACGCCTGAACGGAGGCATCAGACATGGTGCAGGCTCCGTTTATTCAGCGGCAGGGGTATTGCCCGACTCGCCAGCGGGTTTGCGACGGCGACGGCGGCGCTTCTTGGCAGGCGATGCAGTCCCCTCCTCGCTGTCGGCGGTGTCGTCACGGAAGCGAGGATCCACGGCTGGTTTTTCTGCGCGTCGCACCGCATGCACGCGCGGTGCGCGCTGCGCTTTTTGTTGTTCTTGGCGCACTTGCTGCAGCAGGTCTTCACGCGTGCTGTCGTCAGCCACGCTGAACTCCTGCCACCAATCGGACAAGGCTTCATCGACCTCGCCCACATCGGCACGCAAACGCATGAAGTCAAAACCCGCGCGGAACCGAGCTTGATCCACCAAGGTCCATGGGGCGCTGCCCGTGCGCTTCTCGAACCGGGGTTGCATCATCCAAATTTCGCGCATGTCGGCGCCTAATTTGCCGCGACCCGACACATCGCCAATACGGGAATCGAATACCTCGTCAATCGCATCTTGCAGCGCAGGGAACGAGGGCTGCTTGACGCGACGCTGCGCCCACAATTCGCGCACATCCGACCAGAGCACACAGGCTAACAAGAAACTGGGAGCGACGGGCTTGCCCTCGCCCACACGACGGTCGGTGTCGTCCAAGGCCGTCTTCACAAAGTCTTCATCTGAACGCTCGACCACGATGTCGAGCAAGGGGTAAATCCCCTTGGCCAATCCATGTTGCTTGAGCTGTTCGATGCTGGCCAAAGCGTGGCCTGTCTGCAGGAGCTTGAGCATTTCGTCAAACAAACGGCTTTGCGGCACGTCGGCCAACAACTTGGCTGCCCGCTTCAAAGGCGCCGATGTTTTGGCTTCCATCTTGAAACCCAAACCCGAGAGCTTGGCTGCAAAACGCACCGCACGAATCACACGCACCGGGTCTTCGCGGTAGCGCGTGGCCGGGTCGCCAATCATGCGGATGACTTTTTTCTTCGCATCGGCGATGCCGCCGTGGTAGTCAATCACGTTGCCCGTTTCGGGGTCATAGTACATCGCATTGATGGTGAAGTCACGTCGCGCCGCGTCTTGGTCTTGCGGCCCCCACACGTTGTCGCGCAGCACACGGCCACTGGCGTCGACGGCGTGCTTCATGCCTGCGAGTTCTTGCTTGCTGCTGCGCTCGTTGCCCTTGACTTGTTCTGCATCGGCGTTGTCCAAGTGCGCACGGAAGGTGGACACCTCGATCACCTCATGCTCGCGCCCACGGCCATAGACCACGTGCACGATTCGAAAACGGCGACCGATGATGAAAGCGCGGCGGAATGCAGCCTTCACTTGCTCAGGTGTGGCATTGGTGGCCACATCAAAGTCTTTGGGTTTCAGGCCCAACAACAAATCACGCACGGCCCCGCCGACGATGTAGGCCTCAAAGCCGCGGTCTTGCAGGGTACGCACCACGTTGAGCGCGCGTTCGTCGACCCAGTCGACGTTGATGCCATGCACCTTGGCAGGCACCACCTGGCGCTTGCCCAAGCTGGGCTTGGTGCTGCTGGACGTTTTGCCCATCAGCTTGTTGATGAATTGCTTGATCATTGTTTGGGAAAGAGTTCCAAAATTGGCCAGCCCTTTTCTAGGGCCACGGCGCGCAGGGTGTCGTCGGGGTTGGTCGCCACGGGGTGGTTGACGCGTTCCAACAGAGGCAAATCGTTGCGGGAGTCGCTGTAAAACGTGGTGTCTACATCGGCCCAGTCCAAGCCTTGCGTGGTGAGCCATTGTTGCAGACGTTGTACTTTGCCCTCACGCAGCGTGGGCACGCCACTGATTTCGTTGGTGAACCAGCCTTGCGCATCGCGCACCAACTCGACGGCAATCAACTCCTCCACACCAAACGCACGCGCGATGGGACGTGTCACAAATTCATTCGTCGCCGTGATGATGAGGACGCGGTCCCCCGCATCGCGGTGCTTTTGCACCAGCGCCAGCGCCTCTGGGCGAATCGCGGGTTGAATCACCTCGCGCATGAATTGCGCATGGGCTTGTGCTGCGACCGCCGGGCCGCGCTGACAAAACGCCTCAGAAGCAAAGCGCACGTAGTCATGAATGTTCAGCGTGCCCGCCTGGTAGTGCGCATAAAACTCGTTGTTGCGCTTCAAAAAGGTGTCAGGGTCATGCCAGCCCAAACGCACGGTGAACTCACCCCACGACTGGTCCGAATCGATCGGCAACAGGGTGTGGTCTAAATCAAATAACGCAAGTTTCATCACATGTTTTCCAGCATGGCTTTGATCAACGGGATGGTGATGGCGCGCTGCGTTTGCAAGGCGTATCCGTCGAGTTGATCGAGAAGTTGAATCAAGCTACTCAAGTCACGGCTGAAGCGGTTGAGCATGAAGTCCATCACCTCATCGCTTAGAAAAATACCGCGTTCATCGGCGTGCTGTCGCAGCACCGCACGACGTTCCGATTCACTGAGCACCTGCAATTGAAAGATATGCCCCCAGCCCAAGCGCGTGCGCAAATCTTCACGCAACGCCAAGTCACTGGGCGGGACTTGACCAGCAGCCAGCACCCAGCGTTGCTGCCCATCGCCTGGGGTAGTGGCGTTGACAAACCAGTTGAAGGCGGCGTGCTGTTGCACCGCGGTATAGAGGTGCACGTCGTCCAAGATCACCACACGCCAGGTCTCATCAAACGCTGAAGGCTCTGGCGCCGCGGCATCCATCCATCCGACTGGGCAACCTTGATCACGCAAGGCAGCTTGTACCGCACGTAACAAATGCGTTTTACCGCTGCCACTCTCGCCCCACACATAGGTGGGCACGGGAGAACGCTTGTCGTTGCTCGCCCACATTTGCATGTGTTGCAACGCGGCTTGATTGGGGCCGGCAAAAAAGTTAGCCAGAGTCGGGCCGGAGGACAGTCCAATGTCAAGCGCGATTTGTTTCATGAAAGCTCAAACACCGCGATACAAGGGGCTGGCCTGGTATTGCGCGCGCAAACGACGAATGGCTACCAGCAGCACAGCGCTGACAGGCAAGGCAATCAAGACACCCACAAAGCCAAACAACTGACCAAACGCCATCAGGGCAAAAATCACGTGCAGCGGGTGCAAACCAATGCGTTCACCCACCAAGCGTGGGGTCAAGACAAAACTCTCAATCAGCTGCCCCAGGCCATACACCACGGCCACCATGAGCAACGCAGTGCCAGGCGCGAATTGCAACACGCCGGCCAACGAAGCCAACGCCAGTCCGACGCCAAAACCCACATAGGGCACAAAAACAGCCAAGCCTGTGAAGACCCCAATCGGCAATGCCAAATCCAAACCAAAGAACGACAGGGCCACGCTGTAATAAATCGCCAACAAAGCCATGACCGACAGTTGCCCACGCAGGTACTGGCCCAACACGTCATCGCATTCGGCGACAAAACTGTCGTACGCACTGCGCGCCGGCAGCGGCACCAAGGCTTCAATGTGACGCACAAAGCGGTGCCAGTCCATCAACAAATAAAACAGCACCACGGGAATCAATATCAAGTTACCCACCACGGCCAAAGCCACACTGCCACCGATACGCAAGGAGGTCAAGGCTTGCTGAAAGCCGTCTTCAAATGAGGTATTCAAGGCCTGCAGCACAAAGGCTTTCAGGCTGTCCATGTCCAAGGCCACACGGATGCCTTTGGCTTGCAGCCACGGCACGACGACTTCTTGCGCACGCACCGCCAAAGCGGGCAGTTGATCGCGCATCCGTGGCAGCTCATGTGCCAAGATCGGCATCAACAACATCAGCAGTGCCAGCAAGGCCAACAGAAACAAACTCTCGACCAACACCACGGCCAGCCAGCGCGGCAACATGCCCCCGCAGAACCGCTGCAAACCGCGCACCAAAGGGCTGAGTGCATATGCCAACACGGCAGCCACCACGAACGGCATCAGCACGGGGCCGAGCAGCCACAGAATCAATGCACTCGCGGCGGCGAGGCCAACCCAAGCCAGGGCGTGTCGTTGTGCGGGAGTAAATTGCATACAGCGTGGTGGAGGTGGGCCTTAAAATTGCTGCTTGATTCTATCGGCGCGCATCTTCTTGCAAGCCACAGCCCTCCTTGACTATGAACAAACCCCTTTCCTACAAAGACGCCGGTGTCGACATTGACGCAGGCGACGCCTTGGTCGAACGCATCAAGCCCCTGGCCAAGAAAACCATGCGTGAGGGCGTGCTGGCCGGCATTGGTGGTTTTGGGGCTTTGTTTGAAGTTCCCAAACGTTACAAAGAGCCCGTTTTGGTGAGCGGCACTGACGGCGTAGGCACCAAGCTCAAACTCGCCTTTGAATGGCAGATGCACGACACCGTGGGCATCGACTTGGTGGCCATGAGCGTCAACGATGTCTTGGTGCAAGGTGCCGAACCCCTGTTCTTTCTCGACTACTTTGCCTGCGGCAAATTGCATGTCGACACCGCCGCGGCTGTGGTGGGCGGCATTGCCAAAGGCTGCGAGCTGTCAGGCTGCGCCCTGATTGGTGGCGAAACCGCTGAAATGCCCGGCATGTACCCCGATGGCGAATACGACTTGGCCGGCTTTGCCGTCGGCGCTGTGGAGAAGTCCAAAATTTTGACAGGCCAAAACGTCAAGCCAGGCGACGTGGTGTTGGGTTTGGCCTCGGCAGGCGTGCACTCGAACGGTTTTTCGCTGGTACGCAAGGTGATTGACCGTGCCGGTGCCAATGCCCCTGCCACTTTGGACGGCAGTCCGTTCAAAGAAGCCATCATGGCGCCCACCCGTTTGTATGTGAAGAGCGTGTTGGCCGCTCTGGCCGAGCAACCCATCAAGGCGCTCGCGCACATCACCGGCGGTGGCTTGCTCGAAAACATCCCTCGCGTACTGCCCGAGGGCACGGCCGCTCACCTGAAAAAAGGCAGCTGGCCTCAAACAGAGTTGTTTGCTTGGCTGCAAAGCACCGCAGGCATTGACGACATCGAAATGAACCGCACCTTCAACAACGGCATCGGCATGGTGGTGGTGATTGATGCGGCCCATGCCGCCGCGTGTGCGGATGTGTTGCGTGCGCATGGCGAGCAAGTGCACACGATTGGCACGATTGCCGAGCGCGGGGAAGGCGCTGCAGTGGTCGTGGCATAAATCTGTTTCGGCAAAACAAAAAGCACCTTCGGGTGCTTTTTTTATGCCTCGTCGTTTTGCACTTGGGGGAGTAACACGGTCAGCCGCTGTCTCACCATCATCAAACGCTCGGGGTCTTGGTGCGAGGTGTACACCTCTTCTAAATTGCGCAACATGCGCGCCACAATTTCACGCGGCGTCGCGGCACGCAAATAGTGCTTGAGCAGCTCATCTGACACCCCGCCATCGCGCAACAAGCCAGACTCGGCATGCAAGGGAACCAAGCGCTCTGACAACTCTTCTTTGCTGAGCGATTCGCCTGTGAAGGGATCGATCACCACCTGCCCTTCATGTGGGAACGGCAGTCGCACTTTGACCAAAAAATGCCCCGGGAAGCCCACACCCTGCGCTTGCAAGCCCAAACTTAGTGCCAGCTCCAACCACAACACCGCCAAGCTGATCGGAATACCACGGCGCGTGCGCAACATCACATGCAGGTAGCTGTTGTCGGGGTCGTAATAGTTGTTGAGATTGCCAGCAAAGCCCTGCTCTTCAAAGAAAAACTTGTTCAGCAATCGCAACTTATGCAGCGCACCTGCGTCAGCGGGTATCCGTTGTTTCAGGCGACCGGCCAACTGATCGACTTGGTCCAGCACGTCCTGAATGTCTAACTCAGGGTATTCGTCTTGCGCCAAACTGGCCGCGGCTTCTAAGAGGGGAAAGTGCGCGTCGCTTTGCACCAGTGAGGCAAAGTATTCCAAGGCTGTGGGCACTTCGAGTTTGAAATCCATACCAACTGCTCCTGATCAACGCGGTTTGTTAACGCCGCAACAGCGTGCGCACGCGAAGTCCCGTGACCGCCAAGGTGGCAAAGTACACCAGTGCACTCACCACCAAGACACCCGCCATCATGGCCACCCGCGTGAAGGGCGTGTCGCGCAATGCAGTCCAATCCACAGACTGCGCAGCCCACCACAACCAAGCCCCGAGTACGCCGCAGGCCACCCACACCTGCCCCATGAAACGCCACCAACCGGTGCGTGCTTGGTAGGTGCCTTGCTTGCGCAGGCCCCACAGCAACCAAGCCGCGTTCACCAACGCCCCCAAGCCAATCGACAGCGCCAAGCCCGCATGCGCGAAATGGGGGACGAGTACCAGGTTCAGCAACTGCGTCAGCACCAGCACCGCCACCGCGATGCGAACTGGCGTGCGTATGTCTTGGCTGGCGTAGTACCCAGGGGCCAGCACCTTGATGGCCACCAACCCCAACAAGCCCACGCCGTAACCCATCAGCGCCCCCGTGGTTTGCTGCACATCGTGGGCGGTGAAAGCGCCGTAGTTGTAGAGCACCGCCACCAAGGCCTTTGAAAACAGCAACAAGGCAATCGCACAAGGCAGCGCCAACAGCAGCACCAAACGCAAGCCCCAATCGAGCATGTCTGAATAAGTGTCGGTGTCATTGGCGGCTTTGGCTGCTGAGAGCTGCGGCATCAGCACCACCCCCAAAGCCACGCCGAGCAAGGCGGTGGGGAATTCCATCAAGCGGTCTGCATAGCTCAGCCAACTCACACTGCCCGGCGTGAGTTGGGAGGCAATTTGGGTGTTGATGAGCAAGGAGATCTGCGCCACGCTGACCCCCAGCAAGGCGGGCGCCATCAACTGCAAGATACGCTTGGGGCCCTCGCCCGAGGCCGCATCACGCAATGCACGCCAACCCAAACCGACGCGAGGCAGCAGCCCCAACCGACGCAAAGCCCAAAGCTGAATGCCCAACTGGGCGACACCTCCCAGCATCACACCTGCGGCCAGGGCATAAATCGGGGGAACGCCCAGCGCACCGAACCACGGGCCGCCCCACCATGCCGCCGCAATCATGGACACGTTCAACAACACGGGGGTCGCGGCTGGCACCGCAAAACGCTTCCAGGTGTTCAACACCCCTGCAGCCAAGGCCACCAAGGACATGAACGCGATGTAGGGGAACATGAAGCGCGTCATCACCACCGCCACCTCAAACCCCTCGGGTGACTGCTTCAAGCCGCTGGCCATGGCCCACACCAAGACAGGGGCGCCAGCCACACCCAGCAGACAAGTCAGCAACAGCGCCCAGACCAGCAAGGTGGCCACTTGGTTGATCAACACATGGGTGGCGTCATCGCCTTGCTGCTGACGGCTGGCCGCCAACACGGGAACAAATGCCTGGCTGAAGGCGCCTTCCGCAAACAGGCGGCGGAATAAATTAGGGATCCGAAACGCCACATTGAAGGCGTCTGTCAGGGCGCTGGCCCCGAAGGTGGAGGCAATCAGCAGCTCGCGCATCAGGCCGGTGATGCGGGAAACCAGGGTCAAGCCCGAGACGATGGAGGCGGATTTGAACAATGACACGGCTTGAGTGTAGCGATTTGCTACAATAGTTGGCTTTGCTGACATCATCCTCAGACACTTAAGGAAACTACCATGGCATCAGCCAAACCCAAGAAAAAGAATCCGCGCCTGGCATCAGGCCGTAAACGCGTCCGTCAGGACATCAAAATCAACGCAGCCAACACCTCGTTGCGCTCGAAGTACCGCACCGCGGTGAAGAACGTCGAGAAAGCTGTCTTGGCTGGCGACAAAACCAAAGCTACCGAACTGTTTGCCAAGATGCAAGCCGTGGTGGACACGATCGCTGACAAAGGCATCTTCCACAAAAACAAAGCTGCTCGCGACAAGAGCCGCTTGTCTTCCAAGGTGAAAGCCTTGGCACTCGCCGCCTAATTTTTAGGCCACCCGCCCGGGCTGAACGTTCAGCCCGCCAGTTTGTAACGGGTGCGCTGTCAGCAAAGAAAAAGCAAAAACCCGCTCAAGAGCGGGTTTTTTGTTGCCTGATCGTTGCAAGGTTTCACGCCTTGACTTGGACTTTAAGCTGCAGGGGGATGCTCTGGCAGCAAACATGCCTCGACCACTTGCAAGTTGTTGTCTTTGGCGAAGTTCATGACGAAATTCCATGCCATGGGTTCTTCGTCACGCAAGTCGGTGTGAACAATGACGCATTTGTTGCCGTCGAGCGAATTGGGCACACACCAGGGCGAATAACTCAAATGACTGCCGGGCACGGCGCCGCCGGGGCGAAATTGGCTCATCACGCCCGCCAAGCGCTCCGCCCAATCACTGGGTCGAAACGTGCGTCCTTCGTGGGTCAAACCCAGGATAAAAACTTCTTTGGCGGAGTGGGAAACCATCGGGTAGAGGCTGAAATCGGTTGCAGGGCGAAGGGGGATCTCCCTCAGTCGCTCGGTTCTGGGTATTCTATCTTATATAAGACTTCAGACTTGCCCAATCCCTGCAAAAGCACATGGTTTTGTCATATGTCTGCCCCTAAAATTACACCTCAACGGCTCAACCCTCGTTGGGTCGTTTTCTTTTGGAGCCTTCTAGATGTCAGCCTCAACCGCACGCACTGTTCCCACAGAACCCCATGTCATGCCGACTTTTGGGCGCTTGCCCATCGCCATCGCACGCGGTCAGGGTTGCCGCGTCTGGGACACGGAAGGCCGCAGTTATTTGGATGCACTGGCCGGCATTGCCGTCAACACCTTGGGACATAACCATCCCGAGTTCGTGGCTGCCTTGCAGCAGCAAATGACCGAAGTGATTCATTGCTGCAACTACTACTACACCCCCAACGCTGAAAAACTGGCTGAGAAACTCACCACGTTTTCGGGCATGACCAACGTCTTTTATTGCAACAGCGGCTTGGAAGCCAACGAAGCCGCCATCAAGCTCGCTCGCAAGTATGGTCACGACAAAGGCATCACGAATCCTCAAATCGTGGTGTACGAAAAGGCGTTTCATGGCCGCAGCATCGCCACCCTCAGCGCCACCGGTAACGCCAAACTCCAAAAGGGCTTTGAGCCTTTGCTGGAAGGTTTCATCCGTGTCCCCCTCAACGACATCGACGCATTGAAAAAAGCCACCGAAGGCAACCCCAATGTGGTCGCCGTGTTCTTTGAAACCATCCAAGGCGAAGGTGGCATCAACCCCATGCAGATGCAATACCTGCGCGACGTCCGTGCGCTGTGCGACCAACGTGACTGGTTGATGATGGTCGACGAAGTGCAAAGCGGCATGGGCCGCACGGGCAAATGGTTTGCCCACCAATGGGCGGGCGTGGTGCCCGATGTGATGCCCTTGGCAAAAGGCTTGGCCTCTGGCGTTCCCATCGGCGCCGTGGTGGCTGGCCCCAAGGCGGCGGGCGTGTTGACTGCAGGCACCCATGGCTCCACCTTTGGCGGTAACCCGCTGGCCGTGCGTGCGGGCTTGGAGACCATCCGCATCATGGAAAAAGACAACTTGATGGGCAACGCCGCCCGCATGGGTCAGTATCTGATGGATGCCTTCACACGTGAATTCGCCAACGTGACGGGCGTGAAAGAAATTCGTGGCCAAGGCCTGATGATTGGCATCGATTTGGACCGCCCTTGCGGCGCCATCATGCAACGCGCCCTGGACGCAGGCTTGCTGCTCAGCGTCACGGCCGACAGCGTGGTGCGTTTGCTGCCCCCCCTCATCCTGACGCAAGCAGAAGCGGATGAATTGGTATCGATCTTGGTGCCGCTGATCAAAAACTTCTTGGCTGAACAAGCATGACGATCAAACATTACTTGCAATTCACCGACCTGACAGTGGACGAATACGCCTATGTGTTCCATCGGGCGGCGCTGATCAAAAAGAAATTCAAGGCCTACGAAAAGCACCACACGCTGAGCGACCGCACGCTCGCGATGATTTTCGAAAAAGCCTCCACACGCACGCGTGTGAGCTTCGAAGCCGGCATGTACCAGTTGGGCGGTTCGGTGGTGCACTTGACCACCGGCGACAGCCAATTAGGCCGCTCGGAACCGATTGAGGACAGCGCCAAAGTCATCAGCCGCATGACCGACTTGGTGATGATTCGCACCTACGGTCAAGACAAGATCAACAGTTTTGCCGCCAACTCGCGCGTGCCAGTGATCAACGGCTTGACCAACGAATTTCACCCCTGCCAGATCATGGCGGATTTGTTCACCTTCATTGAGCACCGTGGCTCCACCGTACATCCACTGGATTGTCTCAAGGGCAAAGTGGTGGCCTGGGTGGGTGACGGCAACAACATGGCGAACACTTGGCTGCAAGCGGCCGACATGCTGGGCTTCACGGTGCACGTCAGCACCCCCAGCGGCTACGAAGTCAACCCAGCGATTGCCGGCTTGTCCAACAGCCACTGCTACAAAGTCTTCAGCGACCCGATGCAAGCCTGCCAAGGCGCCGATTTGGTCACCACCGATGTGTGGACCAGCATGGGCTACGAGGCCGAGAACGAAGCGCGCAAAAAAGCTTTTGCGGATTGGTGTGTCGACAGCGACATGATGGCTGTGGCCAAGCCGGAGGCCTTGTTCATGCACTGCCTACCCGCGCACCGCGGTGAAGAAGTGGCGGCCGAGGTGATTGACGGCCCGCAAAGCGTGGTCTGGGACGAAGCAGAAAACCGCATGCATGTGCAAAAAGCACTCATGGAGTACCTGCTGCTCGGACGCCAATAAGCATGTCGACCTGCACAACGTGCGGTGCGTGTTGCGCCAGCTTTCGGGTCGACTTCAGCATCGAAGAAATGGACACACACGGAGGCTCAGTGCCCACCGGCCTAGGCCAGGAACTGACCTCCACGATGTGCCGTATGCGGGGAACCGACTACGCCCCTCCGCGCTGCGCGGCACTCAGTGGCAAGCTGGGCGAGAAAGCCATCTGCGGCATTTACGAGTGGCGCCCCTCCCCTTGTCGCGAGTTTGAAGAAGGCAGCGACGCCTGTCAGCGCGCTCGCACGCGTCACGGGCTCCCTGCACTGCCTTGATAGCCGTAGAGCCACGGCATATCCATCACGCGTGACCCCAGCAGGCGCAAGCTGAGGTCGCGCCCCCATTGCATCGGCCCGGTTGCATGAAAAATTTGGCCGTTGCGGGCAGCTCTGTTCTGCACCCGTGCATTGCGTTGCCATCGCGCTTGCGCAAACTGCTGTAAGCGCTGCGGCACATCGGCTGCCGTGCTGTGCGCCAGCTGTGCGCCCAACTCTGCTGCATCTTCTATGGCCATGCCTGCACCTTGCGCCAAGTACGGCAGCATTGGGTGAGCCGCATCGCCGACCAAAGCCACTCGGCCTTGCGCATGTTCGTGTGCACCGCGCATGGCAGGTCTGCCACACAAAGGCCACAAACGCCAAGCAGGGCATGCGACGACCAGATCGGTCAACGCGGTACATGCGCCACGCAACGCGTGCTGCAATTCGGCCAAAGTTTGCGCTTCTGACTTTTGGGCATTCCAAGTTTGCAAAGCTTGCAAGTTGTAGGCATCTGCTTCCAGCAATTGGCCTTCGGTCAAACAGACCACGTTCAGGTAGTCGCCACCGCGCACGGGGTAGCTCACCACGTGTGCGTGGGCACCCATCCACACCGACACCTCTTGGCTCCGCACATGCGCAGGCAAATCGGCTTGCGCCACCAAGGCACGGTAGGCAATGTGCCCGGTGAAACAGGCGGGGCCATCGTCTAACAACTGCTGACGCAACGGGCTCCATACCCCGTCGGCTGCTACAACCAGAGCGGCCGTGTGCTGCTGCGACTGCCCATGGGTGAGCACATCAAACACAGCAGCCGCAGGTGTTTGACTCACACGTTGCACCTGTGCATCGGTTTGCACAGAAACGCCTTGCTCAGAGGCGGCTTGCACCAACACATCGTGTAGATCCGCGCGGTGAATGGTGACGTATGGCGCACCGTAAATTGGCACCGACTCTTTCACCGGCAACGTGGCCAGCACCTCGCCCGTGGTCATGCTGCGCGCGTTCAAAACAGACGGGAATGCTGCTACTTGCTTGAGGCGTTCAGCCAAACCCCAGGCTTGCAAAATACGCGTGACGTTGGGGCCGAGTTGAACGCCGGCTCCTACCTCAGAAAACTCGGGCGCGCGCTCCAAAATTTGCGCTTGCCAGCCAGCATGCGCCGCAGCAATACCCACCGCCATCCCTGCGATGCCGCCCCCTGCAATCAAGACCGTCTTTGTCATACGCAGATTGTGCATGGCCACAGAATCGCTTTTATGATGGTCGACACATTCGTGCCGACCGCCACCTCTGGAGACTCTATGAAACGCCGTGCCCTGATTCAAGCCACCGCCAGTGCCACGCTACTGCCCCTGTTGGCGCAGGCGCAAGACAAATACCCCAGCAAAGCCATCACCTGGATCTGCCCCTACGCCGCTGGGGGCAATGCCGACAGCCGCTCACGCCAGGTCGCGAAGGCGATGAGCGCCATCTTGGGTCAACCCATCGTGATCGACAACAAGGCGGGAGCGGGTGGCAACATTGGCACGGAGGCCATCGCACGCGGCAAGCCAGATGGCTACACCTTGGGCATGGGTAACTTTGCACCCTTGGCCGTGAACCAAGCACTCTTCAAGAAACTCAACTTTGACCCGCAGAACGACCTCACCCCGATTTGCCTGATCGAACGCGGCCCGCTCATTTTGATGGTGCGTAACGACTCTCCCTACAAAACGGTCAAAGACATCGTCATGGCTGCCAAAGCAGCCCCTGGCAAACTCAGTTACGGTTCCGGTGGCATTGGCGGCTCACACCACCTGAGTGGGGCATTGTTTGAGCATGCCGCGGGCATTGACATGATTCACGCGCCATACAAAAGTGGCTCTGCAGCCGCCACCGATTTGATGAGTGGTCAAGTCCACATGATGTTTGAACAGATGTACACCGCCATGCCTGCCATCCAAGGGGGCCGCATGCGTGCTTTGGCTATCACCAGCAAAAAGCGCTCGCCTTTGCTGCCTGATCTACCCACCATGGGCGAGCAGGGCTTCTCTGAGGTAGAAGTTCTCAACTGGCAGGGGCTGATTGGCCCCAAAGGCATGTCCCCTGAGCTGATCAAACAGCTCAATAGCACCTGCAACCAAGCCCTACAAACAGCAGAAGTCAAAGAAAAAATCTTGAGTCAAGGCAACGAAGTGGGCGGCGGTTCGCCAGAGCAATTCGCGGCGCTGATCCGGACAGAAGCCCCACGCTGGGCAAAAGTTGTGCGGGATGCGAAAATCGACCCTGAATGATCTTCTAGCTGCCCTGTAAGCAGCAACTACCTATGACCACACTCAAAGCCCCCGAGCTCCTGCTGCCTGCAGGTTCGCTCGACAAGATGCGCGCCGCTTACGACTTCGGCGCTGACGCCGTCTACGCCGGCCAACCCCGTTACAGCTTGCGTGCGCGCAACAACGAATTCCGCCTCGAGCAAATTGGCATCGGCATTGCCGAAGCCCACGCGCGCGGCAAGAAATTCTTTTTGACCAGCAACCTCATTCCGCACAACGACAAAGTGCGTACCTATCTGCGCGACATTGAACCCATCATCGCCATGAAGCCTGATGCCCTCATCATGGCGGACCCAGGCCTGATCACCATGGTGCGCGAGAAGTGGCCTGACATCGACATTCACCTCTCCGTCCAGGCCAACACCACCAACTGGGCGACGGTGAAGTTTTGGCAAAAGGTCGGGGTGAAACGCATCATCCTGTCGCGCGAGCTGAGCTTTGACGAGATCGAAAAAATCCGCCAAGAATGCCCCGACATGGAGCTCGAAGTGTTCGTGCATGGCGCGCTGTGCATCGCGTATTCGGGCCGCTGTTTGTTGTCGGGTTACTTCAACCGCCGCGATCCGAACCAAGGTACGTGCACCAACGCCTGCCGCTGGGAATACGGCACTCAAGCCAGCGCCACCGACCCCAACACCGGCGAGGCAATGGCCATCCCGATGTCAGGTGACTTTGACTTTGCCAAGTCCCAACAAGAGGCCGAGGCCAGCTTCTCTTCTTGCGGCAATGGCGAACGCCACCCTGCTGCAGACCAGATTTATTTGCTGGAAGAAAAAGGCCGCCCCGGCCAGCTCATGCCCATCATGGAAGATGAGCACGGCACTTACATCATGAACAGCAAAGA
>JACCDZ010402288.1_pt1 | contig 16491 bp, 12 predicted proteins | sample 7449551 | NCBI WGS metagenome assembly JACCDZ01 (sample SAMN15323452, study PRJNA562643) | freshwater metagenome | isolation source: river surface water | place: USA:Blue River Watershed | collected 2017-08-18 | reverse complement strand
TGTGCTTCATCATGGGCATGCACAACACCATCGTCACCAAGCTGTCCGGCGGCCTGCTGCGCTCCACCCACATGACCGGCATCGCCACCGACATCGGCATCGAGCTGGCCCGTGCCAGCTACTTCAACCGCGACCGCAGCAGCAAGGTGGCGCAGGTGCACGCCAACCGCGAACGGCTGCAGATCTACCTGCTGATCCTCGGCGCCTTCTTCGTCGGCGGCCTGGTCGGTGCGCTCGGCTTCAGCTACCTCGGCTACGGCTTCAGCGTGCCGCTGGCGCTGTTCCTGTTCGTGCTCGGCCTGCGCCCGCTGTGGTACGACCTGCGTCTGCGCTGGCGCTGGTGGCGGCACAGCCGCAGCGCCGTGCCGCGTGAAAAGACATGAATCTGTCATCCAACTGACATGGTTTCGTGATCTGGCTGTCACGGGACTGCCTTAAGGTAGGCGCGGTCAACAAACGCATGCCGCCACGAGGTTTATCATGTCCGACAGCTACAAATACAAACAATACGGTGTCGATGACACCTCCAACACCTGTGCCAACCCAGCGCTGTCCGAGGTGCTGGAAGCCCGCTTCTCCCGCCGCAGCCTGCTGCAGGGCACCGGTGCCCTCGGTGTGGCCGGCGTGCTGTCGGGCAGCTTTGCCACCCTGGCCGAAGCCGCCAGCGTGCCGTTCGCCAAGAAGACGCCACTGCTGGGCTTCAAGTCGATCCCGTTCTCCAGCGATGACCGCGTGGTGGTGCCGGAAGGCTACAGCGCCGACGTGCTGTATGCCTGGGGCGACCCGGTCGGCATTAAGGGCAATATGCCGGCGTTCAAGCAGGACGCGTCCAACAGCGCCGCCGAGCAGGCGGTGCAGGCCGGCATGCACCACGACGGCATGAGCTATTTCCCGCTACCGCTGGCCGCAACCGGCTCCAAGCACGGCCTGCTGGCGATGAACCACGAATACACCGACGACGGCCTGCTGCACGTCGACGGCATGAAAAAATGGAATGCCGACAAGGTGCTGAAATCGCAGCACGCGCACGGCGTGTCGGTGATCGAGGTGGAAGACACCGGCAAGGGCTGGCGCGTGGTACGGCCGTCGAAGTACGCGCGCCGCATCCATGCCAATACCCCGATCACGATCAGCGGCCCGGCACGCGGCCACAAGCTGATGCAGACCGAGGCCGACCCGAAGGGCGTGGAAATCCTCGGCACGCTGAACAACTGCGCCAACGGCCAGACGCCGTGGGGCACCTACCTCACCTGCGAAGAGAACTGGGACGGCTACTTCGTCAACGACTCCGGCACCCTGTCCGCCAACGAGAAGCGCTACGGCATCAACAACAAGGGCGCCGGCTACAACTGGGCGGTGGAAGACTTCCGCTTCGACCTGCAGCTGAACCCGAACGAAGCCAACCGCTTCGGCTGGGTGGTGGAGATCGACCCGTTCGACGCCAGCGCCAAGCCGGTGAAGCACACCGCGCTCGGCCGCTTCAAGCATGAAGGCGCCACCGTCACCATCGCGCCGTCCGGCCACGCCGTGGTGTACATGGGCGACGATCAGCGCTTCGAATACATCTACAAGTTCGTATCCAGAAACAAGTACAACGCCAAGAACCGCAAGGCCAATATGGGCCTGCTGTCGGAAGGCACGCTGTACGTGGCGCGCTTCAATGCCGACGGCGCCGGCGAATGGCTGCCGCTGGTGCACGGCCAGAACGGGCTGACCGCCGAGAACGGCTTTGCCGACCAGGGCGAAGTGGTGATCATGGCGCGTCTGGCCGCCGACAAGGTCGGCGCCACCAAGATGGACCGTCCGGAATGGATTGCGGTCGATCCGCGCCGTCCGGGCAGCGTGTACTGCACGCTGACCAACAACAGCGACCGCGGCAAGGACGGCAAGCCGGGTGCCGATGCGGCCAACCCGCGCAACGGCAACCTGTTCGGCCACATCCTGCACTGGCAGGAAAACGGTAGCGATGCCGCCGCCCTGGGCTTCAAGTGGGACATCTTCGTGCTGGCCGGCCGTCCCGACGCCGCCAAGGCGGAGCACGTCGGCAACATCAAGGGCGACGCCTTCGGCAGCCCGGACGGCCTGAAATTCGACCACAACGGCGTGCTGTGGGTACAGACCGACGTGTCCACCTCCACGGTGAACATGAAGGAGTACCAGGACATGGGCAACAACCAGATGGTGGCGGTGGTGCCGGAAACTGGCGAATTCCGCCGCTTCCTGGTCGGCCCGAAAGGCTGCGAGATCACCGGCCTCGCGTTCACCCCGGACATGAAGACCATGTTCGTCAACATCCAGCACCCGGGCGAGCCGGACTCCGAGCGCAACGACCCGGCCAAGCCGACCGCGATCTCGCGCTGGCCGGACGGCGCCAACGCCGGCCGTCCTCGTGCCGGCACGGTGGTGGTGCGCAAGCTGAACGGCGGCGTGATCGGCAGCTAAACCGCTGGCACCGCAGCGAAGGACAACAGCCCCGCGACTGCGGGGCTGTTTTTTTGCGGCCAACGTTGGCCGCGGCGCTGCCGGCGAGGTGTCATCCCCGTCAGCCTGCGCCGCCAGGCGCGGGGCGTTCAGTCCGGCCGCGGCGGGCAGCGCACACCGTCCGGCTGGCTGCGCGCGGCGGTGTCCGGATGGCTGGCAAACCAGCCGCCGGGGCTGTTTTCGTCGTCGTCGGCCTGCGGGTGGGTGGCGGCTTCGATGCGTTGCAGGCTGTAACCCAGCAGGCACGGTGACAGGCCGTGTGCCCGCAGGCGGGCGTAGGCAAAGCGGTCGGCTTCGCGCTCGTGCGCGCGCGAATAGTCGGCATTGGCCAGCGAGACCGGCAGCACCAGCAGCGCGCTGCTGGCATCGCCGGTGATCAGGCTCAGCGCCAGCAGCAGGCCGGACGACTGCAGCGCGCTGCGCAGGCCGTGCCGTGCTTCGACGTGCCCGGCCTCGTGCGCGAGGATGGCCAGCAGCTCGTCATTGCGCGGGATCAGCGCCAGCAACTGGTCGGTGACGACGATGGTGCCGCCGGGCAGGGCAAAGGCATTGGGGCCGATGACCGCCGCGTCGCGCAGCAGCAGGCGGTAGCGGTAGCGGCTGTCGGGCAGCAGCGCCTGCAGTTGTTGCTGCAGCCGCGCACGCCGTGCCTCGCCGTGGCGGCTGGGGCCGATGGCACCGCTCTGGTCCAGCCACTGCAGGGTGCTGTCCGCCAGCGCCTGCTCTACCGCTACCGGCACCAGCGGCGCCAGCGCCCCGGCGGCCAGCGGCAGCAGATGGCGATAGCCCAGCCACAGGGCTGCGATGGCCAGCAGCGCCAGCCCGGCCAGCGCGCGCCAGCTTTGCTGCAGCCAGTGGCCGCTGCGGTCGCCCCAGGACAGCCCGCCGATCAGGCGGCGGATGGCGATGCGGTCGGCTACCTCCAGCGTGCTGCCATCCGGCAGCTGCAGCGTGTCCGGCAGATCGGCGACGCCGGCCTCCAGCCGGATATCGGCCAGGCGATAGCGGTATTGTCGGCCATCGCGCAGCAGCAACAGCTCGTCGTCGATGCGGCCAACGTTGGCCGCCTGCGCCTGCGGCGTTTTGCTGTCGCGCCATAAGGCCTTGATCGTCACCATCCCAGATCCAGCGCCATCAGCTCGGCCAGTTCGTCGCCACGGGCGTCGTCCAGCTGGTTAAGCGGGGTGTGCAGCGGCAGTGCCGACAGGTCGCTGCCGCTGAGCAGGGACAGCGACTGCAGCTGAAGGCGGAGGGTACGGATGCGTATCCACGGCCAGGCCAGGCCCAGGCTGAGCAACAGGGCCAGCGTATTGGAAAAGTGCAGCCCCAGCATCTGGCGGGTGGGCAGCGACCAGACCAGGCGCGCTTCCAGAGCCGCCAGCTGCATCGTGGTGTGGTTGATCAGCACGCGGCTGATCGCCATGCGCGCATAGCCCAGCGTGGCCATCGTCCACAGCGCCGCCAGCATGGCGAAGAAGACGATGTCCAGTTGCGTCAGCGTCGCCCGGCCAAACTGCACGGCAATGCCGTGCGCGAAACCGCTGAGCGTGGCCGCCTGCCAGATCAGGCCGCCGATAATGCCGGCTCCCAGCAGATAGCAGACTGCGGCCAACGTGCTCCCCAGCGCCGCGCGATAGAGCGCGCCGGCGCAGGGCTGCAGCTGCAGCTTGGCCTGCCCCAGCGTGCTATGTCCGGCGATAAACCGCTGCTTGATCTGCGTCGCCCACGGCCACGCCAGACCGAGGCTCAGGATCAGCAGCGCCCAGCTTTTGGCAAAGGCTTTATAGCTGTCGGCGCTGCTGCCGCTAAAACGGAAGCGCATCTGGTTCCAGCTGGTGTTGGCCAGCCGGAAACGCAGCGCCTGCACCCCCAACCACGGCGCGGCGGCAATGGCGAGCAGCGCGATGGCCGCGTGCAGCAGCGGCAGGCTTTCGGAAAACGTCCACGCTGCCAGCGCCAGCAGCATGATGAGGCGGCCCTTCAGGATGGCGATCGGCTTGCCGTGGTAATCAAAGCGCCCGCCATCCAGTGTGGTGTGGCCGAGCAGGTATTTCTGGGTGCGGACTTTCGCCCACGCCGAGTAAATCCCCAGCGTGACGATGGTGAGCACCACATTGACCAGCCACAGCCGGTAGTACGCGCGCGTGGTGGCGGTGAAGGCAAACGGCAGCACGTATTTGCCGCCTGGCGGGGCTGGATGATGATCGCGTTGATTCATTGAGAACGTCTCTCGCTAAGTAGTTAATTCCACGGCAAAACTTGCTCTGGCTGCAGACACGCGGCACACTGCGCGCTGCGCACCGCGGGGTGCGCCAGCCTCAAACCGTCGGCTGTACAGATGGACGGTAATCGTCGTGGCGCGTCGCCGCGGCGTGCTCTTCTTGCGGAGCGAACATGTCTGACGATCAAATCAAGGGCGACGGCGCCATTCGCCGCCAGAGCCTGTACGGCTCCTCCATCGAAAATACCTACGCCGGCGTGCTGTCATTCATGCGCCGCAACTACACGCGCAACCTCGACGGCGTCGACGTCGCGGTGTCCGGCATTCCGCTGGACCTGTCGGTGACCTACCGCTCCGGCGCGCGCCAGGGGCCGCAGGCCATCCGCGCCGCCAGCGTGCAGCTGGCCGAGCTGAAGCCCTACCCGTGGGGCTTCGACCCGTTCGACGACCTGGCGGTGATCGACTACGGCGACTGCTGGTTCGATGCGCACAACCCGCTGACCATCAAGCCGTCCATCATCGAACACGCGCGCACCATCCTCGCCTCCGGCGCCAAGATGCTGACCTTCGGCGGCGACCACTTCGTCACCTATCCGCTGTTGATCGCGCACGCCGAGAAGTACGGTAAGCCATTGGCATTATTGCACTTCGACGCGCACTGCGATACCTGGCCCGACGACGAGCCGGACTCGCTCAACCACGGCACCATGTTCTACAAGGCGGTGAAGGAAGGCCTGATCGATCCGGCCAAGTCGGTACAGGTCGGCATCCGCACCTGGAACGACGATTTCATGGGCCTCAACGTGCTGGGCGCGCCGTGGGTGCACGACAACGGCGTCGATGCCACCATCGCCGAGATCAAGAAAACCATCGGCGATGCACCGGTGTACGTCACCTTCGACATCGACTGTCTCGACCCGGCGTTTGCACCGGGCACCGGCACCCCGGTACCGGGCGGTCTCACCACCGCGCAGGCGCTGAAGATCATCCGTAACCTGGGCGACCTCAACATCGTCGGCATGGACGTGGTGGAAGTGGCGCCGAGCTACGACCAGAGCGAAATCACCGCCATCGCCGCCGCGCACATCGCCTGTGACATGCTGTGCCTGATGCGCAACAAGAAGGTGGCCGGCACGCTGTAATACTTGCTTGTCATTGCCAGGGAACGCCGGGGTATCATTGCCCGGCGTTTTTTCTTGGAGGGGTACGCATGGCGAGCAAATGGTGGCTGCTGGCAGTCGGGTTGCTGATGGGTACGGCGCAGGCTGAATCGTTGCTGTTGCAGGGCACGATAGGCCGGGCAGCGGTGGTGGTGGAGTTGGACATCGGTGCCGATGGTCAAGTGGACGGGCGTTATTTCTACCGCAAGTATCACGAGGATATCGCGCTCAGTGGCCAGCGCCAGGCCGATGGCAGTCTGCTGCTGGATGAGAGTCCGGGTGATGCCGGACAAAGTAGCGAGCTGACTTTGCGGCCACAAGGACAAGGCTGGCAGGGTAAGTGGCAGCGAGTGAAAGCCAGAACGGCATTGCCGATCACCCTGTCGCCACTGGCCACCGCGCAGCTGGCGCCAAGCCACGACCCGGCGCTGCAGCCGTTCCGCCAATCGTCGCCGTATGACTACGAGCGCATGGTGGCCATGAAGCTGCAGCCGGGCAAGCATGAGCGCTTTCAGGGCTACACGCTGCAATGGTGGCAGGAGCCGCTGAGCCAGGTCCGCTTCTTCCGATTGAAGGATGGCTTTGATGCGGCAACTCTGCAGCGTCTGAACCAGCGGCTGGCACAGCGGCAGTGGCAAGAAGTGGCGGACTACTTTAACTGCCAGTTGGTCGGCAATCGTCTGTCGGCAGGCGCTTATTTCGAGCATACGGTTACACCCAAGCTGATTAATCGACGCTTGCTGAGCGTCAGTGTGTTAACCGGCTACTACTGTGGCGGTTTGCACCCGGATGACGTAGAAGCACCGTTGAACCTTGATGTGGAAACAGGGCGCGAGCTGCAGCTGGAAGACCTGCTGTGGCTGGGTAAGGGCAAGCCGAAGCTGCCGCGCCAGGCGGATGGCGAACGTGTGGATTACCAGTACGAGCACAAGCTGCTGGCGCCGTGGCTGCAGCGCCAGTTTGCCCGACTGTATCCGGGTGAGTTTGCCGCCGCTGGTGAAGGTGACTGCGATTATCGCTCCCCGGAGGTGTGGCAGTTTGTCAGCTGGTATGCCACGCCCAAGGGGCTGTATATCGGTCCGTCCTTTCCGCGAGTGGACCGTGGCTGCGAATACCCGGATTGGAGCGTGTTGCAATGGTCGCTGGTGCGGCAACATCCCGGTGCCGCTGCTCATCTGTTGCCCTGACATGGCCTGCGGCCAACGTTGGCCGCAAACGAAAACCGCGCCCTGTGCAGACAGGGCGCGGTTTTTTCATGGGGGGCCGGTTCAGTGTGGGACGAGCAACAGCAGCAACAGCAGGCTTTCGCACAGCTCAATGCCGGCGCCGAGGCAATCGCCGGTCATGCCGCCTAGCTTTCTTTTCAGGTAGGCCCACCACCACAGCCCGGCCAGCGGCGCCAGCAGCAGCGCCGGCGCCAGCCACCAAGAGGCGGCGGCCAGCAGCGCGGCGCTTAGCCAGAACGATGGCCAGTGCGTGCGCCAGGCGAAGCGCTCGCCGCTGCCGGCGGCGAGGCTGGGCAGCGTCGCCGACCACGCCACGGTGAACAGCCGCGCCCACGCCGGCACCAGCAGCAGAGGTGCAAGGTTGGCCGCAAGGGCGATCATGCCGCCAGATATCCAGCCTGCTCGCCCGGATAAGTCTGGTAGCCCGGATAAGCGCAGCGCATCCGGGGAAATCAGCGCATCCGGGACAATATGCCCGGCGGGCAGCGCAAACTTCACCACCAGCATCAGCAGCACCAGCTTGGCGACCAGCTGCATCGCCATGCTCATCACGCCGAAGCTGCCCAGGTGCGGGTCTTTCAGCACTTCCAGAAAGCGCTCGCGCGAACGGTGCGCCGCACCCTGCGCGTCGGCGAGGTCGGCGAGGCCGTCCAGGTGCAGGCCGCCGGTGACCCACAGCCAGGCCAGCAGGCCCAGCAGCGCGGCGAGCCACGGGTCGAGTAGGCTGCCTGCCAGCACCGCCAGCCACACCACGGCGCCGACCAGCACGCCCACCGGCGCGAACCAGCGTGCGGCGTCGGCCAGCCACGCCGGATCGAAGGTTTTCAGCTGCGGCGTGGGCAGGCGGGTGAGGAACTGCACGGCGAGTATCAGTGAGCGCATGGTCGAGTCGCAGGCGGGATAACGAGGGTATTGTGGATAACTTCCGGAAACCGGCGTGGCTGTGGGTAACTCAGTGGTCGCCGTGATCCGGCGCTTCCAGCCGCGTGAGGTAGGCCGGGTGACCTTCCAGCATCGACAGCTGCGCGAAGCCGCCGCGCTGCACCGCCATCAGTCGTGCCACGTTGAAGTCGGTACCCAGCAGCTCGGCCAGCAGCACGTTGATCACGCCGCCGTGGCTGACCAGCACGCGGTGGCTGCCGCGCGCCTGCTGCAGGCAGTCGGCAAAGCCGGTCAGCACCCGGGTGCGGAATGCATCGAAGGATTCGCCGCCCTCCGGCGTCAGCAGCCCGCGCGCCAGCAGCGTCTGCCAGTCCGGGGTGGTGGCGGCGATGTCGGCCAGCGGCCGGTTTTCCCAGGCGCCGAAGTGGCACTCGGCCAGCAGCGGTGCCACCTGTAGCGGCACGCCGCAGGCCAGCGCCTGTTGCACCGCGAATTCGCGGCAGCGCAGCAGCGGCGAGGTGGCCATGCTGGTCACCGGCGCGTGGCGCACGATGCGCTGCCAGCTGGCGGCCATGTCGGCGGCGCCGCGTTCGGTCAGCGGCAGGTCGGTGTGGCCGATCAGCCGCCCCTGGTGGTCGATGTCGCCATGGCGCAGCAGGGTGAGGGTGTAGGGGTTCATGGTTCCAGTCTTTTTGCCACGGAGGCACACGGAAAACGAAGTTTCTGCGCAGCAAAAACACGGACCAGAGCGGCGGGCACCCGTGCGGCCAACCTTGCGCCTGGACGCCGCTTCAGGGTGTCGCGGCAACAGGCCGCTTGCCGGTTTTCTTCCGGGTCTTTTCGTGTGTTTCCGTGGCAGAGAATCATCCGTTCTTTCCTGCCACGCCGGCCTCGGCAAAGGTGGCCATGCCGGCGTGCAGCGCGATCGCCTGTTGCAGCAGCGGGATCGCCAGCGCCGCGCCGGAGCCTTCGCCCAAGCGCAGGCCGAAGTCGACCAGCGGCGTCAGCCCCAGCGCCGCCAGCGCCAGCTGGTGGCCGGTTTCCTGCGAGCAGTGGCTGGCGATGAACCACGGCGTGACCGCCGGATCGATGGCCTGCGCCGCCAGCGCGGCGGCGGTGCTGATGAAGCCGTCCAGCAGCAGCGGCACGCCCTGCGCCGCGCCTTCCAGATAGAAGCCGGCGATGGCGGCGATTTCCAGCCCGCCCAGCTCCGCCAGCACGCCGTGGCCGTCAAGCGTGGTCGCCGCCACGCGCGCCAGCGCGTCGGCCACCACCTGCCGCTTCAGCGCCAAGCCGGCGTCGTCGACACCGGTGCCGCGGCCGACGATGCGGTCCACGCTGTGGCCGCTCAGGCGGCAGATCAGCGCCGCCGACGGCGTGGTGTTGCCGATGCCCATGTCGCCGGCGATCAGCAGCGTCGCACCGCTGGCGATGGCGCGCTGTGCCGCGTCGCGGCCAACGTTGAGCGCCTGCTGTACTTCCTCGGTGCTCATCGCGGCCTCGCGGCGGATATTGCCACTACCGGCGCGCACCTTGGCGTGGACGACGGGCAGGCCGTCAAGCTTGGCTGCGACGCCGGCGTCGACCACTTTCAGCTGCGCCTGGTTGACACGCGCCAGCACGCTGATCGCCGCGCCGCCGTGCACGAAATTGGCCACCATCGCGCCGGTGACCTCCTGCGGGAAGGCCGACACCCCCTCGGCGCAGACGCCGTGGTCACCGGCAAACACGGTGATCGCCGGCGACAGTGGCAGCGGCACCTCGCGCCCCTGCAGCGCGGCCAGCCGGCAGGCCAGGCTCTCCAGCTGGCCGAGGCTGCCGGCGGGTTTGGTCAGTTGCTGCTGGCGGGCCTGGGCGGCGGCGAGGGCGGACAGATCGGGGGAGGGAATGCGCGACATGATGGCTCCTGATACGAATGGGGCAGACCTTACGGCAGGGCCGCCCATGCTGGCAACCGTCTTGCGCGGGAATAAGCAAATTGCCGCCGTAACGGGCGGGCGGCGGCGGGGACGGGTATAATCCTGCCCCTGCAGGTGTCCGGCCCGTCAACGACGAGCCGGGTGAAACGGGAAGCCGGTGCAAGTCCGGCGCTGCCCCCGCAACGGTAAGGCCTGATCGCGCGCCGCGCGATCCAGGAGCAACAACCGCCACTGTCCGCACGGACGGGAAGGCGTTGCCCCGCAAGGCCGAGCCCGGAGACCGGCCTGCAACGTGCCCGTGCGGCCGGAAGCGTGTCAGCGACACCCCGGCGGCACCGGGTGCAGCGACGTGGCGGAATCGCGTCGTGCTGGAGCATCGCGGGGAGGCGATCTGACAGAACGTTGGCCGCAATGGTCGGTGTATGTCCTTATTTCTCCGCACTCCCTTTATCTCACCCCGGAGTGTGTATTCATGTTCAAGAGCAAACCGTTGGCCGCGCTGGTCGCGCTGGCCTGTAGCCCGCTGGCCTTGGCCGCGACCCCCGTGACCCAGCTGGATGAAGTGGTGGTCACCGCCAGCCGCAGCCCGGACAAGGTCAGCGACCTGCCGGTCAACGTGTCGGTTATTACCGCCGCCGACATTGCCAACAGCACCGCGCGCACGGTGCAGGACCTGTTGTCGACGCTGGCTGGTGTACACGTATTCAACAACACCGGCTCCGCCGACAGCGCGATGGTCGACCTGCGCGGCTTCGGCATGACCGGCATCAGCAACACGCTGATCCTGATCGACGGCGTCAAGCAGAACACCAACGACCTGTCGGCGCCGAACCTGGGCGTGGTGCCGCTGAGCGAGATCGAGCGCATCGAGGTGGTACGCGGCAGCGGCGCGGTGGCCTACGGCGGCGGCGCTACCGGTGGCGTGGTCAACATCATCACCCGCAGCGGTTTCAAGGCCGCCAACGGCGTGCAGGCCACGCTGACTGCCGGCAGCTACAACCTGAAAAAGCTGGATCTGTCCGGCCACCTCAGCGGCCAGCAGGTGGCGCTGGATGCCTTTGTGAAGTCGCTGAGCAGCGACAATTACCGTGCCAACAGTGCCGAGCGCAACGACAGCGCCGGCCTGACGGCCACCGTGCGCCACCAGGGTGGCGACGTGCGCCTCTATGCGCGCAGCAGCAACCAGGACTTGCGCATGCCGGGTGCCCGTAGCGTCAACCCGGCCACTGGCGTCGACGAGTTCGGCAATGATCCGCGCGGCACCAGCAAGCCGAACGACTACATGGACATCAAGACCGATGCCTTTGGCGTGCAGGCGCGCCAGTCGCTGGGCGAAGGCATGCTGTCGCTGGATGTGGCCACGCGCGCGAAGCAGTCGCAGTCCGAGGCTTCCGGCTGGCTGGAGCAGCGCGATCTGGACGAACAGTCGGCCAGTTTGCGTTACGAGCAGGAGCTGGGTCGTCACCGGCTGGTGTTCGGCGTCGATACGCTGCAGAGCGATATGGACGTGAATAACGGCAGCCCCGCGACGCTGTCGACCCGCATTCGCCAGCGCCATGTTGGCGGTTTTGCCGACGTGCTGCTACGTCCGCAGGCCGGGACTTCGATCAGTATCGGTGGTCGTACACAGCGTATCGAGGACAGCGCCGTCGATTTCACTGGCTTTGCCAATAGCTACCGCACCAACAAGGAGCTGCACGCCTGGCAGCTGGGTGCTCGTCAGGCGCTGACCGGCCAGCTGGAGGCGTATGCCAAGGTTGGCCGCAGCTTCCGTCTGGCCAATGCCGACGAGCAGGCTTATGTGTCCTCGCCATTGCTGCCGCAGACCTCGCAGGACAAGGAAATCGGCCTGGACTGGAAGCAGGGGGGGCAGGCGCTGCGCGCGGCGTGGTTCCGTTACGACCTGACCAATGAAATCCATTTCAACAAGCTGGTCGGTTTCTTTGGCAGCAACGTCAATCTGGCGCCGACCCGTCGTCAAGGCCTGGAGCTGGAAGGGCGCAGTCAGCTGGCGGCCAACCTCGAGCTGAACGGCAACCTGACCTGGCAGCAGGCGACCTTCCGTCAGGGCGCGGCGGGTGGCGTCGAGCTGGCCGGCAACGAGGTGCCGATGGTGCCGCAGCAGCTGGCCACGCTGGGCCTGAGCTGGCTGCCGCAGGAGGCCAGCCGCATCGGCCTGCAGCTGCAGTATGTCGGTAAGCAGCGGCTGGACAACGACCAGGCGAACCAGTTCGACAAGCAGCTGGATGCCTATACCGTACTCAACGCCAAGTTCAGCCACCGCTACAGCAAGCAGCTGAGCGTGGCACTGGACGTCAACAACCTGTTTGATCGCCGTTATGCTACTTACGGTATTCGCTCCGGCTCAACTGGCTCGACCGGCAAATACGATCTGTACCCGGCTGCCGGCCGCAACGTGCAGGCCTCGCTGACGATCAACTACTAAGCCGTTCACGGTCGGACACCGCCCCGGCTGGCTAGGTCCGCCCCTGTTGTCGCCCTTATCGGGAGGCAACGGGGGCTTTTCATGCCGTCTCCCCCCACGCGCTGATCGGCGGTGGCAAATTGCAGCTGCGCGCGTATTGTGCAGTGCACGCAGGTATAATCCTGCCCCTGCAGGTGTCCGGCGTGCCCCAAGCGCGCCGGGTGAAACTGGGAAGCCGGTGCAATTCCGGCGCTGCCCCCGCAACGGTAAGGTCTGGGCGCGCATGGCGCGCCCCAGGTGCAACACTCGCCACTGTTCCGCAGGGACGGGAAGGCGTTGCCCCGCATGACCAAGCCCGGAGACCGGCCTGCAACAGACGCGGCGGAATCGCGTCTTGCTGGAGCATCGCGGGGAGGCGAGCTGACAGTTCGCCTGCCGCAACGGCCGGCGCGCGTGTCTTTTGGTCCTGATTTCTCCGCACTCCCTTTTTCTCATCCCGGAGTGTGTATTCATGTTTGACAACAAAACCCTGGCCGCGCTGCTGGCGCTGGCCTCCGGCCATGCCGCCGTGGCCGCCAATCCCGTCACCACTGGCGAGACCGTGGTGGTCACCGCCACCCGCAGCGCGATCCCGCTCAGCCGCGTGCTGGCCGACGTTACCGTGCTCGGTCGCGAGGAAATCGAGCAATCCGGTAGCCTGAGCCTGCCGGAGCTGCTCAGCCGCCAGCCGGGGGTGGAAGCCTACAGCAACGGCGGCGAGGGCAAGTCCGCCACCCTGCTGCTGCGCGGCACCAAGGCCGATCACGTGCTGGTACTGGTCGACGGCATGCGCATCGCCTCGGTCACCACCGGCGCTACCGCGCTGGAACACCTGCCATTGGCGGCGATCGAAAAGATCGAGATCCTGCGCGGCCCGGCCTCCAGCCTGTATGGCGCCGACGCCATCGGCGGCGTGATCCAGATCTTCACCAAGCGCGGCGAAGGCGGGACGGCACTGAGCTTCCATGCCGGCATCGGTGCCGAACACAAGCGCAGCAGCGGCGCCGGGCTGTCCGGCAAGGCCGGCAACACCGCCTTCAACCTCGCGCTGGAGCACAACCGTACCGACGGCATTTCCTCGCGCAGCTTCCAGCCGGGCAAGTACAACCCCGACCGTGACGGCTATGAAAACACCACCTATCTCGCCAGCTTGCAGCACGAGCTGGCCGCCGGCCACAGCCTGGGGCTGAACCTGTACCAGACCGAGGCCAGCAGCGCCTACGACGCCACCGTCAACAAGGCGGACGAGCTGCGCACGCGCCTGCAGGGGCACAGCATCGAGCTGAAAAACCAGCTGCGGGCCAACTGGCAGAGTACCTTGCGCTACGCCGAGACCAATGACCGGCAGCACACCTTTACCAAGGGTAACTTCAGCAAGCCGTCCGCGATTGCCGCTACCCGCCAGCAGGAATGGCAGTGGCAGCACGATATACAGTGGCAGGGCGTCGGCCAGTTCAGCCTCGGCGCGGCGCGCACCGAGCAGCAGATCGAGACCCTGAGCAGCTTCAACGGCACCAGCCGCAGCGTGGATTCGCTGTTCGCCGCCTACCAGGGCAGCTTCGGCGCGCACCGGCTGCAGGGCAGCCTGCGCCACGACGACAACTCGCAGTTCGGCGACAAGGCCACCGGCCAGCTTGGCTACGGCTACGCGCTGACACCGCAGTGGTTGCTCGGCGCCGCCTACGGCACCGCGTTCAAGGCACCGACCTTCAACCAGCTGTACTGGAGCGGCTCCGGCGCCAGCTATCACGGCAACCCGGCTCTGCGCCCGGAAGAGGCGCGCAACCGCGAGCTGTCGCTGAAGTGGCGGCAGCAGGGTGACTACTTCAGCGTGATCGTGTTCGATAACCGGATCGACAACCTGATCGCCAGCAAATCGGCGACCGACGGGCTGCAGGTCAATATCGACGAGGCGCGTATCACCGGCCAGACGCTGGAAGCCGGCCGCAGCTGGGGCGATTTCAGCCTCGCCGGCAGCATCACCTCGCAGCGGCCGCGCAGCCAGCCCTCCGGCAAGCTGCTGGCACGCCACGCCAAGCTGTTCGGCGCGCTGACGGCCGGCTGGCAGCTGGACCGCACCCGCCTCAGCGCGGAATGGCGCGTCAGTGGCCGCCGCTACGACGATGCCGACAACAGCGCCGACAAGGTGCTGGGTGGCTACGGCGTGCTCAATCTCGGCGCCGACTACCAGCTCGACAAGCACTGGCAGCTGAACACGCGACTGAGCAACGTTGCCGACAAGGACTATCAGACGGTACAGAACTACAATCAGCCTCGCCGCGGCTGGTTCGTCGGCGTACGCTACGCCCAGTAAGCCCGTCGGGCGCCGCCCCGGTGTGTAACGCAACACGACTGCCCGCCAGCCGGGCAGGTCGTTTTTGATTTCCAGCAGGAGCGAGCATGACCACGCATCTGATCACCGGCGGCGCCCGCAGCGGCAAGAGCCGTTATGCCGAGCAGCTGGCGCTGGCCCATGACGGGCCGGTGCTGTACGTCGCCACCGCCGAGCGGCGCGACGACGACAGCTTTGCCGCGCGTATTGCGCATCATCGCGAGCGCCGTCCGGCGGCCTGGGGGCTGCACGAGGCCGGGCCGGGGCTGGCGGCGGTGATCGCGACGCAGGGGACGGCCGGCAGCCTGCTGCTGGTCGACTGCCTCGGCATGTGGCTGATGCGCTTTTTCGACGCCGACGGCCAGTTCCGGGGCGACACCTGGCAGCGCGAACGCGCCGCGCTGCTGGATTCCTTGGCCGCGACACCGGCCGCGGTGCTGCTGGTCAGCAACGAGATCGGCTGGGGCGTGGTGCCGCTCGGTGCCGAGACCCGCCATTTTGTCGACGAGCTGGGGCGGCTGAACCAGGACATCGCCGCGCTGTGCCGGCGGGTGACGCTGGTGGCGTGCGGCCAAGCTTTGCCGCTGAAGGCGCCGGCGTGAGGCGCTGGCCAGTCCTGGCGTTGCTGGCGGGCTGGGCGCTGCCGGCCGCTGCGCAGCTGACGGTGACCGACGGGTTGGGGCAGACGGTGACGCTGGCGGCGCCGGCGCGGCGCATCGTGGTGCTGGTGCCGCACGCGGTGGAAACGCTGTACGCGATCGGTGCCGCGGCGCAGGTCGTGGCGGTGGTCGAGCACAGCGACCATCCGCCGGCCGCCAGGCAGCTGCCGCGCGTCGGCAGTTACAGCGGTATCAGCCTGGAGGCAATCCTGCGCCTGCGCCCCGAGCTGGTGGTGGCCTGGCGTGACGGCGGGCATCCGCGCGAGCTGGCACGGCTGCGTGCGCTGGGCATTCCGTTGTATATCAGCGCACCGCAGAACGTGGCCGACATCGCCCGCGAGATGCGCGCATTGGGCAGCCTCAGCGGCCAGCAGCGCGGCGCGGCGCAACAGGCGGCGCGCTTCGAGCAGCAATTTGCCAGCCTGCGGCAGCGCTACGCGTCGGCGCGGCCGGTGGCGACCTTTGTGCAGGTCGGCGACACGCCCTTGTTCAGCGTCAGCCGCTTGAGCTTTGTCGATAGCCTGGTGCGGTTGTGCGGTGGTCGCAACGTGTTTGCCGATGCCGCGGTGCCGGCACCGCAGGTCAGCGTCGAGGCGGTGCTGGCGCGCCGGCCGCAGCTGATCCTGGCGTTCGAGGAACGGCAGCTGGCGTACTGGCAACGTTGGCCGCAACTGCCGGCGGTGGCGCTGGGCAACCTGTCGCTGCTGGCCGAGGACAGCATCAGCCGTCCCGGCCCGCGGTTGGCCGACGGCACCCGTCAGCTGTGCCGCCAGATCGACGCCGCGCGGCAGCGTTTGCCGGCGGGATGAGGCCGGCGCGGCCATTTCGCTGCGGCGCGGCATATTTTGCTGACATCGGCGCGCGGCAGGACGTAAAATTTGGCGGTCGCTGCGCTGGGCGCCCGTGCCGGGCGACGGCGGCAGACCCGGTTTGACGCCTCCACTACCCTTGGCTATCCTCGCCGCTATGGAACAAGAACTCGATTATCTGGAAGGCCGTGTGGTGGCGCTGATTGCGCGTATCCACGAGCTGGAAAACCAGAATGGCCGCTTCGCCGAGGTGCTGGCGCAGACCATGAAGGAAAATGCCGAAATGAAATTCGCGCTGGAGGAAACCCGCCACCGCGTTGCCGCGCTGATGACGCGCC
>JACCDZ010624887.1_pt1 | contig 16495 bp, 13 predicted proteins | sample 7449551 | NCBI WGS metagenome assembly JACCDZ01 (sample SAMN15323452, study PRJNA562643) | freshwater metagenome | isolation source: river surface water | place: USA:Blue River Watershed | collected 2017-08-18 | reverse complement strand
TGCTCAGGTTAATGTAGTGATGAATGTGTGTTGCGAAAGTAATGTAGGGGTTTTACAGGAAAACAACCCGTTTAGTTTAGTTAATTATGCACCTGCTGATATTACTTTGTTAAACCATATTAATTACCCAATACCAAGTGTAGTTCGTTATGTAATTGTAAATGATTTGGATGGGAAAATAAAACAAATTAATACCACTGCACCTCAATTCACTCAGTTACCGGCAGGGAATTATACTGTTCATGCTTTGGTATTTGGACCTACGGTAGTTCCAACAGGTTTGGCTATTGGAAATAAATTATCTCAAGTGGTGCCTTTCTGTGGTAGATCAGCATCAATTGCAGTGGTAGTGCAATCTATTTGTAACTCAAGAATGTCTTACACAGAAACATTCCCAAATGCAAAACAATATGCTCTTTTGGATATAAGTACCAATCGATTTGTTCAAGTAAACACAAATGGAATATTTGAAATGATTCATACTGGTATGCCACATCAGGTAATAGGATTTAATTACACAGGAACCGCTAGTGGAATTCAAGTAGGAAGTAACATATCTGGGGTATCTGCAACAAATTTAGATATTACTGCGGGATCAATTATTTCAGGTTGTACAGCGGTAACTACACAAATAGACGGTAATATATATAATGATAAAGACAAAAGGTGCGTTGAGGGACTTAATAATCAGCAAGGATTGCCTGCCGTAACGTTGTATGCTAAATTATTAAACAGTAATAATCAAGTAATATATGTATCTTCTGCCATTCAAGCTCCTGATTATACATTTAGTATGTCACCGGATTTACTAGATGGCGTGTATTCGATTATTTTAGACAATAATCAAGACACTAGCGATGTGGTAGCAACATATCCTACTTCTTGGAAAGGAAATGCTCAAACATTCACAATTGAATCTGGACAAATAGTAGAATACCTTTCTAATACTGCCAACTTTGTACCGATGTGTATGCAATCGGCAACGAATAAACCTATTTTGAAACCAACAGCAAATTTAGTAGGGAATACCTATAACTTTTGTCAAGGGACTACAGCCTCTAGTATAACTGTTGATACTCTTCCAGGCGCCACGGTAAACTGGTATACACAAGCCGTCGGAGGGGTAGCCAAAGTAACTCCACTAATTCCAAATACATCAGTAGTTGGAACCACAACATGTTATGTAAGCCAAACTCTTAATGGGGCTGAAAGTGACAGAGCCGAAGTTATTATTGCGGTTCATGCCTTACCTGAAAAACCTACAGCTATTGAAGGGAATAATTTTATCGCAGCAGGTACCACACAATTATATACGGTAGTCAATAGTTCAAGTTCACTAACGTACAATTGGATCTTGCCAACAGATTGGACCGGATCTTCTACTTCTAAGGATATTACAGTACAAGTTGGAACTAAAGAAGCAACAATAGGTGTAACTGCTACTTCTACTTATGGATGCGTTAGTGCAATACAAGAATTAGTAGTTCGGGTAGTAATAGAAGACGATATTGAAGTATACAATTCACTATCTCCAAACGGAGATGGAGATAACGATATTTTTAGAATTCGTAACATTGATTTCTATCCAGAAAACACCTTGAGTATTTTCAATCGTTGGGGAATAGAAGTGTATCACGTTACTAGTTATGGTCAAAATGATAATTTCTTTAAAGGATTTTCAGATGGTCGATCAACGGTGAATAGAGGTGTAGAATTACCTGAAGGTACTTATTTTTATACATTGACGTACAAGAATTCGAAAGGAATTGAGAAAAACCTTTCAGGGTATTTATACATAAAACAATAATTCATTTCCGAGAGGAATAAGAATAACAGATATGAAAAAAATAATTTATAGTTTGGTAATTTTGTTAGGGCTGAGTGCCTCAGCCCAGCAGGAGCCTCAGTACACTCAGTACATGTACAATCCATCGGTGATTAATCCGGGGTATGCTGGATCGCTGGGCTATGGTTCATTGTTTAGTTTGTACCGAACACAGTGGATAGGCTTGGAGGGGGCTCCCAAGACGCTGAATTTGTCGTACCATCAACCCTTGGAGAACACTAATTTAGGATTGGGAGGCAATATTGTACACGATGAGATAGGTCCAAGTACCACCACTAACTTAGCTGTAGATGTATCGTATACAATTCGTTTTGAGAACGAGAGCCGCTTGGCTTTCGGTATGAAAGTAGGAGGTCAATTATTAAACATCGATTATACGAAGCTGAATCACTACAATCCTAGTGATGTATCTTTCAGGAATAACATTACGAATCAATTCTCACCCAATATAGGCGCAGGATTGTTTTATTATAATGAAAACAGCTATTTAGGCTTATCAGTACCGATGATGTTACAGACTAAAATGTACGATGAATTTGCATATTCGGATGCTAACCGCAGACAACATTTTTATTTAATGGGAGGGAAGGTATATGATTTGACATATAATGTAAAATTCAAACCTGCCTTTGTAGCTAAAATGGTTGCAGGAGCTCCGTTACAAGTAGACCTTACAGGAAATTTTTTAATCAATGAAAAATTCACAGTAGGATTGGCCTATAGATGGAGCGCTGCATTGTCGGGTCTAGTAGGTTTTAAAGTAAGTGATCGACTAGCTATAGGTTATGGATACGATAGAGAGACTACTCGCTTATCCAATTTCAATTCAGGCTCGCACGAGTTGTTTTTACAATTTGATTTATTCAAAATCAACCAACACATAGAAACGCCTCGTTTCTTTTAAAAGACCAAGATGAGAAAGATGAGAACATTACACCACTACCTAGCAATAGCACTATTATTTCCAATAGGATTAGTAGCCCAAGATCGAACACTAAAACGAGCAGAGAAAACCTTTGCGAAAGAGTCGTATGTATCAGCCATAGAAATCTACGAACGCCTAGCCGAAAAAGGGATGGGATCCGAACAGATTTATGAGAAATTAGGCGATGCGAATTACTTTAATGCTAATTATGTACAAGCAGAGCAGTGGTATACCAAACGCTATGAGCTAAAAGGGACTTTTCCTAAGGAGTTTCTATTTCGTTATGGGCAATCCTTAAAATCAGCAGGGAAGGATAAACTAGCACAAGAAATTTTAGCCCAATATGCTAAAGAAAACCCAACCCAACAAAGAGCCAAGAATCAAAGCCAACAATTAGCACAGCAAAGTATCAAGAAAGGGAGTGATGGATTCACTATCCAAAACATCAAGACTAACACGAAGTACTCCGATTATAGTAGTACTCTAAAAGGCGACACGTTAATCTTTGCTAGCGCAAGACCCAAGGTTATGGGCAATCAAATTTATGCTAGAACAGGACAGCCGTTTACCAACTTGTATTATACAGTACAACAAGCCGATGGTAATTACAGCAAAGCCGAGTTGTATTCCAAAAACACTTTTTCTATCTTCCACGAGGCAAGTCCTGTGTTTACCAAAGACGGTAATACGATGTACTACACCCAAAACGAGCTCAAAGAGAACAATCAGAGAAAGGTTGTCAACGGAAGATACAAGATTTACAAATCGGTTAAAGAGAACGGCAAATGGAAAAGTCTAGGAGTACTACCAATTTTCAAAAACGATACTATCCGAGTAGCCCACCCAGCCTTATCTCCAGACGAAAAAATCCTATACTTTGCCTCAGATGCAAAAGGCACTTTTGGACAATCAGATTTATACAAGATTGAGTTACGCCCAGACGGGACTATAGGTAACCCAGAGAACCTAGGCAATACGATCAATACCGAGGGGAGAGAGAGTTATCCTTTTGTAACCAAGGACAACATTCTACTCTTTGCCTCAGACGGACACCCAGGACAAGGGGGTTTTGACATCTTTGCCTTAGACCTCACCCAAAATGGAGCCTTGCCCGTACACTTAAGCGCCCCTATAAATAGCGCCTTTGATGATTTTGGACTTAGCTGGGACAGACAAATCAATAATGGGGTGTTTACTTCCAATAGACCAGAGGGACAAGGCGATGATGACTTGTATGTATTTACCAATACAAAGCCTTTTTTCGAATTTGATTATAATGCAAGAATCATCGGAAAAGTAATAGACAAAAACACGAACTTACCCCTAGCCAACGCGATTGTTACACTTTACGATAGCAGAGGCAAAGAACTAGCAAGTATCACCACCAATGAAACAGGGGACTTTGTTTTTGAAAAAGTACTCTCGAATGCTACTTATAGAACCCAGGCGAGTAAAGAGACTTATACCAACAATGAAACAGTGCCAAGCTTGGCTTTGTACGAGAGAGAGGTAAGTACTACCATTGTACTAGATCAAGACCAATACAAGTTAGAACAAGGGTTAGACTTGGCTAAAGCACTATCGTTACGACACATCTACTTTGATTTGGACAAATCGAACATTAGAAAAGATGCAAGGGTAGAGTTAGAGAAAATAGTAGAGGTGTTGACTCAAAACCCGACTATCAAAATCGAGATTGGTTCGCATACGGACAGTCGTCAGAGCAAAGCCTATAACCAAGCCTTATCACAACGCAGAGCGAAATCTACGTTAGATTATTTAGTTAAGCGTGGTATCGATAAAAATCGTTTGACAGCTAAAGGCTATGGAGAAAGCCAATTGGTGAACCAATGCGCAGACGGAGTACAATGTTCAGAAGCAGAACATCAATTGAACCGTAGAAGTACGTTTGTTATAGTAGGACAATAAACTACACACGATATTTATTGCCCTTATAGGAAAGTGGCTTGTCGTAATAGATGAGTCACTTTTTGTTTTTTAGTAAGGTGCTAATTTTTTTAGCAAGATTCAATATTATTATTACTTTTATAAAGTAAATAGTATTAATTTGAACTTGAGAACGTTAGATTTTTTTGATACAATATCCTTGTCTTATTTAGAAGACAAGGCACTTCTGTTGAACAGAAAAGAAATAAAGTTTGTTGTGTCAATAGGACTACTTGATTTGATTTTAAACGATTGTAAAGATGAATATTATCTTTTAAAAATAAATAATGAATCCATATTTAAGTATAGCACTAATTATTATGACACAATGGATTTACAATTATATTTTGATCATCATAAAGGAAAAGGGAATAGATATAAGATTCGTGAAAGAGAATATGTCCAAAGTAGTTTAAAATTTGTAGAGATAAAGACCAAAACCAATAAAAATCATACGATTAAACATAGAAAAAAGATAAAAAATTGGTTTGAAGCTAAGGACTTTATCCAAGACCATACTAAAATAAAAGAATCAGATTTACATCAAAGTTTGTATTCAGAATATACCAGAATAACATTACTGCATAAAGAAAAAAAAGAGAAAGTAACTTTGGACTTTAATCTTGGATTTTATGATCAACAAAAATCGATTCAATATGATGCTATTGTAATTGCAGAGGTTAAGGCAGAAAAAATTACAACAATTCATTTTAATGAAATTATGAAAAAATATAAAATTAGGTCAGGTTCTTTGAGTAAATATTGTTTGGGGTTAGTTTCGCTTAATCCTAAATTAAAGAAGAACAATTTTAAAATGATGTTTAATCAAATTACAAAAGCAAATAACAATGGATAATACATTTTATAATCTTATTTTCAATTCTTTAGGACTAAGGTATTTGTTGAATTTAATCACGGTTTTTATAATATTCCGCTTTATATATTTTAAAAATTATAAAAAAACCGACTTGTTTTTAACTTTTTTTGGTTTCAATTCCATCATATTTTTTATTTCATTTATGCTGAATAAAGTCGAAATAAGTACGGGAGCAGGATTTGGACTATTTGCTGTTTTTTCGGTCTTACGATATAGAACAGAAGGTATTGGAGCAAAAGATATGACTTATTTGTTTCTTAGTATTTCTATTGGGTTACTTACTGCAATTGGGCCGTCAAACGGGATTGAAATCAGTCTGTTTTGTTTTGTAATTATTGTTTTAACATTTATTCTTGAAAATTCTCTTTGGGGCAAAATAGAGGTTTCAAAAAGCATTATATATGACTCACTTGATTTTATAAATCAATCTCAACAATCGGAATTAATGGAAGATTTGAAAAGCAAAACAGGTATTGAAATCCATCGACTTTCAATTGACAATATCGATTATTTAAAAGATTCCTGCACTATTACTATTTACTATTATGAAAATTAGATTTAAGTATATCACGTATGCAATTGTATTGTTAGTATATATAAATACAAATGCAATTTTCGCACAAACATCAAGGTCTGATCCTAACGATAATCAAGGTTGGTATGGAGCGAAGTTGAAGTTGGATTTACCGAGTGGTTGGGGGACAAGTTTGGATTATCAAGCACGATTTATTAATGATTTCAACAGGTATAATGGATCGTATACTACAGTTGGTGCTACAAAAAAAATCATCAAACATTTAGAGTTGCAAGCAGATTTTAGATTGGCTGTAGTAGAAAAAGGAACCTATTATAGAGGAAGTTTTGGATTTGAAGCATCAAAAGAAATTGGAAATTTTGATTTTGGATTACGCATGTTAGTTCAAAATCAATTACAAGATTTTGATGATGAATATAAAGACAATCAAAGGGAAGGATATTGGCGTGCTAAATTCGAAACTAGTTACGCTCCTACTGAAGGAGTTGACTTGTATGTTTCGACAGAACCCATTATGAAATTTGGAGGAGTTCGTCCCATCGATAATTGGAGAAATATTGTAGGTGTAAAGATAAAGGTAGCCAAGAGAACAAAACTAAATTTATTTTATATGTATCGCCCAGATTTTGCAAAAGCTACTTATAATCGATTGTTTCAAGTTGTAGGTGTAAACTTAGATTATACCCTTAAAATAAAAAAATCGAATCCAAGCGGTCACTATCTTATAAGCAGATAGTAAATTTAGAATGCTAAGATTTTAGAATCCATCCATGACAATCTGTTTGTTAAATATGTTTTTAATTCATTGACACCGCTATTGTAGTCAAAATTAATCCCCGTCCATTTGGTGTAATTTCTTAGGATAGCATTATTTACAATTAAATAGTTAGCGGTGTTACTTGTTAATTCTATAACTTTTGAAGTGCTTAGCACATTGGCACGAAGCTCTACCCATCGTGTTTTTAACTCCGTTTTAAATTGAGGATCTTCCATGAGTCGTTTCCACCAAAAAGGAACCATCCAAGCATCATTCGTTACATAGGTATTATAATTAATTATCCAATCATTTACAGGCACTCTACCGCCAGTGCCGTATCCAATATTCAAATCCCAAACGGGTCCCATTTTTAGTTTCCCGCCACGGGCTTTATGCAGATAAGTACTCAATCGATAGCCGTCAATATTTCCAGCAATTTCATTAACAATAAAAAAATCGATAAAACTTTTGCGGTCAATGTAATTAGTATAGGTTCTAGTGTTTGTAGTAAAGTTATCCGTGAGTAATGCTGTTTCAAAATCGTTAATGTAATTTTTAATATATGCTTTTTGTGCCGCATTAATGTTTTCTGGCTTAGGATAATCGTAAACAAAATAGGTTTCTAAATATTTATTACTATTATATGGAGCACAGTAAGGTGCAAATGTTATTTGATTTCTGTTAATATCATAATTGGATCTGAAGCTGTTATATTCAGTATAACGACAGTCATCATCCCAATTACTGTCGTAATAGGATAAAGGGTGGGTGCCTAATACATCGCTCCCGGAAGTTTTATCTATTTTTAATATGTAGCCTCCAGTTATTTTTCCTGGGTCGGTATCAGAGGAAGATAAAGATTCTATATCGATGCGGTCAGGTCCTCTTTTTAGTTTTTCCATCAAAACATATACTCCAATATAAGTTCCGTTTAATTCAACTTCAACAAATTTAGAACGACTTGAATAATTTCCCATATTTCGAGATAATTCGTAGCCAATGTAATGGTACATCATTGTACGGTCAAATACAGTGTTTGGGGCTTGAAAAACATCACCGGTTAAAATCCAGTCTTCTTCCGCTGGAAGACCTAATACACTGACATTTATGCCATTTCCACTAGCATCTCTTGTTTCAATTCCAAATGATTTTTTGTCAGAAATTCGATAGGAGGTAGAACCCCTGTATTCGATACCTATTTTAGTGTCTAAAACTCTTTTTTTATTAATGTAAATCTCCATCTCACCAGCAACTTTTGGTTCATTCAATATAGTTGTTGCAGTCGTAATTTTTACATATGGAACTTCACTATTTCCTATTTCAACGGCTGAAACTAAAGGCTTTCCATCGTCATAACCTACAGGCTCGTCTTGAGAGCAATTTACAAACAGTATGACAAGAAAGACTACAAGAAGAGATTTTAATTTGAGCATAGAGAAATGGTTTAATTTTATAAAAGTAAAAAAAATAATTATTTGAACAACAGTTATTTAAATAGTAATAGAATTTGTTAATCTATTGAAGTAATTCGGTATTGTAAATTTAGTTTGTAACTTTGTGCTTCAATGAAAATGAATATGAAATATTTAGGAGTGATTTTTTGTTTTCTTTTTTTACTGTTGTCTTCTTGCAAAGAAGACAATCAGCAACGTAATGCTGAAAATAAAAAAGCTGCTCAAAAAAATGAGGTAATATACCAAGAGATTAGTAAAAAATGGGATTTCTATGCGACTCCAATTAATTCAACTTCAGAAAAAAGTGTAAAAATCTGGACTGAATTTCGGCAATTTTTAGATGAGCTAGGACAAAAACCATCTAAAACATTGGGTGCTTTTCAGAAGAAAGCAGCAGAACTTTCTAAAAAAGTACAACAACTTCCTAACAATATTCCGTTCCAATTTCAACAACCTCAAATCAAAAGTAGAATAAGTACTTTGATTACTAAAGTTCGCTTACTGGATTTATTTATTCATCTGGATACTATCCCTACAAAAAAAGTAATAGCTTTGATTAATGAAATTAATATTGAGTTGGTCTCTTTGCAAAGACAAATGGATAAGATTACTGAAAAAAGTAAAATTCCAGTGGAAGAAGGCGAATCAGAGATGCTGCGAATGCTAGACACTACAAGAGCAATTCCAAGTACAACTATAGATCCAAATCTTCCACGCGTTGAGTAAAACAGTCTATTCTATTTATGATAATTCGCCCAAAACAGAGCAAGTAGCTTCGCTGTTAGGGCAAAATAATACTCCAAAAGTACACCTTTCGGGCTTGGTGGGATCTTCGATTTCATTTGTAATTCGTTCTGTTTTTAAAAAATCAGAATTACCGTTTTTACTCATTTTAAACGATAAAGAAGAAGCCGCCTATTATTTGAATGATTTGGAACAAATGATTGGCGACCAAGATGTTTTGTTTTATCCCGCTTCGTTTCGTCGTCCGTATCAAATAGAAGAAACTGACAATGCGAATGTTTTGCTTCGCGCGGAAGTCTTAAATCGTATCAATTCGCGCAAAAAACCAGCCATAATTGTTAGTTATCCTGAGGCACTTTTTGAAAAAGTAGTTACTCGAAAGGAATTGGATAAAAACACGTTAAAAGTGGCCGTGGGCGACCAAATTTCGATTGATTTTATCAACGAGGTTTTGTTCGAATACGAATTCAAAAGAGTTGATTTTATAACCGAACCAGGGGAGTTCTCTGTTCGAGGCGGAATTGTCGATGTGTTTTCATTTTCTAATGACAATCCGTACCGAATCGAGTTTTTTGGTAACGAAGTCGATAGCATTAGAACCTTTGATGTGGCAACGCAATTGTCATTGGAACAACAAAAGAAAATTGCGATTATCCCGAATGTAGAAAATAAATTTTTTCAGGAAAACAGAGAAAGTTTTTTAGATTATATCTCAGAGAAAACGGTTCTTTTTATTCAAAATACCGAAGGATTTTTGAGTCAATTGGACAAGCAATTTGCCAAGGCCGAAGAAGCGTTTGAAAAACTATCCAAAGACATCAAACACGCTAGACCGGAGCAGTTATTCTTGAATCAAGAGCAATTTATAAAAAGAGCTTTGGATTTTTCGGTTGTCGAATTGGCTTCCAAGTCCATTTTTAAAACCACAAAAAAGTTCGATTTTCATATTCAGCCGCAACCGTCTTTTAATAAGCAATTTGATTTGTTGTTGAACAATTTGAACGACAATCATTTTAATGGTTATAAAAATTATTTGTTCTGTTCCAATGATAATCAAGCCAAGCGTTTTCACGATATTTTCGAAACTTTGGATGAGGCCAATTCAGAAAACATTCGCAAGCAATACAATACGATAGTATTGCCTTTGTACCAAGGATTTATTGACGAAGAAAATCAAATTACGTGTTACACGGACCATCAGATTTTTGAACGCTACCATAAATTCAGCATCAAAAATGGCTATTCTAAAAAACAGAATATCACATTAAAAGAGCTGACTTCGCTTTCGGTGGGCGATTATGTGACTCATATTGATCACGGAATTGGAAAATTCGGGGGTTTGCAAAAAATTCAAGTAGAAGGAAAAACCCAAGAAGCGATAAAATTGGTTTATGCCGATAATGATATTGTGTATGTGAGTATTCACTCCTTGCACAAAATTTCAAGATACAATGGTAAAGACGGCACGCCTCCTAAAATTTATAAATTAGGGTCGAATGCTTGGAAAGTTTTAAAACAAAAAACCAAAGCACGAGTAAAACATATTGCGTTCAATTTGATTCAGTTGTATGCCAAAAGACGTTTGGAAAAAGGCTTTCAATATGCGCCCGATAGTTATTTGCAAAACGAATTAGAAAGTTCGTTCATTTACGAAGATACACCAGACCAAATCAAATCGACTCAGGAAGTAAAAGCCGATATGGAAAGTGACCGCCCAATGGACAGACTAGTTTGTGGCGATGTAGGTTTTGGAAAAACAGAAGTCGCTATTCGCGCTGCTTTTAAGGCGGTGGATAATAGCAAGCAAGTCGCGGTTTTGGTACCTACTACCATTTTGGCGTACCAACATTATCGCACTTTTTCGGAACGATTGAAAGACGTGCCGGTTTCGGTGGGGTATTTGAACCGTTTTAGAACCGCCAAACAGAAAGCAGAAACCTTAAAGCAATTGGCCGAAGGGAAACTAGATATTGTCATTGGAACCCACCAATTAGTAAATAAAAATGTGGTTTTCAAAGACCTCGGATTGTTGATTGTTGATGAGGAACAAAAATTTGGTGTGAATGTCAAGGACAAACTCAAAACCATTGCGGCCAATGTAGATACCTTGACTTTAACTGCAACACCTATTCCGAGAACTTTGCAATTTTCGTTAATGGCTGCCCGAGATTTATCGGTGATTACTACTCCACCACCCAATCGTTATCCTATCGAGACGAATGTGGTAGGATTCAATGAGGAGTTGATTCGTGATGCTATTTCGTATGAAATTCAGCGCAACGGACAAGTATTTTTCATCAATAATCGCATTGAAAACATCAAAGAAATTGCCGGAATGATTCAGCGATTAGTCCCTAATGCTCGAGTGGGAATTGGGCACGGCCAAATGGATGGAGCTAAACTCGAAGAACTGATGCTGGCCTTTATGAATGGTGAATTTGATGTTTTGGTAGCGACGACCATTATCGAAAGTGGTTTAGATGTACCTAATGCTAATACTATTTTTATCAATAATGCCAATAATTTTGGACTGTCTGATTTGCATCAAATGCGAGGTCGAGTAGGGCGTAGCAACAAAAAAGCGTTTTGTTATTTCATTTGTCCGCCGTATTCTGCTATGACGGAAGAGGCGCGGAAACGAATTCAGGCTTTGGAACAATTTAGCGAATTGGGAAGTGGTTTCAACATTGCGATGAAAGATTTGGAAATTCGAGGTGCAGGAGATTTGTTAGGAGGAGAACAAAGTGGTTTCATCAACGAAATTGGTTTTGATACGTATCAAAAAATCATGAACGAAGCCATTGAAGAGCTGAAAGAAAACGAATTCAAGGATTTGTATCCGGAGCAAAATGATATCGAAACCAAAGAATACGTCAAAGATTTGCAATTGGACACGGATTTCGAATTGTTGTTCCCTGACGAATACATTAATACCGTTTCAGAACGACTGCTGTTGTATAATGAATTAGCAGGCATTAAAGACGAAGCTTCACTTTTGAATTATGAAAACAAGCTGATTGACCGTTTTGGGCCTTTGCCAAAACAAGCCGTTTCTTTGCTAAGCAGCATGAAAATCAAATGGATTGCTACCCGTTTAGGAATTGAAAAATTGGTCATGAAACAAGGCAAAATGATTGGTTATTTTGTATCCGATCAACAATCGGATTATTACCAATCGGGTCGTTTCCATCAAGTACTTCAGTTTGTACAAAAGCAAAGTGCTTTGTGTAAAATGAAGGAAAAACAAACCCCTAATGGATTGCGATTGTTATTGACTTTTGATAATGTGAAATCGATTCGAAGAGCGTTAGAATTAATGGAGTTGATGGGACAACAATAAAAACAAAAAGGCTCCAAATTTGGAGCCTTTTTGTTTGAAATAAATTTTAATTTTTCAAATCCTTAATTACTTTGAAAGCAACATCGACTTCATTTTCGCTTACTAAAATGGTAAACTCATTCGAAGTTGAGATCACTTCATTGATGATGATTCCTTCCCAAGCCAAGCGTTGAAAAATGAAATAATAAATTCCAGGAACCACGATGTTTTCTTTTGGTAGTTTTACGGTAATTGAAGCTAAATTTTCTAGTTTTTGAATCAATTTTTCGTTAGCAAAATGTTTGTCAACCAAATGATTCACACTGCTACTCACTACGATATTCGTTTCATTTACCCCTCTTGACGAAGTGTAAAAAATATCAGAATGACTATTAATGTCTGTAATTAAATCGGCTTGTTTGTTTAAAACGGTTTCTGAAGCGGCAAAAGTGTAATCGGTCAACTCAGAACGAACAGTAATTTCTCCGATATTTTTGATGACTTTATTGATTTTGTGATTCAATTTAAAGTCCAATTCTTCAGTTAATCTTTTAAGCGCCATTACCACGGCTCCTTGTTTTACTTCTTTGCCAAATTCACTTTCTAATTCACTCATAATATTGCGTGAAAGAGAAGTTAAATTAATGATTCCTAATGATAAAGCATTTAACAAAAAGGGTTTTGTTTTGATGTAATTTTCTACAATGGACGATACAGTTTTCATAGTAGTTGTGTTAAGTTGTTGTTTTAAAATAGTAGTTGGGTGTTGTAGTTGTGTTAAAAACTACCGCAAATATAAATAAAAAAACAATTTGTTACAAATATAACATCAAAAAATATATTCAAAAGTGAAAAAATGCGTCTGTAAGGTGTTCAATAACAAAATCTTGACCTTTTTTGTTGATGGCAATGATGTCAAAACGCACCTCAAGATCCAAATCGTTTTCGATTATATAAGCATTAACTGCTTTTACCAATAATTGAATTTTTTTTGGTTTGACAAAGTCCTGTGGAAGACCAAAATCGATAGAAGAACGCGTTTTTACTTCAACAACAGCCAGGGTAGTGTCCTTTTGAGCTAAAATATCTATTTCTGCTTTTTGGAAAATCCAATTGGTTTCCAAGATAATATAGCCTTCTTTTTGTAAGTATTCTACCGCCAGTTCTTCTCCAAGTTTTCCTAATTCGTTGTGTTCAGCCATATTGAGAAGGATTGGTGTTGGCTATTCAAAAACTACAGTGCTACAATTTTCGGTTACTTCGATGGACACAGTATTCCCTAAAATTAAGGCTCTATTATCGTGAATATGACCTGCAGGAAAATTAAAAATCATAGGAATGTTATACTTTTTAGTAACATCCTGAACAATTTCCAGCGCATTTTTCCCCCAAGGAATATCATTGTCTTTCATATCTGTCATAGAACCTACAATGATGCCTTTTAGGCTTTCAAGACAGCCGTTGCGTTTTAGGTTCATCATCATGCGGTCAATATGGTAGAGGTATTCGTCTAAGTCTTCGATATATAAAATTTTGTCCTTACAATCTATTGCTGATGGGGAACCTAACAAACTATACAATATGGATAAATTCCCTCCAACCAATTCTCCACTCGCTTTTCCTACTCGATTCATAGGATGTGGGTCAATAGCGTACTGTAAAGGTTGCCCAAATAATGACAAACGCAAACTTTCAATGGCCTCTGGACTTGCTTTAGCCAAACTAATAGGCATAATTCCGTGAATGGATTTGTAACCCATAGTATTGAGATGATTGTGTAATACCGTGACATCACTAAATCCTACCAACCATTTGGGGTGTTTTTTGAATTGCGTAAAATCAATTAAATCCACTATTCGAACGGTCCCGTAACCACCGCGTGCGCACCATATTGCTTTGATATTGGGGTTGTCCAATTGCTCTTGCAAATCGGCAGCACGGTCTTCGTCACTTCCTGCCAATTGATTTTCTTCTAAGCCAATACTTTTACCAATGACTACGTGTAGCCCCCAGCTTTCTAACAAATCAATAGTAGGTTGCATGCTTTTTACAATATGTTTTCGGGCAGTTGCTAAAATGGCAACAGTATCTCCTTTTTGTAAATAAGGTGGTGTAATCATAGTCGTTTGGGCTTGCATAGTGATAGAAAGTAAACTTAAAATGAATAAGAAGAAAGATTTTCTCATAAATGAAATCTGTTATTGAACAGCATTTTATTTTTAACAAATATATACAAATCCGAAATCATTTTTAATTTCAGTTCTAATTTGTTAGTTTTACTTGACCCGAAAATTAGTATCCTAAATCCTGTCCTTATGAGAATTGGCACCATTCTTTGTTGTGTATTGTTATTGTCTTTGTTTCCAAAAACGTTTGGACAATCTAAAAAATTCCGAATTCATACCGTAGCGTTTTACAACTTTGAAAATTTGTTTGACACCATTAACGACCTCAATACGTTTGATGAAGACTGGACTCCTAAAGGGTCTCAACATTGGACTTTTGACAAGTACCAAAAAAAATTAGACAATCTATCACGTGTTTTAGCTGAAATTGGCACAGCAGAAAATCCAGATGCACCCACTTTTATTGGCGGATGTGAAATTGAAAATCGAGGCGTTTTGGAAGACTTAATTCTCCAATCTAAGTTGGCAGATAAAGAATACGGCATTATCCATTTTGATTCGCCAGATAAAAGAGGGATTGATGTAGCTTTGTTGTATCGAAAGCATTATTTTCAGCCTACAACCTATTCTAATATTCCGTTGTATGTGTTCCAAGGGGAATCAAAATCCAAACTTGAGAAAGGAGAAACTACGGATGATATGTTGGAAATTAGTTCAAAAAATAAAAGAGTGTATACTAGGGACCAACTTTTGGTTACCGGATTTTTGGAAGGAGAAGAAATTCATTTGATTATCAATCACTGGCCGTCTCGTTCAGGAGGAGAACAACGTTCGAGTCCGTTTCGTGAAGCCGCCGGAGCGTTAAACAGGAAGATTATCGATTCGCTTCAGCAAATTAATCCGAATGCTAAAATCATTACGATGGGCGATTTGAATGACGGTCCGTATAATAAAAGTATCAAAATTGCTTTGGGTGCCAAAGCAAAAAAAGCTGAGGTGCCACAATTTGGAATGTACAATCCCTTCGAAGAAATGCAAAAGAAAGGAATGGGAACTATTGCGCATCGCGATGCTTGGGATATTTTTGACCAAATTATGGTATCGGAATCGGTATTGAAATCCGATTATTCTAGCTTTCAGTTTTGGAAAGCAGGGATTTATAACAAGTCTTTTTTAGTTCAAACTAGTGGTCAGTTCAAAGGGTATCCTTTGAGGCATTCGGTAACCGAGATTGGCTTTAGCGACCATTTTCCCGTTTACATTTATTTGATAAAAGAGAAAAAATAGCCCGCTTAATTTAGTAACTTTACGCTTTTAAAACGAAGTACTATGGCTATTGCGAAACCGTTCAACTTGAATAAATGGATTGACGAAAACCGTCATTTATTGAAACCGCCTGTTGGTAATAAAAATGTATATACTGAATCAGGCGATTATATCGTGATGATTGTGGCAGGACCAAATGCCAGAAAAGATTACCATTACAATGAAACAGAAGAGCTGTTTTACCAATTAGAAGGGAGTATCAAAGTCATCATTCAAGAAGACGGGGAGCGCAAAGAGATGGAATTGAATGCAGGAGATATGTATCTGAATCCAGCCAAAATTCCGCATTCACCAGTTCGTTCAGAAGGCTCCATCGGTTTAGTTATCGAGCGCAAAAGAGCAGGATTAGGTTTTACAGACGGATTGCTTTGGCACTGTGAAAATTGCAATCACAAATTACATGAAGTCTATTTTGAACTACACAATATTGAAAAAGACTTTTTATCTCATTTTGAACATTTTTATAGTTCAGAAACCTTACGAACATGTTCTAAATGTGGTACCGTTATGGAATCTGATCCAAGATTTGTAGCTAAGAAATAATTTTAATTTCTTCCTTTCTCGTTAGGGTACAAAATGTCTAAATTTTCACTTTGCCAAAAGACTTTAGAATCCACATCCATAATGGTTAATGGACCT
>JACCDZ010401358.1_pt1 | contig 16495 bp, 19 predicted proteins | sample 7449551 | NCBI WGS metagenome assembly JACCDZ01 (sample SAMN15323452, study PRJNA562643) | freshwater metagenome | isolation source: river surface water | place: USA:Blue River Watershed | collected 2017-08-18 | reverse complement strand
TGCATAACATCATTTTGTTGATCTACTGGGTCAACTTGTTGACCTGCGTCTAGAGCTTCAAGAATATTGCCATGTGTATCAACCCAATGACGCTTTCCTGTTGGATTTCCTTTATGGTCAAACTCAACCATTTCTTTTCTGTCATATGGACCATCTGTTAGATTGATATCACTCCCTCTTTTACCATTAAATGACCAACTCTTATCCTTATCTGTATAATCATTTATGTTTTTAGGAGTTGCATTTAAGCTTAGAGCTTCATTTAGATGGTCAGCAAGTGCGTTGGTAGAATCTTGATCGGTGTGACCGTATGAGCGAGCACGAACAACGTCATCTTTAGCATATACAGTGTGTAATTTATTATCTTTACCCTTAACGACTACGGTTTCAGAATAACGGCCACCTTGAACAGGAGCAAGAGCGCCTTTAGGAAGACCCAGCTTCTTTTCAATGGTAGCAGCAGTATTCTTATCAAGAACCACAATATGTTGACCCTGTGCCTTAGCAGAAACCTTGGCTGGCTTATATGCCTGATAAGCCTGTGGGGGAACAACATCTTGTCCGTCTAATTCAGTTTCTTCTGCAACAAATGGTGCAGGATGGTTAGCAGGAGTAATGCCTGCGCTATACTGGTCTGGTTGCATTGATGCAGCAGGGTCTTGAGGAGATTGAACGTCATCAGCACCACTACCGATTGGGTAATTTTCTTTAGGAACTTCTTGAATAGTAGGTGCCATGTTGTATGGATCTAGCTCTTGAAATTCTGGGCCAATTGGTTCAGGATCTGGCATAGTTTGACCGGGATATTGAACTTGTTGAATTTCATCAGACACAACACCGGGACGGTCTAATTCAAGTTCTTCAAAGTTAACACCCATGTATGGGGCAGGGTCTTGAGGACCAGTTGCACCGGGGTATGACATTTGTGCGGGAGTTTTTTCGTCTACAGACTCAAGTAACTCGCGGATTTTGTTTTCGATATTCATATTAATAATTACTCCGTTAAATTTATTCAGATATATTTATTTAATGTTTCTAAGAAAGTCTGTAAACACTTTCAACTTAACTTCTTCTAACTGGCTAAGTGAAGCTTTCTTAACACTATTTACGGCTTCTTCAATTTGGTTCCCACCATCTTGTATAAACACCCCATTCTCATATATCCAACTAACGCCTTCCATCAAACCTTGAACGAATGCATCTGGGGCAGAAGGGTCACTCACCGCATCTACGGTTGAAAGACGTAAATCTTTCTGTACTTCGTTTATTCCTTTTGAGTTCTTCTTAACAGAACCAGCGGCACGGGAGCTAACACCCATACATACCCCGCCTTCTATTAGCCCTTTAAGGATAGCTCCTTTAGGGGTTCCCTCAAGAACTCTTGCTTTACCAATAACATCTGACCCCTCCCACCTAAGTTCGGTAATAAGGTGACATGCTTCGGCGGGGTCTACGTTAAGACGTGTGGGATGATTTAACTCGCCAAGGGCACGATTTCTCTTTACGAAATCGTTAGAAAAAACGTTAACAGCTTCTTCTAAAATCCCCTTTGGATATATTCTACCATTTCTATTTTTTTTATCTGCCTGCATGAATATACCATTAATATACAAATTCTTTCTGCCATCAGCAGTTGCCTCTGTAATAATTTCGGTATCTTCTAAAATTAAGTCTCTGATGAAAATTGCCATTTTATTTATCCTTAAAAATTAGCGACCAGTGCCTTGTGTTTCAGGTTCCTTGAACCCATGTTTTGATAAACTTAGATAAATTAACCCATTCGATCCTTGAATATCAACTGTTAAGGGTTGATCGTTAAATTCGTTTTCTATAATTGAAGATTCTTGAGATAATGACCATTCATCGGTGCCATATAAGTATTGCACTGGGGTAGATCCTCTTGACACTATACCAACCCCCGTAGGTTGATCTAATGACCAATGGGAAAATGTTATATTACAATTAGGGGTGTCAAGTGTCTCATCGGGTAATGCAAAATCTGAAAGAGGAATAGTAACAGAGCCAGACCCAATTACTTTTAATTTTATTTGAGTTCTTGTTTTCTTTAGTATAACGTATCTTATAGCCATGTTAATTACTCCTTAAATTCAGCAGCAATCGACTCTGCTATTTGTGAGAATCCACCAGAAACAACCCACTCGGCAGATTCTTTTAGAAGACGCTCTTTTACGGTTTTCCATTTTTTTGCGATCACATCATTTTTACCCAGAGCATGAATGACCTCTGCCCCGGTGTTTTTATCCTTACTTGATATTGTGTGGTATCCCATTTCGTTTTTCCACACTACAGTTCCGTATTTTGGATGATCGATTCTATCAATTACATAAGCTTCGTCGAGAGAAGATCCCTCATTCACTTTTTTGTCATGCAGTTTCCATGCAGTAGCATATAAAATTTGAAGACCCTTCTTTTTACCATATTGATCCACAAATTTATCTTTATTTGCAACAACCCAATCTTCCATACCGGGAGCAGTAGCTTCACTTATATTATGTGGTTCTACCCATTCATTTATATTTGGGGGAGTGAAACCAAACTTACGAACCATAGAGGCAAACTCTGGGTGATTTACAACGTTCTTATAATGAGATATTAAACGTGCCCCGTGTTCAGAGTTTAAAAATGATCGTGCAGTCTGTTCATTTTTAAAAGGAGAATCTTCTCTATAAGAAAGATCAAAAATAGCTCTACGTTGTGCAGTTTTTGCCTCATCCACCCCAAGATGCTTTATCTTTACAAGTGCTTGACTAAACTTAGTGGATGCGGTGTTATAACCTTTACCAAATTTCATATTTGATGATATTGATGTAAATCCCTCATTTAAACTTTTTAATGTTTTTGCTGGAATTTCTTCTGTTTGTGTCACATTTTCCCCAATAATAAACCCATTTTCTTTTAAAAATTGTTCTGCATTTTGCATACTATGGAATGGTTTTGGTTCATTATTTTCAGGTAAAAAAGCGACGAATACGTTCCCGCCATCACTATATTGTTCATGTGATATAAGAGCAGGGCCACTTCCAGTAGAAGACTTGTATTCGTATCCGGTAACTTTAGACATATGTTAGTTCCTATTAATTATTGACTACAGAAGTGTCAGTAACACTAACAGTATTACCCAAAACACTAATTACATCTTGTATAGTTGGTGCTTTTTGTTGAGCTGCTTCACGTGCAGATTGTGCATTTTCCATAGCCTTTTCTTCTCTACGCTGTGCGGTTAATGAAGCGTCGACAGCACCGATACCAGTATCTTCATTTACAGATGGGGTAAATTCGTTTCCAATGTGGTCAGTTATTTTTATATTTATATGCCCGGCAGATATAGCATTCTTGTGTGCAGTCCTTGGGCTATACGCATTAACTTTATATCTAACTGGTTCTCCTTCTGGGAATCTGTCAGACTTTTTGGCAGGATCAATAGCATCAACCGTATAGTCATGCTTTTCTGGAACAAACTCGCCACCAACATCTTCCACAGCCTCAAACATTTTTTGTCCGACGATAGCTTTATAGTCTTCCACTTGTGCCTTTATTGAAGCCGCCATAGCAGCCTCGAACATTTTGTTAGCTTCATCATTGTTTTCAGACATGATAGCAGCAATAACATTGCGCGCTAAATTTTTCATTGTGTAAATCTCCAAATTTGTTTTAATTATCTATATTTATTGTTCTTCTGGAGGAAGTAATCCTAATTTCGCTTGTAATTGCATAGTGAATACTTGTTTATTCATATCTTCCTGAATTTCTAACATTATTTGTTGATTCATTTCTTCTATTTCTTCTTCAGACATTTTCAATATTTCTTGCATTACTTTTTTCTTAGTGTAATATTGTCCAATGAATCCACTTTGTTCCATGTTACTTATTAGGTCAATCTTATTGCGCAAATCTTCTACATAGCGCATTTCTGACATACTTGTGTCGTTTAAGAATCTGTATTGTATGTCATACTTAAGAACATCCCAATCTTCTGGGGTAATAATCCCCTTTAACACTAACTGAGTTCTAAGAAGATCATTGAATAATTCGCTGAATCGTTTACGTAATCTATCAATAAACTTAGCAAATTTTAATTCATCTCTTGTTATTTCAGCAACTCTACCAAAACCAAAACCAGGTGATTCTGGCATAAGTCGACTCAATGGAACATTTAAAGACTGTGCTAATTTTTTCTGAAAATAATCAATATCATCAAGCCCACCTTGGTTCTGTAAGCCGGGTAACGTTGCAATCTCTGTTCCCTTACCCGTATTCGTTCTTGGCATCCAGAAGTCTTCAAGCATCGTCATATGCTTTTTATTATCTTTTACTTCTCCTGTGCTTGCGTCATACACGACTTTATTACGGTAGCGATTCATGAGATCTTTGATATATGCTTCTGCCTTTATTTTGTTAAGTCCGCTAACATCAACATAGAAAATTCTGCGTTCTGGTGCACGAGACATTCTATAAATTACCATTGCATCTTCCATCATACGCAAGTGGTTAACCGGGCGAATTGCTTTATGTAAATACCCAAGAACTAAGTTTTTATCCAAATCTAATATACCGCTGGTAACACACGTTATACTTTCTGGGGATATTTGTAATGCACTTGGTGTAAGTGTCTGTCCAAGGGTATTTACAGAACTTGCTGCGGTGTTTGTAGTCCCATTGTCACTGTAGACAAAAAACTCTCTTTTCGTTTCATACATTACATTTCCAGTAGGGTCAATTGTTTGATCTACTGTTCTGACTTTACGTGTTTTTCTGGGGTCAAGATATCTAAGTTCCTGAATACCCATTCGTGGGTGTTTTTCATCCACTATCTTATGGTAATATAATCTACCATCCACATACCATCTACGAAAAATATCGGGGCCGCGATGATTGAAATCCAGCAATTTACATACGTTCTTGAATTCGTCTTCTATCTTTGTCTTAATAGATTTTGGTAAGTCCAATTTATCTACGTTTATAGTAACAGGAACATCATCATCTACAGAAACAATTGCTTCTGTTACGATGTCATCAATAGCACTTTCACAATCACTATATTGAGCAATATCCCTATAGCGTTCAATTAATGAACTTTCATTTCGGCTTGCCCCATCCAAATCCAAATATGTGCCATAATATCCGGCTTCACTAACGATAGCAGCACCATCATCGGTTTGTGGGGGCGCAAAGCTAACTCTTGGCTGGCCAGCAGCAAGATTTGTCTTTTCCCAAAACATTTTTCCCAGAATATTATTAAAATTAAAATTGAATGGTCCCGCCATTTATTGATCCTTTTCTATTGAACATAAAAATAAAGAGGTTCGCATGGGAATATTCCCGTGCGACCCCTGTATTTATAACTGTTTTAATTACCTAGCTTGACCAGAAATACCGGGGAAATCAGTTTCAAAGTCTTGGATTTCAAATGTAACCTGATATTCTTCTATTGAATCGTTATCAGCAAAGTTTAGGGAAATTACACCCAAATCTATTGGCATTACATCATATAGAATATATGATTTAATTTCTGAGTTGTTACGATCAAGTTGGGTTACAGTCAAATCTACTTGATAATCAAATGGGCTTAGATAACCTGAGTTATCGACAAGACCGTTAATACCGTTCATCCACTTTTCTAAAGAGCGACGGATGTTCATTGATGCGTCGTTGATTACAGTAATAGTCCAAGGTGCAAAAGAACGATCACCAGCAATCTTTATTTCACGACCACGGTAAAAAGTATTGGTCTTACCTATTGATTGACCGGGAAGTTCAGCAGCAGTTACAAGAAACTGTGACTGGTTGACTGCGTTACCATCCATAGCAAACGCAGGGAAGGTTAGAGCAACTACGAACTGGTTGGCACGTGCACCACCACCAGTAAGAGCACTCTTAAATGAATCTGTGTTGAATTTTGAAGAAGCCATAAATTAATATCTCCATTAATTGTTTTTGTAAAAATATTTATAGGGGGCATTACACCCCCATTAAAATATTAACCCTGTTCTGAGAACAGTGCTGCGTTATTAGCAGCAATGAAGTTTAGGGTTATAAACTCGGCGGAGTAGTTTGGCTGGATGAAAATATCAGCAACGAATTGATTTGTGCTAACAATATATGCATCGTTATTCTTCTCAGAACATTCAACCATAAACTTAGTAATACCACGACGACCCTGAACCATTCTTAGGTATGGTTCAATCATGCTCTTAAACTGCGCTCTTGTGAATGGGTCGTTAAACTCAAATAGAGTGTAACGAGCTGCACGGCTAATAGCCTTCTCAAGAACAATAAACAGACGACGAACGTTAATTCTGTCGAATGCAGATGGTTTTGCAAGTAGAGTCTTGTTACCAAAAAGAACTATACCTTGACCGGGGAAGCTGGTAACTGGATTTATACCTGCCTGATATAGCTGGTCACGATCTGATTGACCGGGGTTCCATCCTAACTTTACGATATTCTTTATCTGCCCACGGTTTAGACCACCTGCGGCCCACCAAGCATCATTAGTGTCATCTGTACGAGCATGAAGACCTGCCATATCGGCATTTAATGGAACCCAACGATATACATCATTGTATTGGTCATACTGGTATTTCCAACCAGAGTCCATTGCACCATAAGAGCTATTGACATTAAATGCTGTATCTTGACGCCATGCTATCACTGCATTTAAAACATCTGGATTGTTAACAGCAACATCACGTGTTGGGCTAACAAAAGCAATACAGTCTTTACGAACCTCTGCTACGTTCTGAATAACAAATTTGCTAACGGTAGCACTTGCCTCACCTACAAAAAGTAGATTAACTTCTACGTTTTCTGGATTTGTAAATAGTTGCCATCCTTCAATCAGTATTGAATCAATGCTGGAAGTATTATCATCAACGCCACCACTTAAAGTAATATCAATAGGAGCAGTTAGGTCTTTGAATGTTGTTCCATCTTTAGGAGCACCCCATGCGTCACCAGTAGTAGTTACAGCAGTAGTGTGATCCATCCAATAAACATATTGGCTTGATTGGTTTAACACATTCTTGTAGTAGTTAGAATTTCCATCAGTAGATTTTGAATCAAATGCCTTTGATAGGAAAGCATACTTCTCAAGTATAGCACCCTTTGTCCCAGTGAACTTACCAAGTTTATCTATAATGATTATATGTAGTTCATCATTATCAGTTTCCCCTACGTTTGGTGAGTTTGGGAAGTTTGCAGCGTATTCCCATGAAGCGAATGTTGCTTTGTCCGCCATTACAATCTGAATGCTATTACCCATAGCCCCTGGGTAACGAGCAGCAAATTCACCAACAGAAGCAGATCCATCAACAAAGTTGAATTCGTATTCTGTTTGATTTTTTATTAGAAGACCAGAACCATCTGCGGTAGAGTTCATTGAGTCTGCCCCGACTACACGAACTAAGCGTAGCTGGTTGCCATAGTCTAGAAAGTTTGCAGCACTAAAAAAACTTGTTGCTGTGTCAGTATTTGGTTTACCAAATTTTTTTGTTAGATTACCTTGATAATCTACGGATTGTATGTCGAGAACTGGACCCCATTGGAATACCCCAACAAATGCACCAATACTGGTAGCAACACTTGGGATAACGTTGGTTAGGTCGGTTTCAGTTACATGGACTCCGGGACTTAATTGAAATGCCATAGTTAAAACTCCTGTTGTAAATATTAAAAATCTCTTATATGTTATTTATAGAAATTAATAATTCATCGCCCATGCTTCAGTCTTTTTCCACATGTTTCCTTCATTATCAACTTCAATTTCTTCATCTTCTCTACCGTCCACAATAAACCCAAATGGGAGGAAGTCATCTAAGTGTGCGTCATTATCTCTGAGATTATGTAGAGTAATAACGTCAGTTAGGTTAGAGAAATATGGTTGAGTAGTGCACCAAGAAAACAGCACTAATGACATTACCATATCATCATTCCCATCCTCTGCCTCGTATGATTTTCCTTTTTTACTAAACCTACTCAATTCGTTTATTGTGTTAAAGTCATTTATAATTAGTTGCTGTTGCTCTATCAATAACTTCAACACCGAACACCCTTTTGCTTTTACCGGCGTGGTGGTTCTAATACTCGGGTCTGCGCTTGATCCCCCACCGCATAAGACTTTACCAGATCGACCATTGGAAGTAGTAAAAAGTAAATTGTCATAATCTAAGTCGTTAAACAACATATCAGCTACCTGACCACCAATATCATTATTTTCGACCAAAACACCTGCGGTATTGTAGAGAATACCTATCTTATTTATAACGTGTGCATAATCGGTAGGAGTAATTACATTACTCTTATACGTCGCAACTTGTTCATATGGCATTTTTGTTATATCTATAACAGAAAACGCAGAATAGTCCAGACCCTTTCCTCTTGACACGTCACATGTCATGATGTATGATCTATCCTTAACAGGGGCAACATATTGGGAAAACCCATCCCATTCATATATTGGTGTTTTATGAACTAATGATTTTAATGAGGAACCAGAAATAAGAGTCCCAGAAGAACCAAGAAATTCGTTATCAAATTCTTGAGAGAATTTCTCATAGTTAAAGGACATAGATGCAATAGTATCTTGCTTCCATGCGTCATCTCTACCGGGAACTCTGTTCCAAGGAACTTCTGTAAATGCGAACCCATTTCTACCCTCTTTAGCATCTATCCAAAATTTATAAAAATGGTTTAATCCATTACTTGTGGATGTAAACAACATTTTTGTGTTTTTACCAGAAGAAATAGTTGGATATACAGAAGTATAGAATTCTTCCCAATTCTCTACGAATGCAGTTTCGTCGATATATAGTAAAGCTACGGTTTTACCCCGGATTGCACTACCACTGGTAGCAGAAGCTATAACAGAACACCCATTCTCTAACTCGACCGACCCTTTATTCCATTCTACTATACCAGACTGCATCCACTTAGGTAGATATTCATATGCAAGCTGAATTCTACTCATAATTTCAAGCGCAGCATCCCCCTTGTTGGCGAGCAAGGCCACTCTCTTATGTTTATTGAATAAAATGAAATGAAGTATTATTACTGTTGCTGTTGTCGTGTTGTGCGTAGGGATAAACTGACGACCACATAAGAAAATATGATTGTCATTATCTACAGTCAAACACTTTGTATATTCTTTTTCTACTTTTATTACATCTGTAATGTAACGTTTTTTATCGCCATTTTCATAAAAATAAAATATATCCCCGCTTTTATATACTTCTATACCCAAAGATTCAATTAATTGTTTAATATCATTGGAATAAAAAAAAGATTTATTATTTTCCGTTTTTATAATATTTGCATAATATAAACCATCAACCAATTCTCTTCTATCAGTTATAGAGGAATAAAGATAAACATCATCTATACGATCAACAACAAAAGAACTTCCATATGTAAATGGGTCAATATGCCATTCTTTTTTATCATATTCTATTGGTAAAGTATTTTTTATAAAATATTTATTTTTTACAGTAGAAAAAATGTCCTTAGTAGATTTTATTTCAACGCCATTATTAGAATCACATACTTCCCATAAATGATCTTCACATGCTATAATTTCACTTCCATCAGAAAATAATAGTTTATATGTTTCTTTATAATGAATTTCTGAAAGAAAAGTTACGGTAGTAGGCAATCCATTGTTTCCTATAATTACATCGCCAATTTGTATATCACCCATTTTCTTAAACCCACCAGAAAACATTGGTATATCTGTGGATAAAGACAATGCTTTACCACTTTGACGCGACTGAAGAACAATATTTTTTCTATTGTCTTTAAACTTTTCGATTACTTCTTTTTGGTAGTCATACAATTGAATTGGGATTAATCCGTGGTCTACGTGAACAATTTTAATATATTTTTCAGCAAAATATATAGGATCTTTGGCACACTTTCTCCACTCATCAACCATTTCCTGAGTAAAATTTACAGAAACCCCACTTTTTTTTAAGTTGGGGCTTCCGTTATATCCCTTAAAATCGACTACATTAACGTCCCATAGGAATGGATCACTGGTCCCTGAAGCAGCCTGATTATGCCGTATGGGGGCTACCATATAGGCCCCCACCCGTGTTTTTCTTTGACCATTTTATTTCTTGCTCTACCATACTCTTTTATAACATCTGCACTACCACCACTATCAGAAATTACGATATGTTTACCTCCAGTCACAGGATGGTGCCATATGCCCATATTAGCCTTACCAAACTCAATTGGGGGGGATTGTGTATCTAATGAATAGTTTATTGCGTTCTGCACAAGAGGATGCTCTTTTAACTTTTCCATTCTTTCATCGGAATATTGGCTATGTTGTCGTATTCCATTTGCACTACCATATTCGTGATTTACTGCGTTATAAAATTCCTGATGACTAATTCCTTTTGGAAAGTCTTTATTTTTTGTCAACTCTCTAAACTCCCCCGCACCAATAGGGGACACCTTCCCCATATGAACGTAATGACCATCTTCATGTGAGTGAATTACTGGGGCCAATATACCATTGTCGTTAGTCTCGAAACTGTTACCATTTATATGTCGAAGAACCCCATATGTATTTTGATGGTATCTGTCCCCCTCGTGTAAATTCTGGTGTTCTCCTAGAAGAAGTCCGCTGTCATTATACTTGTCTAATTGTCCGGGGAATGCAATCTTTAAAACTGTATGCATTTTTGTTGGGGTGCCATCTATTGTTAGGTCATCTGGTTCAGATGGGAAATAAACTGCACGAGACGATCCTTTTTTTGGCTTAGAGTTATCCAATCCAGTGTCCACCCCTTTATGGAGCATAGTTTTTAACACTCTTGCCATTGCGGCATGTTTAGAATGTGCAGGTAGGTTTGGGTTATCGATGACGTCTTTTATTTCTTTTTTTATTTCTTCGTGAATCATTTACTTATTCTCCAATATATCAAATAAATCAGTGGTTGTTCCTTGAAAAACAATATTATTGGTTTGTGTATTGTTTATCTGTTGGTTACTGACCTTTGGTTCGTTTTCTACCGACTTACCCTTAGCCTTATTAGTTATTTCATGTAAATTAACTAAGTCTTTAGCAACTTCACTCATTGTCTTTATTAAATTACCAGCAACTTCAAAACTTCTGGCAGATTCAGTCTGAACTGCAATCTGAAGCATGTTTTCAATAACATGCTCACCTTTATCCAAAAGGTTTCTAAGACTGTTTCTTGACTTCTGATAATCGTCCATCAAATCATCTACTGATGGGAAATTGTTCTTGTTATCAGATGATGTGATGGTAGGTAGTTGAGATGAAGTATCAATAGAAACAGGCATTAATGTTTCTACTGGGGTTGCTTCTACATCAAATACATCATCCAGAGTTTTAAACGTGTTTATTGGGGTATTCATATATTATCCTTGCCCGTATAAGAACTGTTCAACTACGGTGTATGGGTCATTTATAGTTGCATTCTTTGGGGTAACCTCTGCACCATACTTCAATAGATTCTCATTACTTTGTGGTTCATCCTTGGAAACAGAAATATGAACAGACTTCACCACACCATTAGTAGTGATAGGTCCATAGAAATTCATCTTAGCAGTGAATGATAGCGTCCATATGATAGCCCTACGGGTTTCCATATTCCCCTCATAGTCATCCTCATAACTAACACTGTCAAGAATTATAGGTATATTTTCAACAAAGTTCATTTCTGGAACAGCGTTTATAGTTACGTTCAAGTCAGGATTGAAGAAAGGGAAAATTTGCTCTACTATCTGTAAAGCATCATCTTGGTTTTTTGCATATGCATAAAGGTTAACATGAACATCATAAGGTGTTGGCGAGTTCATTTGATATGCAAAGTTTGAATTTGGTTGAGACGGTTGCATATTTCTACTTTGACTTGCTGGTGAAATTTTTCTGGCAGGGTCGTAGTTCATGCTAACAATCTCATAGGCGAGCCTTGGTAGAGTTATTTCTGCTTGTTTAACATCTATATTTGGGTTCTGCTTAAGTCTAACTAATGCTCTCTGTTTTGGTGCGTATGACAGAGGAACCTTTATCTCTTGGAACTCATACCCATCACCAGTAGAACGTTTAATGTATATTTCCGAAAAAATAGCACCAAAAATGGTTATTACATTTTTGATACATGAGTGATAAAAGTAGTTATGATTTAGCATTAGTTATTCCTATACAAAAAGAGGGGTTCCCCCCTCTCTTATTTTTATTCGTTTACTTCTAATTTTTCAAGCTCGGCTTGAAATTTTGTCTCAAATTGAGGTTGTGCCTGAGATACAATTAGATCGATGGTTTGTCTTACTGTATCGTGTGGTTGCGCACCAAGTGCAGCAAGAATTACGTTAACCGTTGCTGCATTAAGATTTAGAGAAATATCAAAAGCATCGGTGTTAATTTGTGGTTGTTCCATTTAAAACTCCTTAGTTAATGTTTAAAAATTATTGGTCATTTCCATTTGTTTTCTTTATCATTGCAAATGGGTTTGTGGTAGATGTATTTAGCAGTCCATCTAAAGCCGTCGAATATAGTTCTTCGTTGTCAGAAAGCGGTTCTATTTTCTTTAGACTAAAGTCATCTTTTAGTATGTAATCACCATTTTCTGCTAAAATACCATATCCATATTCATCAAGAGCGAGATTTTTTAACTCGTCGGTAGATCTACTATTTATGGAGTCAATTTCAACGTCGCCAGTAAAAAACACTTCATGGCTATATTGATACAATTCACAATCTAATTTATATACATACAGTTTTCCCAATTGGTAAAATGGGTTGTCATGTTCTACTTTTTTAATTTCAAAAAAAGATTTTGTTAATGGGAAATATAGAATATCCCCCTCTACCGGCCTGTTTGGTAACTGTAAAGCATTATCTTCCCGGGTACACTCTTCCCATCTCTTCCTAGAAACGGTAAAGGTTGCGGTGTCTCTTAACTCAAGACCAAATTTGGACAACATTAAACCATCACCATATCCATTTACGTTTTCTAAGTACATTTCGATGACGTGGAAATGGTCAAAGTAAGAACTTGGATCTTCTCCTAAAATCTCGTTAAGGTTTTCTGTTTGTTTTGGTAAATAATAAAGATCAAACCCCTTTATCTGGATTGATTCCATCACCATACGTTCAATAAGATCTTGCTCATTCTTATTAGACATATTCAAACCAGATTGGAAAAATTTATTGACTGCCATTTAGGTGTTCTCTTTTCAAATAATATCAAGTATTTAACCGACAAAGAAAATAGGTGGTAGTGCAAACTCATTTTCAAGTTCTTGTTCAAGTTCTCTTATTTCTTCAACTGCCTCATTATAAATTTGTTGCCCCTGAATAGTAATACCTCCGGGTAGTTGAACCCCATCATATTTCTTGGTGTTAGCACCCCATTGCTTTTTTATTAGTGCAGTGCAATATCTTTTTAACCACCAATCATTGTATAACTTTGGTGCCTCTTGCTCGTCAACTAAAGTAAAACACTCAACCACTATAATTGTGCCTTCTCTAATAAATCCTGTTGGAGTTTTGAAATCAGTCTCAAGATATAGTCTATTTGAGTATCTGTTAAATGCAATTCCCATTTCCGCTTGGAGGGTGTCTTGAACCATCTGCAAGTTTGTCATCACATCGTTATATACACTAAGACCTCCACTCATAATGCTCCAAAAGTCGTTAAGTCTATATTGGTATATTGGATTGAACATACCCATGCTTTCTAAGTTTGTACTTTGAGCACCATAGTTCAGAGGGACAATTTTCACAATACTAAGGATTTTATCAGGAACGACAATAAACCCGTTTTTTATATCATCTTGGGTAACTGTGTGAGGGATGAACCTACGAACGGACCCATCAACGTGGACAGACTGCCATCTATCAAGGGCATTGTCTATACAATAATTGACTTGTTGTTCTTCGAGTTCTATTTGAATTACGGGTGCGCCTAACTGATGCAGGCAATAATCGATTAGTGCTTCTCTTGAGCGAATCATAGTAGTATCCTTTTATTAAGTGAACACTACTATTTAATTTTCATTTAGATTTGGTTCCCTTATTCAATAATTCTGTGCTACGCATTGGTTGACAAATATAAAACATTAAAGAAATAGCTATAAACAATATTGAACTTTCTTATGAATATTTATTTAAAACATTGAAAATAGATATGAATAAAACTTATAATAGATAAGAATATCAATTCTATCATACAAAAACATATATGTCAACTATTGACACCAATAAAAAATAGGTATATAATAAACCTAAGAAGAAACCAGTTACTAATAAGTATATATATTAATAATAAACCTATAAAATAAATTTATAATACATAAAAATTAAAAATATAGTTATGGTTGACATATATGTTTTCATATGGTACAATTAAGATATGAATATTTACAAGAATTATTAAACATAAAAGAGTTAGATTGCATTTTGGATATTTTATATGAGTTCTAAAAAAGATTTTCTGGATAACATAAACATCATGTCCATTTTAAAAGGGCATGATGTAATAGTTCCATCTAAAGACACTATTGTGGTTAGTTTTAAAGGGGAACGTGTTTTTATAGGCAGAAATTTGATAGAAATTATCTCAGTTAGAGAAGGGATTGAAAAAGCTTATACATTTCAATTATCTCAGCGACGGAATAGACCAAAAGTTAAGTTATTCTATTTGAACTATGTTTTAGAGGCAATCAATGACTATTACAGATGACCTAAATGAATTTTTAACCATATGTGTTCTGCGTGGTTATGGTGTTTATACCCCACATGATAGAGATTCAACTGTGATAAGCTCTACCGATGTTGATCATTATGAAGATATTTGCATTAGAAATAACAAGTTAAATGGAATGCCAGAGATTTTTTCTTGCACTACAAAGTATAATGTTATAATTGTGGTCGCCCAACGATCACACATAAAAAAAGAGTATTTTAAGGATCTTGGATTTATCCTAGACTATTTTGGTTATGACTGAAGAAAAATTTGATATTGATGCTTTTCTATGTATATGTTTGTTACATGGTGTAAAATACCGTAAAAATATGTCAGATGTAGTTATTTACTATCGAGACGCTCTAGTAGACGAGGATATATGTATTAGGTGTGATACAGGGGAAATATATTGCTTTAGTATTGATTTTGGGTTTTATACCACTAAAGATGTAATATACAGAGAACAAGTGACAGAAAAATACAATAAGTTTGTTAAGCTAAAATTTGCATTGGAATATCTTGGGTATGTATGAAAATGTGATAGAGCAAATATACATTCTATCTCATTTAAATGGGTGTGATGATGTATATGAGCATAACAACATTATTACGGTGTCGGCAGGGATTGTATCTGGTGACCATGAAGATGTCCGTATTCGTTGTGATGGCTTGACAATTGAGTCATACACAACTACACTGGGTGATATTTTTTGGGGATACCCGAAAGACACCACAAAATTTAAATACATTGGTTTTGTGTTTGCTCTATTGAAAGAATATAATGGCAAAAATTAACATACCTCTTGACGAGATTCTTATTATTTCCGCTATTAATGGATGTAACATTAGTAGAACAGATGACTTCTCTGTCATGATACATGACTCTGAAACTATATTTGATATTGAGAAAGAGCTTATTAAAATTGATGTAGAAACTCTTGAAGTTACCAATCTGTCCAAGACGAGAACGTATTATTGGGTTGCGTCTTCATCAGTAGAACCTGCTTTTTATTTTATGGATAATTTGAAATTCTTGGAGAAATACGTTGATGTGTAATGCTAAATAAAAAGCATAAATGACAAATATCTTAAATTTGGTGATTGAAGTTAATATAATACCACAAATGAAATGCCCGACATATCTAATATGTCGGGCATTTTTATGTATTAATCTTTAATACTTGTTACTACAACACCATTACCACCAACTGCTAAGAATTGAGTTCCTTATAAGAAACCCCCTCGGGTTGATGGGGTTATTTAAATTAAACTTCTAGAGCTGCAAGTCTGGCTTCAATGCTTTCTAACTTAGCAACTAAACCACGAGAAATGAACATTGATAGTTCGTCCATTCTGAAACTGTATCTGTTACCAGCTTCGCGAATAACTTTTATTTCTTCTGGCTTTGCTTCAACCGCAGGGACTACTACATCACCGTTTTCACCAATTACTGCATCGGATGCTTCAACCGCAGGAATGGTTTGAGTTTCTGTATCCCATTCATCGTAACAGATAAACCCGTAGTTGAATGGAACTAAACCAAAACTCTCCATTATTTCAATAGCACGTTGAACAGTCATACCAATGTGTTCTCTTGCTGCATCGCCCTTTTCTGCAATAGCACTTAAGAATTTATATGCGCCTATTTCTTTTGAAAGTGCTTGTGCTGCGGATATTTCTGCTTCGGTTAGTGATCTAACTTCGTTCTTTTCTCTCGCATCAGAGGTGTTGATAGTGCCTGTTCCTGCATAGACTAC
>JACCDZ010445532.1_pt1 | contig 16507 bp, 13 predicted proteins | sample 7449551 | NCBI WGS metagenome assembly JACCDZ01 (sample SAMN15323452, study PRJNA562643) | freshwater metagenome | isolation source: river surface water | place: USA:Blue River Watershed | collected 2017-08-18 | reverse complement strand
GCTTCAGCAAATCAGTTTTATAAACTGCACCGACGTCAACCTGATCAGTCTTTTCCTTCTTTGTTGCCTGGAATGCTGACGCTCCCATGGCCGTCGAACTCATCGAGATCAACTCCCAATAATCCGGGAAACGTTCAGCATGACCATATCCTGCATAGCCGATGGTGTGGTCGTTTAGGGCGTTTTCAGAACGTACAAATCCTGAGTACGTGTTTTCAGAGCGGGTTTGACCAGCAGTGCTACTAGTTGTTCGCTTATCTTTGGCATCCCACGCATTCATACGCAGACCGCCAATCAATTTTTGCGAAGCATTCAGAGTTTTTGTCAATTCGGCGAATGCGCCAATGGACTGAAAAGTCGAGTCGTCTGTCAGGACATTATTTCCATTGGAATCTTTGCTGTGCGTTGATCCGGAGTAATCGACTCCGACAACAGCCAGCAAGTCATCCGCTAAACGTAGGCTTCCGCTTAACTTTGCTTGCGTGGTGAAATGATCAAGTCTTGCTGATGCCGGCATCATCATGTACTGTCGGGTTCGCAGTGTGACTTGATCCATGATGTGATCAATCGAGTTGTAACTAGCTTGGAATTTCAATGACTCAACTAAGGTAGAGACATTCTTTTTCTCAAATTTAAATGCGTAATTTTCACGCAAGAATTTGACCCCATCCATGGCCCGATCAGCGTACGCGGCCCAGCCATCGCTGACCGATGCTGAGAACTCAATGCGAGTATTCTCATCTGGCGTCAAGCCCACGGCGGCATGTGTATTCCAGCGACGATAACGCGAGTGGACAGCGTTACCATCTCCATCTTTGTAATCATTTGACTGTGAATTCGATGCCCGCACTTCACCGTAATACTGCTTGTTACCGAATTCAGTTTGTATGAGTTCGTCATGGCGACCAAAACTACCGCCTAGCAGACTTCCATAAAACGATTGATCTGCCTTCTCGTATTTTTTAGGCTCGCGGTCGAATTTGATCGTGGCAGCACTGCCCATGTTCGAATACTGTACGGTCTGAGGACCCTTGATCACTGTGAGTTTGTCGTAGATCTCTGGAAAAATATAAGCCGTCGGCGCATCCATTCGCATTGAGCAACCGCCGACCACGTTCTGATCATCAACCATAATGTTCAGACGGGATCCACCCATACCTCTGAAATTTGCCTCACCGTCGGTTCCACCTTTTCGCATCACGCTGAAGCCTGGGATCGTCTTCAGGAAGTCTGCCCCATCATGGGCAGGTAGTGGCTGGCGCGGCACCTTGGGATCGGTTTCAATAACCAAGGGTGCTTCCATCAAGGTCGATGTCACAACCACCTCAGGTAGCGAACGAGCTTCTTCAGCGTTACCGTGCAAACAGACGGACATCAGGGCGATGGTCATCGCCGAATAGTTAAATTCCTTTTTCATTTATAACTCTCTCGATAATTTTTCCGTCCTAGGCAGATGCAATTCCGCAGAGGACGAACACACGCGGCCGCGTCTACTTGCGCGCGGCCAAGCCAAATAAAACGCTCAGAGAGTTACTGAGGTGGGGCGCGAGAGAGAATGCTGTGCCCGGAGAAGGCCCGGGCTGCAATTACGTTGGCGTAGGAGCGCGTCGCAATTGAAGCGCTCTCGTCCAGAAGCCTGGAAGCATCAAAGGCGGCTACGGCGTCTGTAGCCGCGCAGAAAATACAATGACCATCAGAATCGTGATGGGCTTGCGATGATTTATTGCCATCTTCGTAGCTAATGGGGCCGTCGGCCTGTTTGACCCATTTTGTGCCCAATACAGTACAAACCTCCGACCACCCATCGCCTCTGTCAGCCGACTTGACCATGCTCGCCGCCAATGCGGGTGCAACCGCTTGGAGCAATACAGCTGCAAGCAGAAACCTCGCTATCAGTCGGAACAGTGACGAAGACAACTTCATGCCCGGACTATAACACAATCAAATTTATAAAAATCATAACTATGGTTTTCACACGCCGCCTCCAACACGTTTCGCAAACTTTGGCAGTCATCCGAACAGTCAAGAGCCTGTCTCACCTGCACCATAAGTTAGTCCGGAATTGCCATAGCGCCTGCAGTTGAATCGACTTTCGATCGAATTTGGTGATCGGCTCACCGACCACCAATAACTACTCTGACAGTATTTACACAGAATAATTTACAAGCTCGCCAAATCGTTGGGTGAGAACTCAGTGTGCCGCTGCCTCATCCAAAAGGACGCAGCGGCGAATTGAATCAAGTCGCTTGCCTAATTCTCGACGAGCGACCTGCGTATCGTGGTGCGATTGCACGGCTAACCACCAGCCATCGCTCAGTCCAAAATATCGGCATAGCAACAAATCTGTTTCCGCTGTCACAGCGCGCTTGCCAGACACAATGTCATAGACGCGTGTTGCAGGTACATCAATGTCTTTTGCCAGTCGGTACGGGGTCAACCCCAAAGGCTTGAGGAATTCTTCCTGCAACATTTCGCCAGGAGACACCGGTGCAATTTTGGTCATGATCAAACTCCTTTAGTGGTAATCGACGATTTCCACATCGTGGGCACCATCGTCAGCCCACACGAAACAGACCCGCCACTGATCGTTGATACGGATGCTGTGTTGTCCCGCCCGATCTCCTCGCAAGGATTCCAAGCGATTGCCAGGGGGCACCCGAAGATCCTCCAAACGCGAAGACACCGCCAGTTGAGTGAGCTTGCGCAGCGCTGCCCGCTCAATGTTGACCCAACGGGCAACACGCTCGCCACGGTAGATAGCGGCCGTGTCGGCACATCGGAAGGATTGGATCGGCATACCGAATATTACTGAGTTGCGTTAATAACGTCAAACAGGAATAGTCTGAGAATTTCCATAGTGGCAAAACTTCCCTATGCCGCCGCTGCCAGACAATTTGCCGAACAGGTGGTTGCCGGGGACGTCCCCGCCTGCCATTGGGTGAAATTGGCCTGTCAGAGAAAATTTAATTATCTGGCAAGATTAAGGAGCAAGGCCACCCCGTTTCGGTTCAACCCCAAATTGACCGACCGCGATGGCCGGTCCCTCTATCCAGCCGATACCTTATGCACCTGCATTGACCGTCTGCGTGACGCGAAGGGCCCGCTGGCTGATGAGCCCATTGAGTCGTCAACCCAAGTTGACTCAAAGCTCTTCAATTTTCCGATTCAGCTATTTGCAGCACCCGAGGCCCAACACGCTCACTTCAAACGCGAATCGAACCGTGGTCCGCTCCCACCACCAAACAAAATCGCCACCCCTACGGGTGGCGTTTTTGTTTGGTGCTCGCCCGTCCGGGGATGGAACCCGCGGGACGCGGGGCGAGACCGGGGTTTCGGCGAGCATGCTCGCCGCCGGCCGAGCGGCTTCGCGCTTGCAAGCGCGAAGACCGGGAAATTCCCGCAACCTAAGACAATGCCGCTTCATGGGCGGGATGGTTTTGTTGCGCATCTCGCAATCAATGCACGCCAACACTGGCCACCGATACAGGCTTGAACCCACGCAGCCGAAGCGCATTGCCCAGTACGAAGACACTCGACATCGCCATCGCTCCCGCCGCGAAAATAGGTGACAGCATCACTCCCCACAATGGGTAGAGCGCGCCGGCCGCCACTGGCACCAGCGCCGTGTTGTAGGCGAAGGCCCAGAACAGGTTCTGGTGGATGTTGCCGATCGTAGCCTTGGATAGGGCGATCGCATTCGGCACGCCTTGCAGGTTGCCGGATACCAGCACGACATCAGCGGACTCGATTGCGACATCCGTACCCGTGCCGATCGCAAGGCCGATGTCGGCTTCGGCTAATGCCGGCGCGTCATTGATGCCATCGCCAACAAATGCGACCTGACCGTATTTCGATTTCAATCTGCGCACCACGTCGACTTTGCCCTCGGGCAGGATCTCGGCGATGACTTCATCGATCTTCAAATGCTCGCCTATGGCTCGCGCTGTATGAGCGTTGTCACCCGTGACCATCACGACTGTCAGGCCCAGCTGATGCAAGGCTGCGATGGCCGCGGGCGTGCCAGCCTTGATCGGATCGGCGACAGCAATAATCGCGGCAAGCTTGCCTTGGATTGCAGCATACAGTGGCGTTTTTCCTTCGCGTCCCAAGCGCTCTGCAGTCGCGGCAAATGCAATGACGTCGACGCCCAACTCACGCATGTAGCGATCAGCGCCGACGTTCACGCGCACGCCGCCGATGTCAGCACGCACCCCCATGCCCGTCGTTGAATAGAAACTGCCCGGTGCAGGTACGACCAGGCCCTCTTTCTTTGCAGCGTCGATGATGGCATGCGCAATAGGATGTTCGGATCGGGACTCTGCCGCTGCTATCCATGCCAACACCTTTGCGCGGTCAAAACCGGAGGCCAGCTCCAGATCCGTCAGCGTGGGCTTGCCCTCGGTCAGTGTGCCGGTTTTGTCTACCGCGATCACCTGCGCTTCCTTGAGCTGCTGCAGCGCATCGCCCTTGCGAAACAGGATGCCCAATTCCGCACCACGTCCCGTACCGACCATGATGGAGGTCGGTGTGGCGAGGCCCATCGCGCACGGACATGCGATGATGAGCACAGCCACTGCATTGACCAGCGCGAAACTCAGCGCAGGCGACGGACCGAAAATCAACCAGACCACAAAGGTCACCGCCGACGCTGCCATCACTGCCGGCACGAACCATTGCGTCACTTTGTCGACTACGGCCTGAATCGGCAATTTGGAGCCCTGCGCCTGTTCGACCAGGCGAATGATTTGCGCAAGCATGGTCTGCGCACCAACGGCAGTCGCGCGCAGCGTGAACGCACCGGTCTGGTTGACGGTGCCGCCGACGACGGTGCTTCCCTTGGCTTTTTCGACCGGGACCGGCTCGCCGGTAATCATCGATTCATCCACAAAGCTGTGGCCGTCGGTCACCTTACCATCGACCGGCACCCGTTCGCCGGGACGCACTTCAACGAGGTCACCCAACGCAACTTCATTGATCGTGATGTCCGCAAAGTGACCGTTGCGCCAGACATGCGCGATATTGGGCCGCAGCCTGACGAGGCGCTTGATGGCTTCTGATGTGCGTCCCTTGGCCCGCGCCTCGAGGAAGCGGCCGAGCAGTATCAGCGCCACGATGATGGCTGCGGCTTCATAGTAAACATTCACCGCTGCCGCCGGCAGCAGATCGGCGAAGAAGGTGGCGACGACAGAATACGTGAACGCCGCGGTGGTGCCGACGGCCACCAGCGAATTCATGTCCGGCGCCATGCGCACTAACGCGGGAAAGCCTTTGGTAAAAAAGCGCCGGCCGGGGAAGGCCAGCACCAACAGGGTCAGCACGAACTGCAGGTGCCAGCTTTGTTGCATGCCGATCGAATACATCACCCAAGCATGCACGGCCGGCACGAGATGGGATCCCATTTCGACGGCGAAAACAGGCAGCGACAGGGCGCTGGCCCACATCAGGTCACGCCATAGTTCGGCACGTTCCGCATCTTTTTTGTCGGACGCGTCATCATCGCGCTGCGTATCCGGGTCGATCTTGCGCGCGTCATAGCCCGCTTTTTCGACCGCGGCAATCAGCGTCTCGCCTCTGGCCACACCAAGCACGGTAGCGCGTTCGGTCGCCAGGTTTACCGTGGCCTCCGCCACGCCCGGCACCGCCTTCAGGGCGCGCTCGACCCGGCCCATGCAGGAGGCGCAGGTCATGCCTTCGACGGCCAGTTCGATGGCGGCCATCGGTACCTCATACCCCACTTGATTGACTGCCTGGATCAGTGCCTGAATGTCGAGCGGACCGATCATTCGGATATCTGCCCGTTCGGTGGCCAGGTTCACGGCGGCGTGGGTGACTCCCGTCACTTTGCCCAATGCCGACTCGACCCGCCGCACACAACTGGCGCAGGTCATGCCCTCGACGGGCAGGCTGATCAACGCTTCGGAAAGGGCCGTGCTACTGCTGGGAGGTGCGCTCATGAAGCTTCGCCAAAGGGATAATTTGCACAGCAACAAGTTTAGACCTTACCATGACGGCAAGCTCAAGCCGCAAGCGGTGAAGGCCAAGATTTGACTTTCCAACGGTGGCAAGCCTTACATTGGTTTCCCTGTTTTCATAAGGAGTGCACGATGCAGTTTTTTCTTGACGACATGACGTGCGGCGGCTGCGCACGCGCAGTGACGAAGGCCGTCGAATCGGTCGATCCCGGCGCAAAGGTCACCGCAGATCCGCCGGCGCGCCTCGTACAGATTGCAACCTCGGCGGCACCCGAGCAAATCGCTGCGGCTCTGCGTGACGCCGGTTTCCCGCCACGCGCGGCATGACGGTTCGGGTTTGGGGTGACTTGCGCGGGTTTGCCCCAAACTATCCCGATCGCCCCACCATCTGGCCAGTCGGGGCAAGCAGCTCGTGTCCGGCCGATGCAGCGCCGTCACACACTTGCATCGCCAGCGGTGTTGCCGCCATCAGCAAGTTCATCACGCCATAGCTTATCGACGCGGCCAACGCGGCCACCATGAACACCGGCTGGCGCAGAATCTCCGACAGCGGCCTGCCCTGCTCCGGATGCGCAGCTTTTTCAGGCAAGGGTGGAAAATCGATACGCGATATCAGCGCCAGCGACAGCAACGCCAGTCCGACCAGCGCGAGATAAGCGCCGGCAAACGGCATCGCCAACCAGGCTTTCGTATGGTTCGCCAGGTTGGGGCCGATGACAGCGCCTATCAGGCCGCCCGCCATCACCAGCGAAACCGCTTTTTCGCGATAGGCACCTTCGGCCAGCTCGGCAGCAGCAAATCGGTACAGGTGACCATTCGCGCTGTAGTAGCCCGCCACCACGGTAATGGCGACCAACAGCCCGAATGACTGCTGTTGCACGGCCACGATACCCAAGGCGGCCGACAGCACGGCCACCACCAACCCGAGCAGGAAGGATATTTTGCGTCCCCATCGCCGCTGCGATGCGGCGACCAGTCCAGTACTGAGAGCACCGCCGACCACATAGCCCATCACGGGCAGCGTCGCCATCCACGGATAAGGCGCGAGGCTCAGGCCAACCAGCCCATTGATCGCGATGAAGGTGACGTTATTGGCGAGGAAGAGCCCTTGGGCGATCGCCAGCAGCCAGAGGTTTTTATTCATTTTTTGTCAGATGCCGCGATTGTCAGGACGGCCGTGCCATCCCCGCAGGTGCATTGTGCAGACCCGCTGCGAAATACGGGAACAATCCCCCAATCTTACGATTTGTTTTTTTGGAAATCGCCATCCGGGCCTGATCGTGATCCGGCCCCGCCTTGCACGCGATGGCGCAGAAACTGGCAAACTCTTCGTCAGGCTCTCTCCCCCGGGCCAACCATAATGACCATAACAGCGAGGACGACTGATGAGAACGCTCTTTTTTCCTGCAACGCTAGCACTGCTGCTGTCCATGCCCGTCGCCGTCTTCGCCGGCGAAGACCAGTGCGGTGAATACACCAGTGTCGACATCGGAGAATCGACTGTCGACCTGGGTAACAGGACGACTTATCTCCATTTCCGTTCATCGACGCAAATGAATGCGCCTGACGGATCGCGGTTCAATAACCTTTCCGGACAGTGCACCGGCGGTGCCGTGGTGTATCCCGACAAATCCATCGAAGCGGAGGGACTGTGCGCCGTTGAAGATGTGGATGGCGATGTCCTGACTTACGGCTTCACGCAGGCCCGCGGCAAGATGGAAGGCCGTTACACCCGCAAGGGCGGCACGGGAAAATTCGCGGATTCACGCGAGAGCGGCTGGTTCCGGCCGGTGAAACTCGATGGCGAAGTCACGCACGGAAACTGGGGCGGCAAGAACGCCTGCAAATAAGCTTGCTGATATCTGCCGGAAGAAGCCCAGCTGTTCACTGAACCCGTGATCGATTTCCGATGCGCGCAAAAATCCTTCTGCTACTGGCGCTGGCCTTCACAGCGAGCGTCGTCCATGCTTTTGATCGCTCCGATGGCGTGCAGGTACAGTGCATTGTCGATCACAACGGCGAGCGACGCATCGTGTCGGAGGTTTGGCTGGGGCATGGCGATTCCGGCGACCGCCATCCTGAGCTGGGCGGAGCGGCGGCAGTCGTGAGGCCAGACGAGCAAGGCTGGCCGGTGATCTTTTTCGATCGCGTCACGATCAAGACCATCCGTGACAACGATCCGCACATGCTCGACTTCATTTTCTATCATGAGTGCGCGCATGCGACCGGCCCGGACCGCGATGAAATTCAAGCCAATTGTGAAGCCTACCTCGAACTCGACAGGCTGGGCATGATGGACGAGACACTGGAGCGCGCACTGGCTCGCAGTCACCGCAAGATGATGCGCTTGCCTTCACGCTATGGTAGCAGCGGCGCGGCTTTCTGGGACAAGACGATGGCTTGCGTGAACGGGCGCCGAACATCCATTAAGGCGGACACCGACCCCGAGGCACCTGCGCTCCCGGCGTTTCCGTGAATGCCTGGCACTCAGTCCAGGACCGCCTGCAACACGCCGCGCAACGCATTGCAGACGCGAATTTCGTCGGACTGATGCAAGTCGGCGAGCGTGATGACTCGCTGTTGAACTCCCCAGGCCGGGTCATCCAGCAGGACGGACCGCATCACTCCCGGCAACAGCCCGGACGCCAGCGGCGGTGTGCACCACTGCCCGTCCAGCTTGACCAGGACATTGCTTCTTCCGCCCTCGGTCAATTCGCCGCGCTCATTGAAGAACAGCGCATCGAAAGCACCGACCCGTTCGGCCCGCTGCCAACCCTCGTCATACACCCGGCGCAGCGTGGTCTTGTGGGCCAGTAACGTATCGTCGGAACGCATCACGACAGGTGACAGCAGCAGCCGCACAGGCTCCTGCAAAGGCGTGATGGCTGCGCTGCGTAATTGCGTGTTGCCTGCGGCATCCAGCGCGAGCCGAAGCCGGTAGCCTTGGCCAGGTGCCAGCGCCGCACAGGCTGCTGACACTTGGGTGCGAATTGCGCTGGCGTCGCACGCAAAACCGAGCTGCTCCGCCGACATCGACAAACGCGCCAGATGGCGGTCGAGGTAACGGCACCCCTCGCGGGTCACATGCATGGTCTCGAACAATGCAAAGCCGGGAGCAACCCCGGTCAGGAAGCGCGCCTTCAGCAGGCATTCCTGATACTCGGCGCTGGCGTCGCTGTCATAAACGATGCCGGCACCGACACCCATTTCGCCGCCACGCAGATCATTGGCGCCGGGCGCATCGAGCAGCAAGGTACGGATAGGCACCGACAGCGTGAAGTCGCCCGTGTTGCAATCGCCAACAGTCGCCTCGAACCAGCCGATGGCCCCGGTATAGAGCCGGCGCGGCCCGGTTTCAAGCTGCTGCAGCAATTGCATGGTCCTGCGCTTGGGCGCGCCGGTGATGGAGCCGCATGGATACAAGGCCTCGAACATTTGCTGCAGACGAATCTCAGGACGCGCAGTGGCGGTGACGGTCGATGTCATCTGCAGCACCGTGCCGTAGCGCTCCACATGGAACAGGTCCGGCACCCTGACGCTCCCGGTAACGGCAATCTTGCCAAGGTCATTGCGCAGCAAGTCGACAATCATCAGGTTTTCCGAGCGCTCCTTGACGCTCGCCTTCAATGCATCGGCGCGCGCCGCGTCCTGTTCGGGATGACCGCTGACGGCGGCCGTGCCCTTCATCGGCATGCAGGTCAACTTGCCCTGCTGGTGGCGGACGAACAGCTCGGGCGACATCGACAGCACGGTCGTGCCGTCGGATAGCGTAATCAGTGCGCCGTAAGGCACCGGTTGCCGCGCGCGCAGCGCCGCATACAAGGCCACCGGGTCGCCGTGCGCATCGAAACGCAGCGGGAAAGTGAAATTGACCTGATAGGTCTCACCGGATTCGATACGGCGATGAATCGCATCAACGACCCCGGCGAAGCTATCCGCATCGAGTGACGGATGGATGCCCGTCACCGCATAGGGCGCGTTGCCGGCCCGCCGCGCGAGCCAGTCATCGACCTCGCTTCGGCTCAGGCGCTGGCAATGGGCATACAGTTGCACAGTCGCCAGCGGGATCGCGCTGTCGCTTGCGGGCAGGCCTTGCAGCACATGGCCGAATTCGTAGTCGAACAGGCCGACGGCATGCAAACCGCTGGCCAGCGCCTCATCCAGCGCGCTGAAAAATTCTGCAGGATCATCGCCGCAACGGAACACGATCGCGCGTTGCCAGCCGTGGCAGAGGCGGGACGGACGCTGGCCGGGCACATCAGGCCCGGCAGCGTCGTCAAGGAGGGAGAATAGTTGGTCGTTGCCAGTCACAAGACCCGCGATGGTACGACATCCGGAAGAAATTCGCAGCCCGGGTCAGCGCAGCGCTTTCACGAAACGCACGCCCACGACGTTGTCTGCCGGCGCCAGCGGATCATGGTTGGGCTGGATGCGATGCATCAGCGTCAGGCCGAAGCTGCCATCCTTGATCGGCATGCTCCAGTTCCACTCGTAGCGCTGCTCCTGGCCGCGCGGCGACAGCGCCACCGGCACATTGCCATAGACCGGCGCGCCGGTCTGCATGTTCACGTCCACTGCGGCGCGCAGGGTCACGTCGCCGCTGGTCACGCGGGACGGCAGCACGGCGGCGATCGACATGCGGTCGTTTTCGCCAAACACCCCATTCTTCAGCAAGCCGAGCGAGAACGACTGGGTGGACAGGCGATACGTTGCGTCGCCGGAGCCACCAAGGCCATGGCTGTGGCCCTGCGTGTAGGTGGCGAGCGCCGACCAGCCGGGTGCAAAGTCATAGATCGCCGAGGCACTGGCAAAGCGAGTCAGGCCTCGCATGTCACTTGCTTCGCCGCCGCGCGCGCCGAGGAAAGCCCCTTCTTCGTTCAACATGCCAACCGTGCCGACAAGTTCCAGTTGTCCAAAGCGCGCCGACAGATCACCGACCGCAGCGCCACCGGCGACGCGATGCGTGTAGAGATCATTCGGGCCCGGCGCGACGAATTGCGAAGCATTGCTGGCGGCGATATAGCCGAAGCGGACGCCGACGTTTTCGGACAGCGGCGCATCGTAGGCCATGCCAGTCGGTGCATCGACCATGCTCAGGTAAGGAATCTTCAGTGCATCATCACTGGCGAAGGCCGAGGCCCGGTAGCCACTGTGCGAGGCACCGAATGGCAGTACCGCCGCGCCGCTGAACATCATCACCTGGCCGCTGCCGGCAGGCATGGAGAACGCATAGGCGCTGTTGCCGATAGCGGCATCGCCCTGATAGGCAAAGCGCGTACCGGCATTGCCTTCAGTGACTTTGACCGGCTGGCTGGCGGCCATCCAGTTGCCGAGGTTGGCGGTCATGTTGACGCCGCCCGGGCGCAGCAGCGATGCGGCAGAAAACTGGAAGCTGCGGCCGAGCGCGTCGTAGCCGTACACGCGCGACGTGGTGGTCATGGCGGCCGCACCGGCAGCGGCCGGGGTCGACAGGGTCTTGGTCTTGCCGCCGCCCTTGGTCGTGGTGGTGGTGGTCGTGCTGGTACCGGTTCCGCAGCTGTTACTCGCCGTCGGCACGCAGGTGTCACCGATCGGCTGCAGCGCAGCGGCTACGTTCAGCAAACCCCAGCCGTAGGTGGTATCAACGCCCTTGTCGCCAAGATCTTTCGCCGACCACAGCAGCGATTTGACGACCTTGTCCCCGCTCAGGTAAGGCCATGCGCCCCAGACCACGGCCGCCGCGCCAGTGACGGACGGCGTCGCCATCGACGTCCCGCTCATCAATGTGTAGCCATTGCTGAAGTAGGTCGACTGCACATATTGGCCGGGGGCGACCAGGTAGTAGTTACGGGTATCGCCAGCGCGATTGGAGAAAGAGGTAATGACGTTGTTGCTGTCGACTGCACCGACCGCGAGTACCCAGCCAGCGACGGAGCGGTCGATGGCATAACGCGCCGGGTAGATCGGGTTGCTGCCGCCGGCGTTGCCCGCCGCGACGACGGCGATGGTGCCGGCATTGCGAATGGCTTGCAGGGTCGACAGGCCGAAGGCCGACGAACTGCCAAGGCTCATGTTGAAGACGGTCTTTTGAGTCGGTACGCCTGCGACCGACTTCACGTAGTTCGACAGGGCCCAGCGCACACCGGTGTCGATCGAGGTCGCCGTGCCGCTGCCCATATTGTCGAGAACGCGCACCGGCAGGATTTTCGCGTCGGGCGCAACGCCGACCATCCCTGTGCCATCCAGTGCGGCGCCGGCGATGCCGGCGACGTGGGTGCCATGGCCGTACTGGTCGTTGGTGCCGTTGCCCGCAGCATCGTAATAGTCATAGCCGGGCAGCAGCCGTCCCGCAAATTCGGTATGCGGCAACACGCCGGAGTCGATGATGGCGAGCGTGATGCCCTTGCCCTTGGTTTCGGTGGGCGCGGCGACACCGGTGGGGTAACCGATCAGGTTGTGCGCTTCATACGCCTTGACGTCCAGCGCGGACCATTTGTACTCCGGCGGCGCAGTCTGCGCGAACGCAGAAACGCTGTACAGCGAAGTGATCAGCGCCGACAGCAGGGTCAGGCGAAGGGCCGGCGACGTGGCCAGCGGGGCGGACTCTCGTAACATTCTTTTTTCTCCAGGTCGCGCCCGGAAGAGGCAGCGACTACAAGCAACAGGCACATGCTTTGGTGCAAGTGTTTCTGCAGCTTAAGAGAAAAAAATTTCTTTTGGGAAGTGGTAATTGAATGTTGAGAGAGTTCTACTTATGCGTTTTTCATTGGTGAATTTTCTACGCACAGGCTGAAACCGCAGTAGGCATGCGGGTTCCTACGCCAGCCCCCAATTCAGGGGGGCGGCAAGGCAAAGAACTGGGGATGTTTTCGCGCTTTTATCCGCGCTTGCTGCAGCCATCAGAATTTTGAAAAAGTCGCCATTCCAATGACCAACATTGATCGGGTATCAACACGGCGCCCAAACGCATGTCTGCATAAATCGAAATTCACGTGACGCTCGTGGTCAGCGCCGGGAAGCGCTCGTCGATAAACGATTCGGGTGTTGCAGGCGCCCTTGGCACGGGGTTGAGCCGGCAAGGATCGTTAACTTCAAGGAATAGTTCCTTGAGAAAAAATTGCATGTTTCACAAAGTTTGAGGTCCCTCAAACTGAATTTCTGGCGATCACCATATGGTGCGATTAACGAAAGAATTTATAAGTTAATTGACTATCAGATCGGGCGCATCATTGCCCGGCAAGTGAGGCCAGAATGGAAACCATCGCCAAGGCGGCTGTACCGCCGCCGTCCATCCTGAAAGAACTCAGCCTGCCGCCATTGCCGGCAGCTCTGGTAAAGCTGGCGATCGTCGTTCCGTGCTTTAACGAAGAAGCCGTATTGAGGACGACGATCGCAAAATTGTCGATCATTCGTGAGCAATTGCTGAATGAAGGCCTGATCCATCCGAGCAGCCAGATTACGTTCGTCGACGATGGATCGACCGATCGCAGCTGGCAACTGATCGAACTTGCGGCGCGTCAGGCGCCCTATATCCACGGCATCAAGCTATCGACCAACAAGGGCCAGCAAAATGCGCTGCTGGCAGCGCTGTTCCATGTGAAAGGCGATGCCGTGATCACGCTGGATGCCGACCTGCAGGATGACGTCGGCGCAATCCGCGAGATGGTGATCCGCCATATCGCCGGTGCGCACATCGTTTATGGGGTGCGCAGCTGTCGCGATGCTGACAGTGTGTTCAAGCGAGTCACGTCGGAGAATTTCTATCGCATCGTGCGCTGGATGGGCGTGGACATCGTCTTCAACCACGCGGAGTTCCGCCTGCTGAGCCGCGCTGCCATCAATGCGTTGCGCCAGTACCGCGAGGTGAACCTGTTCTTGCGCGGCATCGTCCCGATGCTCGGGTTCAGGCAAGAGATCGTGTACTACGAACGTGGCACACGCGTGGCCGGCGTCACGAAATATTCACCCGCCAAGCTGGTGGCGTTGGCATGGGAAGCCCTGTCGTCGTTCTCCGCCGCGCCGCTGCGCTGTATTACGCTGGCGGGCCTCACGCTGTTTGCCGGCGGCCTGCTTGCCAGCGGCTGGATGCTTGCGGCAGTACTGGTCGGCGGAAGAGACCTGCCTGCCTGGGTCACGACGGTGTTGCCGCTCGCATGCATTGCGGGCTTGCAGATGCTGAGCGTGGGCATCGTCGGCGAATACATTGCGAAGATCTACACTGAGGTCAAGCGGCGTCCGCGCTTCATCATAGAAAAATCGATCTGAGCCGCCAATGACGCCCCCATCACAGACCGGGCTATCGCGGGAACAGCATTCGTCGCTGCCCGTTTGGCCAGATGCTCCGCAAGCGCCAATGCCGGCATCGCCACTTGCACGATCGGTCGCCCTGCCTCGGCGCTGGCTTGGCAGTTGGCTGGGCAGTTTCAGTTTGCCGTGGTTGATGGCCGCGATCGCTTTCGTCATCGTATTTTGCGCGCCCGGCTTTACCGACCCTGACTTCTACTGGCACCTGAAGACGGGACAATTGATCGCGCAATCAGGCGCCATCCCCAGCACGGATCCTTACTCATTCACCTACGCCGGCAAGCCCTGGGTAGCACACGAATGGTTGACCGAACTGCTCTTCTACTGGACCGTGCATGCGGGCGGTTTCCTTGCGCTGCGCTGCCTGCCGGCGCTGGCTGCTGCCGCGAACTTCATGCTGCTGTACGCCATAGCGCGGCGACTGGCCGGCAAAGAACTGGTCGCGGCGCTGGCGACGGCGTGCTTCTTCATTCCGCTGATGCCCTCGTTCACGCTGCGCCCGCAAATCTTCAGCTTCCTGTGCTTCACCACCTACCTGCTGGTGCTGGTGGACTTTAAGTACTTCCGCTCGACACGCCAACTGTGGCTGTTGCCGGTGCTAATGCTGGCCTGGGTCAACCTGCACGGCGCGTTCATGCTCGGCATCGCCTTGCTGGCAACGTTCATTGTCTGCGAATCGGGCAATCGCTGGCTGTTCCCGGTACGGCACTCGCGCACTTCGCAACGCCTTGGCCTGTTGTGCGTGGTGACCCTGGCTACGCTCGCGGCGACGACGCTCAATCCGCATGGATTACGCATCCTGTTGTATCCATTCGAGACGGTCGCGATGGAGGCGTCGAAAGGCATGATCGCCGAATGGCATTCGCCGGATTTCCATAAATTGCTGCCACGGATGTCACTGGCCGGCATCTTCGCCTGGCTCCTCGCCACCGTATATGCACGCAGGAAGCCTGACCTGACCGAGATCCTGCTGCCGCTACTGCTGATCTTCGCCGGGCTTAGCGCATGGCGGCACCTGCCACTGATGGCCATTGTGTTGATGACTTTCTTTTGCGCGATGCTGCGCCATGTGTGTCCGTCGGCAATCCTGGCCCGTGCGTTCTGGTGGCGCCGCCGCGAACACGCCGGCCAAGGCCAACAAGTCACCCGCGCGCAGGCCGGTGCAATTCATTTGCTGGTGTTTGCGGGCATGGTACTGGCCGCTCTGGCTGGCGCGGTCAAGACCCAGCAGGAAGGCGAGACATCGAAGTTCGTCGCCAACGGCGCGGCCAGTTATCTGCTGGCGCACGATGTCAGCGGCCACCTGCTCAACGACTACGACCTGGGCGGCTACCTGATCTACCGGCTGTGGCCAACCCACAAGGTCTTCATCGACGGACGGGCCGATTTGTATGGCGACGAATTCCTGAAGGCTTATTTCAAGGTCGACAAAGCCGACGAAGGTTGGGAAAAAACCATCGATGACCATGCGATCGACATCGTCGTCTTTGCACGCCATGCGCCTTTGCGTCAGGTACTCCTTGCAAGCGGAAAATTCAAAGAAGCTTATTCGGATACGTACCATACGGTTTTGCTGCGCGACCTGCCCCGCTTCAAGCCCCTGCTGGACCATCCGGTGCAACGCTAGCCCGACACTCGGGGCGCATGGTGCATCGCCACCCATATCGGACCGATATCGGGTCGCCGAAAGTTGACTGTCAATGCCTGCGCTTTGGGGCGGCAGTCTTCGCGCTTTGGTCGGCACGCATGCGTTCGGCCAGATAATCAATCAGCACGCGCACGCGATGCGGTACTTGGCGGTTGCTCGGCAAAACCGCATGGATGCCCAGTTCCGGCAAAGGGAATTTTTCGAGAATCTTCAGCACGCGGCCATCGGCAATGAATGGCGCGGCGATAAAGTCCGGCTGTATTGAGATTCCCAGGCCTTGTGCTGCGGCCTGCGTCAGCGCCTCGCCATTGTTGGCCGAAATCCGTGCAGTGATCGGGAAGGCGCGCGGACTGCCATCGATCATGTACACCCAGCTCTGTTGCCGGCTGCCGGTCGTATAGCCGAGGCACTCATGCCGGACCAGTTCGGACGGATGCTGCGGGCTGCCGTAGGTCGCAAGATACTCGGGCGACGCAACCGTCCACATGCGCATCGTGCCCAGCCGACGCGTGACGTCGGTGGCGCCGAGTTCGCCGGTAATGCGGATCGCAAGGTCAATACCCTCTTCGATCAGGTTCACGCGACGGTCGGTGTAATCCATGTC
>JACCDZ010682782.1_pt1 | contig 16525 bp, 19 predicted proteins | sample 7449551 | NCBI WGS metagenome assembly JACCDZ01 (sample SAMN15323452, study PRJNA562643) | freshwater metagenome | isolation source: river surface water | place: USA:Blue River Watershed | collected 2017-08-18 | reverse complement strand
GTTACGCCGCTGGCGAGGCGCTGAGCAATGAAGAGTTGATCGCTGAAAAATACCAAGGCATCCGCCCCGCACCGGGCTATCCCGCCTGTCCTGACCACAGCGCCAAACAAGCCATGTTTGACGTGCTGCAATGCCAAGACATTGGCATGGGCCTGACCGAGAGCCTGGCCATGACGCCCGCAGCCAGCGTGAGCGGTTTCTACATCGCGCACCCCGAGGCGCAGTACTTCAGCGTGGGCAAAGTCGGTGACGACCAGGTGCAGGACCTTGCGCAGCGCAGCGGCGTGCAAGTCAAAGACCTGCAGCGCTTGCTGGCCCCCAACTTGTAAAACACCATGCGCAACTTCTGGACGGCCTGCGGCCACCAACGCCTGACCCCCAACGAGCGGGGTTGGCTGGTGCCCAGTCCAGACTATTGGCGGCTTTGGCTGCAGCGCCCCGAAATGGCGCTGGTGCCCGAATCGTGCCGCGAAGAAGAGCGTTTGCACAAGGCGCTGCTCGAGACGCCCCTGATGCAGGTCGCGCCCGCCAAGCTGCAGGCCTTCAAGGACGATGACGCCCGCGAGAACTACGAGCTGTTCTTGCGCTTTCGTGACGACGTCGAGCGTGCAGGCTCTCTGGAGTCGGCCTACATCGGCTGGCAGCAAAGCGGCAACATCCAGTTGCCACCGCTGTTCATCGATGTGGTGGTGCAAGCCATCGTCTGCCACTTGTTGACGGACGCGGACGATGCCTGGGTTTGGCGTGCGGCCGAGTTGTTGTTCAGGCGCCAGCGCATCACCCTCGAGGGTGGCCGCGTGTTGGCGGGCGACAGCGACACGCTCGACGCCTTGCAGGCCACAGGCGGTTTGGGCGAGATGGGGCGCCTGTTGATCGAAGGCGGTGCGCCGCTCAAGGCGGTGGATGTGAAGGTACTGCACCCCGACAACGCCGAGCGTTATTTCGCGCAGCGCGAAGGCCTGGGTCGCTATGCCTTCATGCTCGACTTGACGCACGAACTGCACAACGAATTGCCACACGGTTTGATCCTGAGCATGGTCAATGCACGTTCAGGCCTCAAGTCACTGTCCCTCGTTTTGGCGCGTTGGGTGCAACACTTTTTGGGCGTGGCCGTGAACATTGAGCCGGTCCAAAAAGTAGACGATCCGGCCTGGCGCTGGCATGTGGGGTTGGATGCCACGGCCACCGCTTTGCTCAATGATTTGTACCAAGGTGCTGAGCTGGACGCCAAGCGCCAGCAGCAATTCATCAGCCTCTTCAAGCTGCGCTTCGAGAACCCGCAAGACATGCGCACCGATGTGCAGGGCAAGCCGGTTTATTTGGGCCTGGCGATGAATGCGCAAGGCCTGCTCAAACTCAAACCGCAAAATCTCTTGCTCAATTTGCCTTTGGCCAACGCTGTTTAAGTGAGCGCGGTGCGCCGATCACCAGCGCAGCAAGCGGCTGCCCAAAAGCGCGCCCAGCGCGCTCACCGCCAGCATGCCGCCGCCATACCAAGCGGTGAAGAAGCCATAGGCCGTTTCGGTGCAGTGCAGCGAATAAATACCCGCTGCCACGCAAGCGGCCATGGCCCCCGCTGCCGCACCTGCCAGCGCAGGGCGTGTGGGGGCCATTTGGCGCAGTGCCCACAGCAAAGCGCCGAGCACCGGCAGTGACAGCGCCAAGATGCTCAGCGAGCAGGTTTGCCAGGAGCTGCCCATCCACAAGGCCATGCGGCTGTCGGGGCTGGCCTGTAGCGACTGGAGCAATCCCAAACTGCCCATGGCGAGCAGGGCCAGCGCCAGACCCCAGAAGGTGGACCCCGCACCCACACCCGGGCGCGACAAACGCAGCAGGGCGCGAGCACTGAAGACGGCCAGCGCCAACAACCACAGCATCTTGGTCACAAAGGCCGGGTTTGTGGCCATGGTGGCCATGTCCGGGTTCAGGCCCCAGAACACCAGCAGCAATGCGCCGCACACCAGCGCCGCACCGAGCAGCGCCCGGCTCAATTGCTGGCGCACCGGCGCGGCAGCCGGCATCGGCTCTTGGGCCAACAGGCCGATCAGGTCTTGTGTTTTCATTTTTGAACTCCCCATTTCGCCATCAGGGCCTTCAGGCCCCGGTGGACATTGACTTTGACCGACGCCTCGCTTTGCCCGGTCAGCCGTGCCGTTTCGGTGATCGACAAGCCTTGCAAGCGTGTGTGCTCAATGGCTTCGCGTTGTTTGGCTGGTAAATCTGCCAGCACTTGTTCGAGATCACGCTGTGCGTCGCTGGCTTCGGTGTCGCCTTCAACAGACAAGGTCTCGGCCCAATCGTCGATGTCGTCGTGCAGCTTTTCCCGGCGGCCATGGGCACGCAAGTGGTCCACCCATTTGTAGCGCGCAATTGCATACACCCAGGCCGTCAGCGGCTGATCGCTTTGGTAGGTGTGGCGTTTTTGATGGATGGCCATCAGGGTCTCTTGCACAAGGTCCTCCACATCGCTGGCTTGGGATTGCAGGCGTTTATTCAGAAAGCTGCGCAGGTAGCCACTGAGCAGGGTCAACGCACGCTCATAGCTGGCGCTGTCTCCGTTCAGAGACCGCATCCACAAGCTGTGCAGCTGGGCTTCGATGGTGTGCAGGCTTTCGCTCATGGTGTGAATTCGATGCAGGGGGCAAAAAGTTACAGATACAAAAAGATACAAGCGCAGCCCGTTATTCGTAACTTTGGCCTGTGCTGCGGCGGATTACACCATGGCAGACGATGACAGGAACCCGAGGGGGAACCCGCCAAGCTGTCGATTCCAAACCCTATCCATTCAGGAGATTTCACATGAACAAGCAACAACTTCTCACCATCGCTTTGGGTTCCGCTTTCGCTGCTGTGGCTGCCCTGCCCGCACAAGCTGCTGGCAATCCCTTTGCGGCCAAGTCCTTGGACGCTGGCTACCAAGTCGCTCAGGCCGACATGAAAGCCAAAGACGGCAAATGCGGCGAAGCCAAGTGCGGTGCCGACAAGAAAGGCGCAACCAAGGCCAAAGACGGCAAGTGTGGTGAAGCCAAGTGCGGCGCTGACAAGAAAGCCAAAGAAGCCTCTTGTGGTGGCGACAAGAAAAAAGACGCATCTTGCGGCGCCAAGAAGTCTTGATTCGTCCTTGAATCGGTTTGTGGGTGTCATGCGCCGCGGCGCGTGGCATTCACAGCCAACCCCTGCAACACCAAGGTGATGACATGCACGATGCCAACAATTTGAGTGCTGGACTTGGATTTCGCCGTGAACTCATCCCGGCACTCCAGCAAGGCGTGCCTTCCGACGTCCGTTTCTTTGAAATCGCTCCCGAAAACTGGGCAGGCATGGGTGGTCGATCGGCCCACACGCTGCGCAGTTTCACCGAGCGCGTTCCTTTTGTGTGCCATGGGCTTTCGCTGTCGTTGGGGGGCCCTGGTGCTTTAGATGAAGCCTTGCTGCGCCGTACCCGAGACTTCATGCGCGTGCATGGCATCACGCTTTTCACCGAACACCTGTCATGGTGCGCTGACGACAGCCACTTGTACGACCTCTTGCCCATTCCCATGACCGAAGACGCGGTGCGCTACACCGCCGAGCGCATTGCCCGCGCTCAAGACATTTTGGGCATGCGCATAGGTATCGAGAATGCATCGACTTACATCGCCCCTCCCGGCTCCGACATGCGTGAGCCAGAATTCATCCGCGCCGTCGTCGAGCGCGCCGATTGTTGGCTCCATCTGGATGTGAACAACATCTACGTCAACAGCTGCAACTTCGGATTTGACCTGCATGAATATTTACAGCAGTTGCCCCTTGAGCGCACCTGCTATGTGCACGTGGCCGGACACTGCGTGGAAGACGATGGCCTGGTGGTGGACACCCACGGCAGCGATGTGATCGACCCGGTCTGGCAGTTGTTGCGCGAGGCCTATGCACGGATCGACCATGTGGTGCCCACCTGCCTGGAGCGTGACTTCAACATCCCCGATTTGGCCATCCTGACGCAAGAAGTGGCGCAGATTGCGCGGCTGCAGCAAGAAGCATTCGGTGCGCCCTCCCTGTCCGACAAGCGGGTGGCCTGATGTTGGCCTTTCAACAGTTCCAACACGATCTGGCGCAGCACCTGCGCGATCCGCACCACAGGCGCCGCCCTGCAGGCGTGCCAGCACGGCGCATGGCGGTGTACAACGAGCTGCTGTTCAACAACATCTGCGGTTTTGTGGACAGCTGTTTTCCGGTGTGCCGCCAGTTGCTGGGCGAAGCCCGTTGGCGCAGGCTGTGCCGCACCTTCTACCGCGATTGGCCATCGCACACGCCTTGGTTTCGCGAGATCCCGCGTGAGTTTGTGCGCTACCTTGATGAAGCCCACATCGCTCAGCCCCTGCCCCGTTGCTTGGCCGATCTGGCCCGCTACGAATGGGCCGAGTTGGCGGTCGATGTCATGGACGTGATGGCACCCCCACACGACCCACAAGGCGACATGATGGTTTGCGCGGTGGCGCTCAATCCGGCGCGCATGGATGTGGCCAGCCCTTGGCCCGTGCACCGCATCGGCCCGGCCTGGCGGCCTCGTCAGCTTGAGCCCACATTTTTGGTGGTGTTCAGAGATGCGCAGCACGAGGTGCAGTTTTCTGAAATCAACGCCGTCACCGCGCGTGTGCTGGCGCTGCTGGACGAAGGTCACACCGGGCAGCAGGCGTTTGCGCAGTTGGCCCGTGAAATGGCCCACCCCGACCCTCAAGCCTTGATGGTCTTTGGCAAACAACTGTTGATCAGCCTGCGCGAGCAAGGCGTTTTATTGGGAACAAAAATATGAAAAAAATGAGCCAAGTCACTCAGCAGGGCTTGAATGCGCTCGATCAGATGGGTTTGTGGGTGGGTCTGCTCAGCCTGCGGCTGTTGCTGGCTTGGGAGTTTGGCGAAGCCGGTTTTGAAAAGCTGCACGGCAGCAATTGGTTTGCCGACATCCAGGACCAATTTCCTTGGCCATTCAAACTGATTCCGGCCGACATCAACTGGGCGCTGGCCACAGGTTTTGAAATCGTGGGGGCTGCGGCTTTGCTGTTGGGCTTGGGCACCCGATTTTTCTCCGCATCGTTGCTGGTGCTCACCGTGGTGGCCATGCTCAGCGTGCACTGGCCCGAATCGTGGTCCACCCTGAGTGAGTTGCTGCAAGGCTATGCCTTGACGGACAAAGGCCATGGGAACTTCAAACTGCCCGTGATTTACATCGCCATGTTGCTGCCGCTGGTGTTCATGGGGCCGGGGTGTCTCTCGGCGGATATTGGGTTTCGTCGTTTTCTGCAAAGATGCGCGGCGCTGCCTTCAGACCGGCATTTGCGATCCTGACTGCAGGGTTTAACGACTTCGTCTCCAACGTGCCAGAGCTTTGGTGTGGACTCAGAGAAAATCACAGCTGCGTATTTTTTCGCTCGGCTCAATGAGGGCATTTGCAAGATGATCAACAAGTTTGTGGCTTCGGTCGCTGAAGCCTTGGCGGACACCGCCGATGGATCCACCGTATTGATTGGTGGCTTTGGCACAGCAGGCATTCCGGATGAATTGATCGATGGTCTGATCGCGCAAGGTGCGCGTGACCTGACCGTCGTCAACAACAACGCGGGCAATGCCGACTTGGGCATGGCCGCTTTGCTCAAGACCGGTCGGGTGCGCAAAATCATTTGCAGCTTTCCCCGGCAGGCCGATTCCTATGTGTTCGATGGCTTGTACCGCGCGGGCAAGCTGGAGCTGGAGCTGGTGCCGCAAGGCAACTTGGCCGAGCGCATCCGCGCAGCAGGTGCGGGCATTGGCGGGTTTTTCACACCCACCGGTTACGGCACCGAGCTGGCCAAAAACGCCGATGGTTCCATGAAAGAGACCCGCGAAATCAACGGCCGCATGTATGTGTACGAGACGCCCATCCATGCCGATCTGGCCTTGATCAAGGCCGAACGCGGTGACCGCTGGGGCAACCTCACGTACCGCAAAGCGGCGCGCAATTTTGGGCCCATCATGGCCATGGCGGCGCGCAAGACTGTGGCCACGGTGCACGAGCAAGTCGAGTTGGGCGAGATGGACCCCGAGGCCGTGGTCACGCCCGGCATTTTTGTGCAAGCGGTGGTCAAGATTGACCGTGTGGCCACGCAGGCCGGAGGTATCAAGGCATGAGCTACACCCGACGCAGCAAAGACGAATTGGCCGCCCGTGTGGCGCAAGACATCCCCGAAGGGGCCACGGTGAATCTGGGCATAGGCCAGCCCACCTTGGTGGCCAACCACATTCCGGCATCCCGCGAGGTTTTGCTCCACAGCGAAAACGGCATTCTGGGCATGGGCCCGGCACCGGCCAAGGGGCAAGAAGATTACGACCTGATCAACGCCGGCAAACAGCCGGTGACCTTGTTGCCGGGGGGCGCTTATTTCCATCACGCTGACAGCTTTGCCATGATGCGCGGCGGGCATTTGGACATCTGCGTGCTGGGCGCCTTCCAGGTCAGCGCCACAGGCGATTTGGCAAACTGGCACACCGGCGAGGCGGATGCCATTCCTGCGGTGGGCGGCGCGATGGATTTGGCCATCGGCGCCAAGCAAACCTGGGTGATGATGGACTTGCTCACCAAGCAGGGTCAAAGCAAACTGGTCGAGGCTTGCACCTACCCGCTCACCGGCATTGCTTGCGTCAAGCGCGTCTACAGCGACTTGGCCACACTGGCTTGCACGCCCGAAGGCTTGCAGCTCATCGACATGGTTGAGGGCTTGAGCCTGCAAGAGCTCACCGCCTTGATCGGTTTGCCGATCAAAGCCGCCGCCTGAGGCGCTTCAGGCCTGCATGGCGGCCGTGTCGGCGGCCGTGGTCACCCACTGGCCATCGCGGTACAGCAGGGGCGCTGCCGATGCATCGGCATGCCCCGAGATCACCTCACCGATCATCAGGCAGTGCGTGCTCTCTTGCACTTGACGGATCAGGCGGCACTCCAGACTCATCACAGCACTGCGCAGACGGGGCGAACCCGAGTCAAAAGCGGCCCACTGGTCTTCGTCAAAACGTTCATCGCCAAACACCTGGGCCTGGCCTGCAAAGCGCTTGGCCAGCTCAAGGTGCTCGACGGCCAGGGTGTTCACGCTGAACACCTGGTTGTCGCTCATGTGGGCATAGCTGAAGGCGTTGCGGTTGATGGCGCAAACCACGCTCGGGGGCTCGACCCCCAAAGACATGAAGGCCGAAACGGTCATGCCCGTGCGGTGAGGCGCTCGGCCGGTGGCGATGATGTTCACCGCCGCCGGATGCAGGCGCATCAATTGCCGGAACTCTTGCGGGCTCATGCGGTGGCCGCTGACGGCGGCGCATCCACGTTGATCGCCGAGCCCAGACCCAGTGCCTGGTTCACGCGTGGCATGACTTCATTGGCCATCAACTCCATGGAGCGCAGGCCCAGCTTGGGATCGACCAGGTCCATGCCGGCATAAACGATTTCACCAAAAGGCCCCACCTTCTCGCGCAAAGCCAGGATCTTGTCGACCACTTCGTTCACCGTGCCGGTGATGACCAGCTCGTCGAGCAGTCGGTCCAGCGTGACGAACTGGTCGTCTTCGTCCATGTGTTTCTTGAAGATGACATGGCGCTTGGACATCATCATCTTGGTCAACATCTGGCGGTAGTAATAGCGGTAGGGGCTGTTGGCGTCTGCACGGCCATAACGCTCGGCGGTCGCCGCGTCGTCGGCCACAAAAATGGTGCGGGCCACGCGCCAGTCGGCCGGGTTGGCCACCTGGCCCACCGAGGTCTTGCCTTCGCAGTAGTTGTTCCAATGGCTGCCCAGCCAGTGGTCCATCAAGAAGTTGGCCGACATGGGGTGGAAGTTGCGCGAGCCCATGGCGATCACGCCCTTGGAGAACGGCGCGACCACGGTACCGACAATTTCGGGCAAAGGCTTCTGGAAAGGCTTCATCAAATAGCCACGACCGATCTCGGGCACAGAGGTGACCTGCGTGGAGACTTTGAAGCGGTTGTCTGGGAAGTCGATGTTGTAGGGCGGCTCACGCTCCCAGATGGCCAAGATCACGTCGATGGCCTCGGCAAACATCTTGTTGCGGTCCTGGTCCAGGATGCCCAGCGCTTCAGCGTCCGAGGCCAAGGCGCCCGGGCTGATGCCAAAGATGAAGCGGCCTTTGGCCAAGTGGTCAAACATGGCCGCTTGCGAGGCCAGCAGCGTAGGGTGCGAGTGCGACAGGTTGGAAGTGCCGCTGCCCAGCTTGATGGTTTTGGTTTCCGGAATCAAGGTGGCCAAAAACAACAAGCTGTTGGTCACATTCTCGGCCTTGTCGGTCAAATGCTCGCCCACAAACGCGTCGTAAAAACCCAGCTTGTCTGCAAAGATGATCGTTTGCCGATCTTCATGCAAAGTTTCGGTGGTGTCCCTTTCAAAGGGATGCAAGGGCATGGTGAAGTAGCCTAAGCGCATGGTGGGTCCTGTTGTTTTGTCTGCCGTGTGGGGCTGTTTATTCGGGCTTGATGCCAGCGTCCTTGATGACCTGGGCCCAACGCGTCATTTCGCTTTGAATGAAGCGAGGGTAATCGGCCTTGGATACCTTGGAAGGCTCCAGGCCCAATTGCGCCAAGCGTGCCAAAAAGCCTTCGTCTTTCAAAGCCGAGCTGATGGCGCCTTCAAGTCTGCGCACCACATCAGGTGGGGTGCCTGCAGGCGCGGCCAGTCCGAGGAAAAAGCCCAATTCATAGCCCGGGTAGGTTTCGCCAATGGCTGGGATGTTGGACCAGGGCTTGAAGCGGGTCGCCCCGGTCACGCCAATCGCGGTGGCCTTGGGGTTGTCGATGTGGGCCATGGCTGGCAGGTATTCCAGAAACAAGACCTGCAACTGACCGCCATAAAAGTCCTGCAAGGCCGAGCCAATGCTTTTGTAGGGGATGCCGGTCATGGGTGCGCCGGTCTTGACCTTGAACATCTCAGCCGTCATTTGCGAGGCCGAGTTGTAGTGACCGAAAAACACTTTGCCCGGATTGGCTTTGGCGTAAGCCGTCAAGTCAGCTGCAGTGCGGATGCCCGAGTCTTTGCTGACCATGGCCACCGAAGCGGCTGTGCCAAACTGGCCCAGGTGCTCAAAGTCCTTCAGAGGGTCGTAAGGCACTTTTTTGTACAGGCTGAGGTTAGCGGCCAAGGTGGTGTTGGTGGTCAGCAGCAGCGTGTACCCGTCGGCGGGGGCGTTCTTGACCGCTTCGGTGCCCAGGATGCCGTTGGCACCGGCCTTGTTTTCGATGACCACGCCTTGCTTGAGCTGCGCCTCTAGGTATTGGCCAAAAGCGCGGGCGGTGATGTCGCCTGAACCACCCGGCCCAAAAGGCACCACGATCTTGATCGGCTTGCTGGGATAGCCTTGGGCTTGCGCCTGGCCGATGTGTGCCAGCCCCACGCACAGCCCCATCGGTACCACCATGGCCCACTTCCACCATTGAACTAGTTTGCGCATCCAGGGTCTCCATTGTTGGTCGTTGTGGATTCATTCTAGGAGTGGCCCTGGAATTGACCAAGCTCAATATTCCAACATGTGGAATTTCCGAATCAGGGCTTTCCATGCCCCGCAGGCCAGTGTTGGCGAGTGAAATGGGCGGTTGAATGCCGGCAGACTCAGAAAGCAAACTTGGCGGGTTGTGGGTCTTTGATGGCGGTGCGCCAGCTTTCGGCTTGGGTCGGATTCATGCGCGCGAGCTCGTATTGCGCGGACATGATCTCGGCTTCTTGCGTCAGGGTGTTGGCCAGTCCATGCAGGTAGCTGCCGGTCATCCGATCGAGCGTGGACACCGCGCACAAAGAGGCAATCGGATAGCGGCGCCGGTCAAAAATTGGCACGGCAATCCCCGAGATGCCACGGGCCGATCGTGTCTTGGTCAGGGCGTAGCCGTTTTTGCGGGTCTTCTGGATGCCGCTGGCCATTTTGCTGAAGGCTTTGTCACCACCTTTGCGCAGGCGATTGAAGGCCACAATGTCGGCGATTTCTTCGTCGGGCAAATGCGCCAGGATTGCCAGACTGAACGAACCAATGCCCATGGGCCAGCGGTCGTTGACTTGCAAAATTTCGGCGTTTTGCGGCAAGTGGCCTTGGCGCTTGTCCAGGCAAACGGCGTCGTAGCCGCAGCGGATACCCAGGTACACCGTCTCGCCTGTGGTTTCGGCCAGCCGCTCAAAAGAGGGTTGGGCAATGGTCTTGATGTCGAACACGTCCAGCACCGACATGCCAAAGGCATAGACCTCCGGGCCCAGCCGGTAATTGCGTGTGCCCCAAGGGCGCTCGACCAGATGCTCTTCCAGCATGGCCGACAAGATGCGGTGCACCGTGGCCTTGGGCAACTGGGTGAGCGTGCTGATTTGCATGAGGGCGGCGCCTTGCGAGCCAAACGTCGATAAGGTGCGCAGCAGCAGCGCTGCGCGGGCAATGCTTTGTGCGCCTTCGCTTTTCGGTGTGGTGGTGTTGGGCGGCCGCCAGACGGCGCATGTTGCTGAAAATTCCATGATTCGGAATATTAACCCCGGGTGGGCATCGATGTCTTGGAAACAGGGCGCCCACCGATTGCCAAGTCAAAACACTGACCGCATACTGATTTTTTGAAGGTGGCGGCCATCTTTTTTGGTTCAAAAAGCAAACACCGCGAGACAACGAAGGGCAATTTCACATGACATTCGCAAAGCGCAAACTTTTGATCTGCCTGGGGCTCGGGCTCTTGGCCAGTGCGGCATCGGTGACGGTGCAGGCACAAAGCTACCCGCAGCGCCCGATCAAGGCCATCGTGCCTTACGCAGCCGGGGGCTTTTCCGATCAGGCCAGCCGCATCATTGCCGAAGCCATGTCGCGCAATCTGGGGCAAAACATCGTCATTGAAAACCGTGCCGGTGGCGGTGGCCGCATTGGCAGCGAGGCCGTGACCAAAATGGCCCCCGACGGCTACCAGCTGCTCATGACCACCAACGGCACCAAAACCTACATGGCGGTGGTGGAAAAGGCTTTGTCTTATGACCCGGTGAACGATTTCACGCCGATTTCGCTGGTGGGCAAATACGGCTTGCTGATGGTGGTCAACCCTTCGGTGCCGGCCAAGACCTTGCCCGAATTCCTGGCCTATGCGCGCGACCCGAAAAACAAGGGCAAGATCAACTACGCCACTTCGGGCATGGGCAGTGGCCTGCATTTTGCGGGCGAGTTGTTCAACGCCATGGGCAAGGTGGACATGGTGCATGTGCCCTACAAAGGCTCGGGGCCCGGCATGCAGGACGTGCTCGCTGGCGTGTGTCAGGTGATTTTTGATGGCGCGGCCAAACCGCAAATCGACGCGGGCAAAGTCCGTTTGCTGGGCACCACCAGTTCGGTGCGCGACCCGCGTTACCCGGACATGCCCACCCTCAGCGAAGGGGGCTTGCCCGGTTACGACCTCACTTATTGGGTGGGCATCTTTGGCCCCAAAGGCTTGCCACCCGAGATCCAGGCGCGTTTGAATGCCTCGGTCAAAACCGCTTTGGCCGATCCGGATGTGCAACGCCGACTCAATGGCATGGGCATGACTTTGGTGGGCAGCACGCCCGAACAAATGGTGCAAGAGATCCGCTCCGAAACGGCCAAGTTGCGGCAAATTGCCGCATCGATTCCTGGTGGAGTGAACTGAGCATGAGTGACGTACTGCGCCCGCAAGACCGCTTGCCTTTTTCCGCCATCGTCGATCGCCCGCCCTTGCACTTGCCCGAGGGCGTGCGCCTGGTCGTCTGGCCGGTGGTCAACATCGAGGAGTGGGATATTTCTCGCCCCATGCCGCGCATGGTCTCGCCACCCCCGGGTGGTCAGGCGCCGGTGCCCGATGTGCCCAACTGGACTTGGCACGAATACGGCATGCGGGTGGGCATTTGGCGCCTGATGGACGCTTTCAAAAATGTGGGCGTTCGCCCGACCTTGTCGATCAACGCCAAGGTGTGTGAAACCCGACCGCGCGTGACCCAAGCCGCACTCGATGCGGGTTGGGAGTTCATGGCGCATTGCTACGAACAAATCCCGATCCAGAAAATCCCCGACGAGCGGGCCATGATGCAGCAGACGCTGGAGGTGCTGACCCGATTCACCGGCATGCGCCCGCAAGGCTGGCTGGGCCCGGGCCGCAGCCAGACGCTGGAAACCCCCGACCTGATCAAAGAACTGGGCATGTCCTGGTTTGGCGACTGGGTGCTCGACGACCAACCGCAATACGTGCATACGAAACATGGGCCTTTGGTGTCGGTGCCCTACACCATCGAGCTCAACGACATCAACATCATGCTCACCTCGCATGAGCGTTCGGACGCGATGCTGCTGCGCACCCAGGACGCGTTTGAGCGCCTGTATGCCGAGTCGGCGCACGGCGCGCGCATCATGGCCTTTGGGGTGCACCCGTACATTTCGGGCGCTGCGCACCGCATCCGCTATTTTGAAATGATGTTGGAGTATCTGGCCAAACAGCCTGGCGTGGTGTTTTGGAATGGCTCGCAAATCAGCCAGTGGTTCCAACAAGCCAACCCTTTGCCCGCGCCGTGATCCATGCCTGATCAGACGCCGTTGCACGCTTTGTCGCTGGCGCAGGCCAGTGCCTTGATCCGCCAACGGCAAATCACCCCCTTGCAATTGGTGCAGGCCTGCGCCGAAAGAATCGAGCAGCTGGACGGCCAAACGCATGCCTTCGTCACGCCCACCTTGGACGCTGCGCTGCAGGCGGCGCACCAGGCCACGCGGGAGATGGCGCAGGGCCACTGCCGGGGGCTTTTGCATGGCATCCCCATCGCGCACAAAGATGTGTTTCTCACGCAGGGCGTGCGCACCACCGCGCATTCGCGGCATTGGCGCAACTGGGTGCCCGAGGTCAGCGCCACGCTGGTGACCAGGCTGGAGCGCTTGGGCGCCATCAGCCTGGGCAAAACCGCCTGCCATGAATTTGCTTTTGGCTCGCCCGCGCCGGGCGATGTGTTTCCGCCTGCGCGCAACCCTTGGCACTTGGCGCACATGCCGGGCAGCTCCAGCAGTGGTTCGGGTGCGGCGGTGGCGGCCCGGTATTGCATGGCCGCCACGGGCACCGACACAGGTGGCTCGATCCGCCACCCTGCTGCTGCCTGTGGTTTGGTGGGCATGAAGCCCACGCGCCACACTTACCCCCTGTCCGGCGTGATCGCTTTGGCGCCGAGTCTGGACGTGGCCGGATTCCTCACCCGCAGTGCGCTCGACCAGGCGGTGATCTGGGACGCCTGGCACGGCAGCGATGTGTCGGGTTTGTGCACCGCCGATGTGCAGCACACCGTGCTGCGAGGCCTGCGCATTGGCGTGCCGACCGATTTGTGGCAACACCCCGATACAGGCCAGGCCACGCACGACCCGCAAATTCAGGCCTGCTTTGAGCAAGCCTTGCAAACCTTGCAAGCCCATGGCGCGCAGGTGGTGCCTGTGTCCATGCCGCCCCAAAACCAAGTGGTGCAAGCGGCCAATGTGACCATCGCCTATGAGGCTTTTCAGCAGCTGCAATACATTTGGCGCGAGCAGCCGCAAGACCTGGGCGAAGGCCTGCAGAAAAAACTGGCAGGTGCAGCCTTGTTGAGCCAGAGCGAATACCACGCCGCCCGTGTGCAGGCCGATGCCTGGCAGCAAGACGTCAGCGCTGTGCTGGCCGGGCAGGCCGATGTGCTGATGTGGCCCGGTCGCGAAGCCTTGCCAGAAACCCTGCAGGCGCTGATGGACCAACCCACCGCGCAGCGCAGTGCTTGCAATCGCCTGTTCAGCTTGACGGGGCACCCCGCCTTGACCTGTCCCATGGGCGTTTCGAGCGAGGGCTTGCCCATGGCTTTGCAAATGGGCGCGGCTTTCCATGCCGAAGCCCGGCTCATGCAGGTGGCGCATGCGCTGTCGTCCATTCTGGGCTGGCGTTTGCCCCATTTGTTGGGATGAAGCCTGCCTTGTCCTGTTATTAGATTTTTTCTTGTCTGGAGTTTTTTCAATGACCGCCCAAATCACCCCCTCCATTCGCCGCGTCGTGACCGGCCACGACGAGCAAGGCAAAGCCATCGTTGAGATTGACGAGGTCTGCAGCCACTTCCGTCCGGGCCGGCCCAATGGCTATGTGTGCAACATCTGGACCACCGACACCAGCCCGGCCAACAACAACGGCCATGTGGACGCGGGCAAACGCGAAGGCAAGTTTTCGGTGATCGAGAACGGTACCGTGTTCCGCATCCTCGACTTTCACCCAGGCATTCAACAGCGTGTGCACCGCACCGACTCGATCGACTACATCGTGGTCGTGTCGGGCGAGATCGACATGGAGCTGGAGTCCGGCCAGGAGGTTCACCTCAAGGCGGGCGATGTCATGGTGCAGCGTGGCACGGTTCACAACTGGATCAACCGCGGCACGCAAACCTGTGTGATGGCGGTGATCTTGGTCTCGGCCCTGCCGGTGCAGGCGGGGGGGCAAACGCTGGCGGCTTTCGGCTGAAGCGAGCAAGCCCGGAGCCCGTCCGGGGCTTGGGGCTTATTGCGGAAAGGGCGCGATGCCAGGCGCCGCGTTGTCGGGCAGGCCTCGGCGGGTGGTGTTCATCACCATGGCCAGCAAGCTGTAATAACCGCAGTGGGCCGTCATGTCGATGACGCCTTGGTCGCCAAACATCTTTTGCGCGGTGGCCCAAGTCACGTCGCTCACCGACTGGTTGTGCAGCAACTCTTGCAGAAAGTCGTACACCACGGTTTCTTCGGTCGTCATGTTCGGCGGGCGGCGGCCCTCGGCAATCGCGTTGCAGGTCTCTTCGCTCACGCCCGCTTTCATGGCAATCGGTTTGTGGATGTGCCACTCCACCGGCTGTGACCAGTGGCGTGCCACCACCAGCACCGCGAATTCGGAATTGTGCAAACCCACGGTGTTGTCGTAGCGCAGGTACTCGCCCACCTTTTGCAGGCGACGCATCAACTCGGGGCTGCGCATCAGGGGCACAAAAGGCCCGCTCAACTTGCCGCGTGGCCCGCTGACCAACTCGTCCACAGCCGCACGTTGCGCGTCGGACATTTGTTCACGGGGCATTTCGGGCAGGCGGTCAGATTTGGGCGTGGTCATCGTGTCTCTCGTGTGGTGTGGATTTGAAAACGCGGTCCATTCAATTTAGCACCAAGCCCTGGCGCCATCAGTCGTGTGCGGGATAGCGTGGCGGATGCGGCTCAGTGCCGTGCGCGCAGGGCTTGTGCTTGCGCGGCCCACAGCGCTGCCGTGCCCGACACGCTGGCGAACAGCAGCCACCACAAGGCCCAGGTGTAGCCCTGGGTGGGCGACCACAACAAGCCCAGGATCAAGGGCGCAGCAGCGCGGGCCAGGGCAATGGGCAGCCCCAGCAGACCATTGAGTTGGCCCACATGGGTGCGGCTCACGTACTGCGCTATGGCCGTGCCTTTGACGATGGTGTTCATGCCATTGCCCAAGCCGTAGAACACGACAAACACCAGGGAGGCCACTGGGTTCAAGCCGCCGAGCAGCAGGGTCACCAGGCCCAAGGGAATCAAAGCGGGGATCCAGCGGTTGGCGGTGTGCACATCCCAGTGGCGTTCAAACACAAACAGCAGCAAGCGGCCCACCACCTGGATCACGCCAATGGCCGCCGGGATGGCGATCACCCATGTCGGCGCTAAGCCGGCTTCTTTCAGCAAGGCAATCATGTGCGCAGGCAAGGCCGATGTGACGGCCATCATCAACACCATGAACAAGGCCAGCAACCAAAAGGGGGCGTGCCGCAGGTGTTCACGCACAGCCATGGGCCGTTGAACTTCTGTGCCGACCATGGGGCGATGGCGCGGGGCGCCCTGCAACAGCCAGCCGTGCAAGGGCGCACACACGCCCAACTGCAAAGCGGCCAACAAGCACAGCGCATGGCGCCAGCCCCACAGGTCCATCCACCAGCTGAACAAGGGGATGAACACCGTGCTGGCCAGCCCCCCCAAAAAAGTGAGCGTGATGATGGCGCGCCGAAAATCCTGCGGGAAGCGCCGCGTCACCACCGCGAAGGCCGGGTTGTACAGCGTGGCCGCCAAGCCCAGACCCAGCCAGATCCACACGGCGTAAAAACCCATCACCGATTGCACCTGGCTGTGCGCCAGCAAACCCAGACCGGTCCACACCGAGCCCAGCGTCATGACCCGGCGCTCGTGCCCCGCGTCGATCCAGCGGCCCACCGCATAGGCCATCAGGCCTTCGGCCAGCAAGGCCAGGCTGAAGGCCAGCGACGATTGCGCGCGGCTCATGCCAAGCTCGGCCTCGAGCGGGGTCATGAGCAAAGAGAAGGTGTAGAACACGCTGCCCCAAGTGATGAGTTGGGGCAAGGACAGCCAAACACTGAAGGGCCCTAAAGCACGAGGGGCAGGGCGGCGAACAAAAAGCATGCCTGCATTATGGTGAGCCTTCAGACCTCGCAAGCGTCACCTGTGTTCATTGCTCCTTGAGCACGCGCCGGTATTGAACCGCTTCGGCCATATGCGCGGCTTCCACCGTGTCGCTGCCCGCC
>JACCDZ010592607.1_pt1 | contig 16527 bp, 17 predicted proteins | sample 7449551 | NCBI WGS metagenome assembly JACCDZ01 (sample SAMN15323452, study PRJNA562643) | freshwater metagenome | isolation source: river surface water | place: USA:Blue River Watershed | collected 2017-08-18 | reverse complement strand
CCTAAAGCCTAAGCGCTCAGCTTTTTGTACGGGATCTTCAACCAGACTTTCAATAGGAGTTTTCTCATCCACTATGCGATGCACAAAAGAAGAGTTTGCACCATTTTCCAATAATCTTCTTACCAGGTAAGGCAGCAGATGCTTATAGGTTCCAACGGGGGCATAGATGCGGCATGGTATATTAAAATTATTTTTACCAACCACATGATCGTAAAGCGCATCTCCCATGCCGTGCAAACACTGAAATTCGTAGTCTTTATAGCCTCCTGAAAGCTGCATAACCAGTGCCGTTGTATAGGCATTGTGTGTCGCAAATTGCGGATAAATATGCTTTGTATTGGCAAAGAGTTTTTTGATACATGCCTGATACGACACATCGGTATAGCATTTTTGTGTGAATACGGGATAGCCTTCTAAACCCTCCACTTGCGCGTGTTTAATCTCAGAATCCCAATAGGCACCTTTCACCAGCCTCACCATAAACCTGTGTCCCGTACGCTCCGCAAGATCAATCAAATAATCAAGTACAGGGATTGCACGCTTTTGATAAGCTTGAACCACGATACCAATTCCTTCGAAACCCTGCAAAGATGGCTCATGCGCTAAACGATTGACAAGCTCAAGTGACAATTCCAGACGCTCAGTTTCCTCGGCATCAATGTTCAAACCAATGTTGTAGCTTTGCGCAAGCTCAACAAGCTTTAATAATTTAGGATACATCTCTGCATGTATGCGATCGGCTTGAGCAACCTCATGGCGTGGGTGAAGTGCTGAAAGTTTTACCGAAATACCAGGGTTGGTACGAACACTATTTTTTGTTGCCCCATAACCAATCGCGTCAATCGCTTGGCGATATTCGTTGTAATAAAACTCGGCATCTGCCTTGGTCGTTGCTGCTTCTCCCAACATATCATATGAGTAAGTAAAACCAATTGCTTCTTTATCTTTAGCGCGCTTAAGCGCTTTTTCAATTGTCTCACCCATAACATATTGCTGTCCTAGGACTTTCATCGCGTGCATAACAGCACGACGCACAACAGGGCGCGAGCGTTTGTCTAAAAAGTTTTTTAACACGTGTTTGAATTTATTCTGGTATTGCCCGGGTTTTAGAATTTTCCCCGTCAACATCAAGCACCAGGTTGCGGCATTAACAAATAAATACTCACTATCACCAACATGCTCGTGCCAATTGGCACTGGTTAGCTTATCTTTGATAAGTTTATCTGCCGTAAGCTTATCTGGGATTCTAAGTAGCGCCTCTGCCAGGCACATCAATACAATGCCTTCATCACTCGATAAATCATACTTGGTCATAAAAGCATCCAGACCGCTTTTACTTAAGCGTGTTTCACGAACATTTGCCACCAATTCACTGGCAATATCCTGTACTGCCAAACGCTCCTTGTCCGTTAATGCTGCATCTTTTGCAAGCTCGGCGACAATCATTTCCTCATCACACAGCCAATGCCTGGATATTTCCTGCATCAGTAGCGATTGATCAAACCGATTCATTTTGTTTAGAATCATTGATAACTCCCCACAAGAGCTATTCACCGCTTTGGCTTGTCGCTGTGCATGTTGCTGCTTTACCATTAAAATTTTTCTCACCATTGCCTCATGCTTAGGATCAACCTCGGTTGACTTAATAAACCAATTAAATAAATCCTGATCTTCGCACTCCAATAAGGCATGAAAAGCCCCTCTTTCATCTTCTTGGGCAGTTAAATAAGCTTCCTCTACATAAGGCGATAAAATAAGATCTAACTCCAGCATGCCTCTTCTGGTTGCCCAGCGCAAGCGCGACAGCGCTTCGCAATCTAAGGTTTTTTGATTATCGACTATTATTTCGTTTTCCATCACAACAAAGCTGACCCACATGCTACCATTAAAATCACTTGTGAGTCGTATGCTAACATAAAAGCTAAAAAAGCGTAAAAGAAACTGGCGAGCGCTTTGATTGACGCTTCTCATTTGGTAAAGCCATGCTATGATTCTGACATGTCCTGATTTTCTATGCTCAAAGGTAAAAATGAATATTTTTAATCTAATTGAACTGCACACGTTTTTAATCGTCTGTGAAATACTTATTTTGATCGTCGTTGTGCGGATGGTTGCTGAAAAACAAAAACCAACAAGCATGATGGCATGGCTTTTAGCCATCATTCTTATTCCCTATGTCGCGGTCCCCTTTTACTTTATCTTTGGTATTCGTAAACGTAAGCGCAAGCGCCATAAGAGCGCATCTAATTTGCGCAAGATTAATCATGTTGATAGCTTTGATCCTTACACCATTCGTACGGTTTTGGTTAATCAGGAAATCCCCACGCCGACAAGCAACAATCATTTTGAGCTCTATCTTAATGGAATGGACGCTTATGATTCGTTGATAAACCACATTCATCAAACCAAAAAAAGCATCTATATCAGCACCTATGTTTTCCAAAAAGATCATGTGACTTTGCGTCTTTTAGCCGCACTGACTGAAAAAGCTCAAAAAGGTGTCACGGTCAAGTTACTTATTGACTCCTTAGGCTCTTATCGCGTGTATTTCAATCAGCGCATCTTTAAGCGCTTACGCAAGGCAGGTGGTAAGGTCTGCTTTTTTATGCCCATCATTCAGATGCCATTTCGTAACTACATCAACTTTAGAAATCATCGCAAAATATACCTGTTTGACAAACACAGCGTTTTAACGGGAGGAATGAATCTTGGAGATGAGTATATGGGACCCACGCCTTGCCATAAACGCTGGGATGATATTCTGTTTAAAATAGAAGGTCACGCGGTTTGTCATTTTCATAACCTTTTTGCCTCAGACTGGGAGTATGCGGCCAAAGAGCATATTCCCGACATGACAGAAGTTTTCAGAAAAAAAACCTATGGCAAGAATTTAATTCAGGTGGTTCCATCTGGACCTGACATTCCCAATGATGCACTCTATGAATCACTCATCGCGGGCATTTATGCTGCGCAAACACGTATCTGGATTGTTACTCCTTATTTTGTTCCCTCTGATTCGCTCTTGGAGGCGTTACAGATCGCCTACTATCGTGGTGTTGATGTTAAACTCATCACACCCAAAGTTTCTAATCACTTGATTGCTGATCTCGCGCGCAGCAATTTTATGCGTCAACTGGTAAAAACAGGTATTGAAATTGCACTCTTTAATAAAAAAATGATTCATGCCAAGGCTGTTTTGTTTGATGATAAAGCAGTGATGCTCGGCTCGGTGAACCTTGATAATCGCAGTTTATTTCTAAACTATGAAGTGGTGACTTATGCCTATGAGCCAAGTATTATCGAGCAAGTCGACAGGTGGATGAGTGAATTTCTTAAGGATGCTGACAACAAGCTGCCAATCCCAACCCGAACGCGTAAACTGGGGGAAAACATGGTCAAACTACTCGCGCCCTTACTGTAACATGTTTAAGCCGCCGCAAATTACCTTAAGCTGCAAAAGCCGAGTTAAATTATCTTTTGTGCCTGATTCTGTTACGCTCATCAGCTGGAATATCTATAAGATAAATCATAAAAATCCCATCGACTTCCAGCGCTTTATCAAGAGCCTTCAGCAAGCGTACAACGCCGGGTTTTATTGCTTACAAGAAGCTAAACACACAGATAGTTCAAGCTTCCCCCTAGATGATTTTTGCTTGCACTTTGCTCCTAATTTACAGCTTAAAACCCATGCTTATGGCGTCATGAGTGCAAGCGGTGTTGTTTGTCATAAAGCACAACAAATTCTCTCCAAGAAAACTGAATTTCTTTTTAAAACTCACAAATCAAGCCTCGCTAATCATTATTTTTTCGGGGATCACACCCCCTTAATCATCATTAATGTTCACGCAATTAATTTTAATAATTCTCGCGCCTATGCTGAAGAAATTAATCAGCTGCATGATTATCTAAGCATTCACAAAAATGCTGCCGTGATCATTGCGGGAGATTTCAATAGCTGGAATAAAAAGCGTAATCTCCTCATCCATGAGTTTTGTCAGGCACTTGATTTAACCCAAACCGTATTTGAAGAGGATCAACACATTAAACGCTTTGCCAAGCATCCACTTGATCTGGTGATGTATCGTAACCTAACGTGTGAATACGCCATCGCCATCGATAGCCAGAAAATTTCCGATCATAATCCCTTGCTTGTAAAATTTCGCAAAACGTGACTTCGTATTACGTTGACCTGGCTTAATACTAACATACAATCACTGCGGTTTTCTTTTGAACATCCTAAAGCCCCTAACTCATTATCCAAAGATTGACCCTCAAAATAGGTATTGGTCAAATCATAAAGGGTAACGATTTCTTCAAACTGAACTTTCCCAATTTTTGTCAGGCGACAAGATCAATGATCATCTGAAGCCATGAATTTTTGTAATTTTGTAGTTTCCCTTTGTCATTTTTGTAAACCCTGTGTTTATTAAAGTTCGCAACCAGGAGTTTTCTTGCTTGGGAGAAGGTAAATTGCGTCTTTATCCTATTATGCGTAAGCTCGCTTACTGACTGAGCGGGAAGCGCCATTACTGCGATCCAGGTAATCGTAATGGCAAGCATGCACATATTCAAGTGATTTATCACCGAATGCTCTCATCTTACCTGCGCTTTTTGCCTTCAGCTGGTTCTGAGAAGTTATACAAAGCACTATTTTTTCGTAACATCGTAAGCACATGAACCCTGCTGCCAAGCTCTGTTTTCAAAGGAAGATAGAGCTGACCATTGCCAAACCAGGAATCTGTCACCATAAGAATGGGTGACTTTGTCCAGGTACTGAGTTTAAGTATCATTTGGCAAGCCAAACTGATTTTACTATTAAAGCAATCACCAGTAACCTTGACAACAGAGTGATAAACGCGTGTTAAAAGAGGTAAGAATGCCCAGCGAGTATGAATGAATTTCAACGGCCCAAGTTGGACAAAACACTGTGACCAAGGGTATTTGCTTTGATTATGTTTTGCTGCATGGTCAAAGAAGTGTTCACAACCGAAGATTTGCTTGCCACTTTTAGGTGTTGTTGAATCGTCTAAAGCCGTGATAAGACGCCCATCGGTCAGCGGCAATGGAATGAGTTTGAATACGGCTTGCCAAACGATCTAGTAAACCTGACCACTAAGAATAGTGGTTACAGGTAAAGGTTGTAAGGTATCCATTAATGGGCTGCTCCTGTTTTTTTGCAGTCCCTAAGATAACAGGGATAAATGCTGGTTGACAGCCCATCAGTAGCAAATTCTTACAAAATTTGGGAAAGTTCAGATAAGGGTTTTGTGGTACAATCAGTCGTCTTTTGGAAGTCATGGAAAACGTGAGATTGAACACTGAAGTCATTGCATTAAAACAGCAAACTACACAGCTGAATTTACTGCTTCTTTCAATGCAAAAATCCTATGATCAAGTCACCCTGGCTTACCTTAAAACGCAGGCAGAATCAAAACAGGCAAATGCGATCGCTTATAGTTTAAATAACTGGCAGGAACTCACGCGCTATGTTGAGCACGGACGTGCCCATCGATAACAACGATACTGAGCGCAATGTAAAGCCCTTTGTCATTGGCAGGAAAAACTGGCTGTTTGCAGGCAACACCCGAGGTGCTAAGGCAAGTGCGAATCTCTATAGCTTGATTGAGAGCGCCAAAGTTCATGACTTAAAGGTGTTTGAGTATTTGAAATATGTTTATGATCTGGGTAGTGCTGAGTCTGATAAAGATTATGAAGCATTGACACCTCAATTTGTTAGGGAGAAATGCCCAGATATGGTTCTTGCGAGCCGCAGTAGCAAGCCAAAAAAATCTGAAGTCTCAGGCACCCCTGAAAAAAATGAGGCAACCATGCCTACGGATGGATGTGTCCTTTATGGAGCGCTTACGTTATAACTCTCCCTTGGAGTTTGAACATGTCATTAAAAAGGCAGCTTGATGACTATAAAAAATTTTTGTAAATCAATTAAAAAAACAGAGGTATTCGTGCTATGAATAAAATGCTATTAACTTTATTGATAATGTTGATTTTTCCATTACAGTCTTTCGCAGATATAGCATCAAATGTTATTACAAATTCAAGCGATAGATTGCAATCAGCCGCCGCTCAATTGATCAAAAAACATCAAAATATTACTGATAATAAGCCTAAACCAATTGATAGTACCCCAAAAAATAATCATAGAGCTAACATAGGTAAAGATACTGAATCTGAAGACACCTGTAAACTTGTATATCAAACCAAGTACATCAACTTGTCAAAGAAAATTATACAATTGACTCATCTTTCTAATGAAGACTCTAAACTATATTTTGAAAAAATATCCATAGTCCCCGAAAGCATTGGTGATCAAGGTGTTTTTAGTGTAATTGATTATAGTAATGCTAAAAATGATTATGATTATTATGGCTTAAAACAATGTTCTACAGAGACACCTATGATGCCAAATAGCACGTGTGGTATTATAGTTCAGGCGAAAAAACCAGGTGCTAAAAACGCTGGTTCAGCAGGTTATGCTCAGGGTGGAGGAAAAGATAAAGGAAATGCTGCAAATCTGAAAATTTCCTATCGCAATAAACCGATAAAAAAAGGAAAAAAAGACGGCGATAATAAGGTTAAAACAAAAAAACGCACCTTGATAGTTCATAATCAATATAACAGAAAGCTGTATATTGCAGGACAGTTTCCAGAAAAAGTGGCAAGAGATAATAGTGACATGATTGAATTCAATGCTGTTGGCAATATTGGTATTGCAAATAATGATAAAGTATATACTTTGACTAGGCACAATGATGCTCTATATGCAGGTGGTAATTTTACTGGTTGTGTTAAGTACTACTTAAACGGTCAATGGCGTGATCAAAATGTTAATAATTGTCGCAAAACAAGATCTTTGTTATCAACAGGTGATACTTTATATGCTTCTGGCGAAACGATTAATAATGCTGGATTTGTGATGCATTACAACGCAAATAACAATTGGCAAAATCTAGGTAATCAGCATGGTTTCCAACATACTGTCAAGAAAATTATAGAAAACCAAAATACGTTATATGCGCTCCATGATAATAATGTTAAAAGATATGATGCAAATAACTGGGTAAATCTTTTTGGAGACAATACATTTGACTCAATATTGCAAATGTATGATTATAATGATAGTTTGTATCTTCCTGGTGAAAGAGTCTTAGATGTAAATGGTAATAATGTTGGAAATCAAAATGTCAATTTTTCAACATATAATTTAGTTCAAAATAATTTTACACCTGTCTTAAATCATATATTTGCGGATGTTGATCTTGTGATGACTGACCATAATGATACTCTATATGGGGTGAGCAATGTAAGTGTTTTTAGAAAAAGACCTGCCGGTCATTGGCAGATAATAAATAATAACCCAGCCCATGGTGACTTGTTTCCAGATAATACTAGAATTAGAGCAGCTGAGTATTATCAAGGAGCTATTTTCATAGGTCTCTCTTCTTATGGTGGAAATGACAACCTAAATAATAACTATAATCTTTCCAGATATGCTTTGACAGATAATACAAATCTTGGATTTAATGGCGTGGTTAATGGTAATGTTTATAGTATATTAGTGACTGAAGAAATTAATTAAACATTTCGGTTCTGTCGCAGAGTAGTGTTCCTGCTTGATTATGGCGAAATTTTTCGGCACTCTTAGCAGATAAGAAAACACGTCAAGAACATGGAGTTTTTATGTATACCAATGAAATTGATTCACGCTTAAAATTGATTCTTTCTGCACAAGTTGACATGCTTGATGAGCTTGAAAAAGTGTGGATGTCAGGCTATGCCCATGGCAGACAAAATCAATCTGAAGACTCAAATCCTTTCCCTGAAAATACGATTGAGGGCAACTATTGGGCTGAGGGCTTTGAAGCGGGGGAGTTTGGCGATGAGCCGCTTTTCCCGCAATACATTTCGCTCTTAAGTGAAGAGCTGGCTACTGAGAATGCCCCTGAAATCGAGAATCGCAAGAGGTTTCACTTGGATAAAATAGATGGTCTACTGGCAACAACTGGCGTTACTGTTGCCGCCGCCTCATTGGTCGCTGCAGCATTAATTAATTTTATGGCTTAACATGCAACGTACGCGAATTAAAATATGTGGTATTACAAACCTTGAAGACGCACTTTTTGCCATCAATTGCGGCGCAGATGCACTGGGGTTGAGTCACAAAAAGGCATTAAATCTCATGCCAAAATAAAAGCATTTTGTGATGCGGTCTATCAAACATACGGTTAATCGATTTTATGCGCTTGCCTTCAATTCTTCAAAATTCACTCAGCATAAACAGCGAAATCTCTCAGCTTAAGCTTGTACTCTTTTTCGATCCAGAGCTCACCTTTTTCAAAGGTCATTTCAACGATGCCCCCATTTTACCAGGTATTGCACAAGCCGATTTTGTAATCGAATTTGCTGCACGGTTTCTTGAGGTTGATAAGACCCATATTACAAGCATCCCACAGCTTAAATTTAGTAAGGTTATTTTACCCGGAATGATCCTGCATTTATGTATTGAGAAACATGAGAAGCGACTGGTTTTTAGCTACCGTGACGATCAGGAAAACACTTATTCCAGCGGAAAAATCACCCTATGCTAAAACCTGCTTTTTTAATCCCTGTTTATAATCACGGTGATACCCTGCTTGATGTGATTAGCCAGATAGCACTTTATGAGCTTCCTTGTTTGGTTGTTGATGATGGCAGTGATACGCAGACGAAAGCGCTGATTCATAACGTGGTTATGCAGTTTGACTGGGTAACCTGTATTACCCTGCCTTATAATGGCGGCAAGGGTGCAGCAATCCTTGCTGGATTTGCTCAGTTATTACAGCAGGGTTATTCGCATGCCATTCAGCTAGATGCCGATAATCAGCATCAGGTGGCTGATGTTGCGAAGTTTATTGATCTACTTAATGCGCACCCTCAAAGTCTTATCTCAGGGATGCCTGTTTATGATGACAGCGCACCGAAATCGCGCCTATATGGCAGAAAGATTACCAATTTTTGGGTTAGCATTGAAACCTGGAGTACGCAACTTGTTGAAAGCATGTGTGGCTTCCGTGTTTACCCACTTCTGTGCTTAGTAAAGATTCTGCCTAAAATATCAGGTCGTCGCATGGACTTTGACATTGAAATCATCGTTAAAGCCTACTGGCACAGTATCGACATTTGCTACATTAAAACGCAGGTTACCTATCCTGCTAAGGGGAAGTCTCACTTTCGGCTATGGCGTGATAATGTCCGCATTTCCTGGCTACACACTCGACTGTTTCTTTCGATGTTTTACTATATGCCTCGACTTCGTTTAATGCGTCTTTGCAAAACCTCTGTCACAGCTTACAAATAATCACAAGATACTTAACGACATACTCATTTGCTCTGACAGTAGTGCGGTGGATAAGTCGAAGGCGCATCCACCAATACCTAACTTGTTTGCTTTTTCGCGTGGATGCGCCTTCGGCCTATCGTCCCTACACTAGTTTAGATACTGTATCAGGAGTTCTATCTGTTGCATTAACTGGTTAGAACTGCGGTTTTCCTGCCCAACTGATCTCTGAGTTTCTCAACAATCTCTTTGTTCGCCTCTGGCATTTCGATTGTATCAAGCTGAGAAATATGCACCCATTTTCCTTCTTGTGACTCTTGCGGAGTTGGAATGCCGAAGTAGCTTGAAACAATAAAACAATGTAGCTCAACCGCTTTATGCGCATAACTATACTGCTTAATCAATAAGGGGACAAACTGCTTCACCTCGATGCCAATTTCCTCTTTTAGCTCACGATAAAGCGCATCCCCAACTGACTCACCATCCTCAATTTTTCCGCCGGGAAATTCCCACATTCCTGCTAAATCCTGATTTGATCGACGTTTTGTTAAAAAAACTTGATTTTTTTGGTCATTTAATATGACTCCAACGACAACTTTGATTAAAATCATACTTACCTCGCACCAATAAACTTAATCAGATTGAAAACATGCCTTACAGCTTAACAAACCAGTTTTTAATTGCCATGCCTAATTTGCACGATCACGCCTTTGAGCATTCGGTTATCGTCATGTGTCAAGATAATGACAAGGGCGCTATGGGCTTTATGATCAATAAACCGCTTAAACATAAACTAAAAGACTTATTTAAAGAACTTAAAATTGACTACAGCATGACCAATCATGACATCCTCGCCAAGCATATTCATATTGGCGGACCCGTGAATATTGATAATATTTTTGTCCTGTATCGCACACCTTATAACCATGAATATAAGGAAAGTACCAGGATAGCGGGTGAGTTGACAGTGACTACAAGCCCAGATATTTTACACGACATTGCCCAAAACGTTACCCCCTCTCAGTATCTGGTGATTGCAGGTTGTGCCAATTGGCAGCAGAATCAGTTATTGAGTGAGATCAAACAAAACAGCTGGCTTAATACGCAAATTAATTATGATATTTTGTTTGCCAAGGAAGATCATTTTAAATGGGAACAAACCTTTAATTTAGCTGGATTAAGAAGTCCAGCACAGCTTGCTCCGGGCTTTGGGCATGCGTAAATTCTTGGGGATTGACTTTGGTCACTCACGCATTGGCATTGCCAGTGGACAAATGATTACCAAAACGGCAACTCCCATTGCAACCATCCCCGCTAGACAAGGTGAACCTCAATGGTCAGAACTGGATCAAATTATTAAAACATGGAAACCTAATGACATCATTATCGGCTTACCCATTGATGCCAAAGATCAGGAGACCAGGATCACCGAAGAAGCGCGTGTATTTGCCGAAAAAATCAAACTGCGTTATCAAAAGCCTGTACATCTGATCTCTGAAGCCTTTTCTACACGTGAGGCACGTTGGCGCTTGGAAGAGGTGCAGAATAGATCCAACCACCACCTAAAAGTTGACTCATTTGCGGCGTGCGTGATCTTAGAAACATGGATGAATGAGCAGGTATAGATACTGGAGTTACGTACTCTCACAAACTTTGTAGTTTAGAAAACACCCCGTCAACCTGCAGCTGCCACCCCTCTTTCCAAGAGGGGGGAAAAAGCTCCAGAAAAGTGTGCCATTCCGCATCAAATACTCATAAAGCAATGCAAATGCAACGGGCGCACTTCTAAAATCATCAACCAAGGTGGTACTGTCATGTTTGTCAGTATCATTCTAACCTTAAATATTTGACGGTATCGTAAAATTTTACTCGCACGCAAAAAGCGGGTGTATCCATTTTTTAAATGGTTCTATTAATGGTTTAATCCTCTATTCATGGTGTCCCGAGCAGGAATCGAACCTGCATCTAGCCCTTAGGAGGGGCTTGTTCTATCCGTTGAACTATCGGAACAAACGCACGCGGGATGATGCCTGAAAAGTCGGCTATGTTCAAGTGGGTAGTGGCTATTAATGCCAAGAAAAACTACCTTGTGTTATGTGCTGACAGCGATTACAATACCGCTCACAACAGGGGTGCAAGTGCTGCATTATTGCTGGTGTTTACGTGTAAAATATCAGAAAAATGTGAGGCATAACTGCTGAGAAGGTTTGTCCTAACCCTTTGTACCTGAACTGGTTAATACTAGCGTAGGAAGTTGTATGCACTTATATGCTTTACCACTTTCTAGGCAAATAAAAGGGGAAAAGCATGGAATACATTGGTCATATCAGCATTAACATCTCATTTGTAATTTACTGCATTTATTTTTTGCCGCAGATTGTTTACAACCAGATCAAACACCAGGCGAATCGTATCAGTCATAGTACACACCTGCTGATGGTCAGCGCGAATGTGCTGGATTTGGTTTATGGCTTTGGCTTTCAATTACAATGGCAATACAAAATGGTGACAATTCTCACACTGGTGTGTTTGTTGTTTCAACAATGGCAGATATATAGAGATAGTGGGCAAAAGCGTTACCCATTTCATATTTTACTGCTAGCGATTATTGCCTCTGGTGTGACATTGCTAAACCTCAAGATTTTAAGCGTTGGCATGCTGGAGAAAGTGGGATTTGTGAGCATGTTTTGTTATGCCATATATTGGGTACCACAAATTATTAAAAACATTAACGAGAAAAATTCAACAGCGTTTAGTGTGATTTTCTTATTGCTTAATGTGCTCGCGTTGATATGCGACGAAATTTCGGCTCTCAGTTTTAACTGGCCGTTACCAAGTGTCATCAGTCCAATGGTCATCTTGAGTCTATTATGTATTATGGTTGCCCAGCACTACTACTATCAACGTCTGAGAATGATTATTGATTAGTACGGTTTCAGTACGATATGGATGATTTTAATATACAAGTAAGCAAAATTGAGTATGCTTGCAGTTATTCTAAAGATCTTGTGGATTATTACTTATGGCTATCTCTGAATTAGAACGCTACAAGGCAAGTAAACATGTGACCGTTGTCGGTATGTTTGTCAACACATCTTTGGCAGTGCTTAAAATGCTGGTAGGTTTAATTGGGCGCTCTCCTGCTTTATTTGCTGATGGTGTACATTCTTTATCTGATTTGTTAAGTGATATTATGGTACTGTTTGCTGCCAAGCATGCTAACAAGGGTGCGGATGGTAACCACCCTTATGGTCATGAGCGCATTGAAACTTTGGCAACCGTTATCTTATCCATCATCTTAATTTTGGTGGCATTACTCATTACCCATCACGCCTTGTCTAACTGGTATTTGGGCGTTTTAGCCATACCTGATCAGTGGACGATTTATGCCGCTATTTTGTCGATTGTAGCCAACGAAGGGTTGTTTCGTTATACCATGGTTACGGCTAATCGCATCAATTCAGATCTATTGCGGGCTAATGCCTGGCATAGCAGATCAGATATGTGGTCGTCAGTGGTTGTGCTAGTAGGGTTGATTGGTAGCATGTTTGGTCTTATGTGGATGGATGCAATAGCCGCCGTGATTGTATCCATTATGATTGGAAAAATGGGCGTTACCTGGTGCTATAGGGCGCTTTCAGAGCTTGTGGATACAGGAGTTGATGAAGAGACATTACACCGCATTGAAGAGACAATCAGGAAAGTCGATGGTGTTCGACACTATCATTGCTTGCGGACACGCAAAATGGCGGGGCAAATCGTATTAGATGTACATGTGTTGGTGGAGCCTCATATTACCGCATCAGAGGGGCACTATATCGCTGAGCATGTCAGAGGAGCTTTGGCATTAAAGATTAAAAATGTGAAAGATATTACCATCCATGTTGATGTTGTTGAGCATCCTGAGCAAGTAGTAGACCCCAAACATATGCCCCCTAAGCGTCAGGAAATTTTGCGGCAGTTGGAAAGCTTTATCACAAAAAACAATCAAACCGTTGATTTATGTCAAATTGAAATGTTTGTCTATTACTATCCCAGGGAGATTAAGTTATACTTGCTGGCGCAAGCTAAAGAGTTAAAAATATTGCAGGGGGTCAATGTTGAGCGCTTTAAAATAGAAGGCGTTTCAGTGACTCATGTGAGGCTCTTTGGTGGTTTACAAGATAATAATTCAACAGATAAATAAAGGTGACTTAACATATGCATAGTTTGGTGTTTGTATTCTTTCTAGTGTTCTTCGGTGCTTCTGTATTTGCAACCCTGGCACTTTACACGCGCCAGGCAATTGTTGTTGCTTATATTGTCTTGGGCGTCGTTGTTGGACCTTATTGTTTGGGATTAATTTCCGATATAACTATTGTGCATGAGATTTCTGATATTGGCATCATGTTCCTCTTGTTTTTGCTCGGGCTTAACTTAGAAATTGAAAGTATGATCAAAATGCTCGGTAGGGCGTTGTTTGTTTGTATTATCAGCAGTCTTGTATTTGTTGTTGCAACCGTGGCTATATGCTATCTGTTTGGCATTGGGGCGCAAGGTTTTATCATTGGGGCAGCGCTGATTTTCTCAAGCACGATCATCTGTTTAAAGCTTTTACCAACAACGGCGTTGCATCACAAACGAATTGGTGAACTTGTGATTGCAATTCTACTAATTCAAGATTTGCTTGCAATCTTAATGCTGACTTTTATGAGCTTGTGGTCATCACAAACAGAAAGTTTTCATTTGTTCTCACTGATTAAATTACTTTTAGCTTTGCCTGTATTAGGGGGCGTAGGGTATTTAGCGCAGAAATATTTTCTGTTCAGGCTGTTTAGGAGATTTAGCCGCTTCCAGGAATATATTTTCTTATTGTCAATTGGATGGTGTATCGGTATGGCGCAACTGGCTGTGGTATTTGGTTTATCCAATGAGATTGGCGCATTTATTGCAGGTGTGACTGTTGCAAGCTCACCGATTGCTAAATATATCTATGAGAATCTGAAGCCACTAAGAGATTTCTTTTTAATCCTGTTTTTCTTTTCCGTGGGAGCAGGTTTCCAAATTTCTCTTTTGCCATCGGTATGGGGCGTGGTACTTGTGCTAACGGTACTTGTTTTGGTATTAAAGCCAATCCTGCATTTTGTTACTCTATGGTTTGTACGTGAAACGCCAAAAGAGTCCTTAGAAATAGGTGTGCGCTTGGGGCAAGGCAGTGAGTTTTCACTAATGCTTATTGCTTTGGCAAGTACCGCGGGTATTGCCTCAGCGGATGCTCAAATTATCGTAGAGGCAGTGGCTATTCTAAGCTTTATTGTATCGTCATATCTTGTGGTATTGACGTATCCAAGCCCGATTGCAGTTTCAGATCGTTTAAGAAGGGACTAACTAACTTGAGTCGCTAATGGCGTTATTTATTTTAAGAAACTTGGCTTACCAGTCTTAAAACAACTGATACAAAATTGCCTGGCGCATAAAAACACCATTTTTAGCCTGCTGAAAATACCAGGCATACTTGGTCGCATCAACGGAGTTGCAAATTTCCTGCACGCGTGGCAAGGGGTGCATCACAATTAAATCATCATGCGCCTGCTCCTTTAACATATTCGCTGTCAAGGTGTAGCCCATTTCGTGCATCTCGTTCTCGCTAAAGCGCTCCTTCTGTAAGCGCGTCATATACAATACATCCACGTGAGCAATGACTTCTTCCAGCTCATCCACACAGTGGAATCTGACGTTTTTTTCTTGAAGCTTCTGCGTGATTTCATGCGGGATTTGTAAAGATTGAGGAGCCACGTAATAGATGGTGATGCCTTTATAATTCATCAGGGCATAGCTTAATGAATGCACGGTCCTGCCGTAGCGCAAATCTCCAATCATTGCAATTTTTATGCCATCAATCTCTCCAAATTTTTGCTTGATCGTAAACAAATCGAGCAGGGTCTGCGAGGGATGTTCATTCGCGCCATCACCCGCATTCACAATGGGAATTGTTGAAATAGACGCCGCTAACTCAGCACTTCCTGCATCAAAGTGTCGCATCACAATCGCATCAGCATATCCATTTAACATTTGAATGGTATCGCTAAAGCTCTCTCCTTTTTTGCCAAACGAGGTATTATGCGCGTCAACAAACCCGATAACATCAGCACCCAAACGGTGAATGGCCGCTTCAAAGGATAAGCGTGTCCTCGTTGAGGCCTCAAAGAAACAACTGGCAATAATCTTCCCTGTTAAGGTATTTAACAGTTTTCCCTGATACGCATCGTGCGCCAATGAAATGAGATGATCCAGGTCATGACGCTGCAAGGTCTTGATACCAACCAGATGTCTCACGGTATTTTTTTTTGAGAGCACGGTATTAAGCATGATCTGTCCCTAAACGTTATGAGTTCTACTATGAATGTCTGACAAACGCCGCTATGCTAGCAAGAAAAAAATCAAGCGTATATCAAAACATGTATCCAGTTGCATTAACAGGGGGTATTGGTAGTGGCAAAACGACGGTTGCAGAGATTTTTAAAACCCAACATGGGATTGATGTCATCTGCGCTGATCAACGCGCCAAAGAAGTTATTTTATCGCCTGAAGTTATAAGCGCTATTGTCAATCAATTTGGTGCGCCAATCCTTGATGATGGGGGTTTGATCGATCGACAAAAATTACGTTACATCATTAGCCAGGATTCATCGGCACGTCATTGGTTAAATAAACTCATGCACCCCATCATTCGTCAGCAAATAGAAGAAAAGCTCAAGCAAAGCCACTCCATTTATACGATTATTGATATTCCACTGTTAACCCAGGAAAGCCTGGCTAATTACCCTTATCTTAAAAAAATCATTTGCGTCTGTGCTTTACTTGAGAGAAAACTCGCCCGAATTATACAACGTGATAAGCAAACGAAAGACGAAGCACTGGCATTGATTCAAAGCCAAATTAGCGACGATGAACGCCGAGGGTTTAGTGATTTTGTTATTGATAATAACGGGGATATCAAGGCACTTGTGCCGCAGATTACACAGATAGATCTGAAGATTAGAAAGGGTATCTAGACGGCCACACTACATGACACCTAAATATCGCCTTCCTCAGCCTGAGAAATATTTCGCCTAAATACCAGCCGCAATGAAGCGATGATTTTCTTTGGCTTTGTCAGCATTTCACTGATGGCTTTCGCGATAATATCAAGTCCTGCGCGCACAATGGAGCAT
>JACCDZ010310142.1_pt1 | contig 16541 bp, 40 predicted proteins | sample 7449551 | NCBI WGS metagenome assembly JACCDZ01 (sample SAMN15323452, study PRJNA562643) | freshwater metagenome | isolation source: river surface water | place: USA:Blue River Watershed | collected 2017-08-18 | reverse complement strand
TCATCCTCAGTCTTCTTCATGATGAACGTTTCGTCCTCCATGAAATTTTTGATCGTGGACCATGTCCACAGCCAGACCATGGAGAGACCTAGGTCCGTTGTATCCAGAATGGCTAAGCATTCATTTAATTTATCTTTATCTTGTGGCTTCATTAGTCGTCCTCTCGTTTCATATCAGCAATTGCAAATGATAAGTCATACGTAAGTTTGTATAGATGTGCTAGAGCGTCACACTGACCCTCCCAGTACTTCCGCTCCATGGACTGCATTGCGTCTGAGTAGTCATCTTCCTCTTCTACACGCTGTGCTTCTTCATAGTGTGCCTCAGCCTCCAGCATAAGAATTTTTAGGTGCCCATGCATGATATCAAGGCCGCTAACTCCAGCGTCTACCATGCGCTGTAGATGTGGGTCCAATTTCTCTGTGAATATTCCTTGCTCTTCCATTAGTTCTCCTTTGTTTTGGCCAGTATATCATCTGCCACTGACAAAAAGTGGCGGGCAGATAGAATCTGTCCTGACATATGGTTATACTCATAATCTAATTCTTTACAAGCTTTAGATTCAGGGTCAAGTAATTCCATTTCCTGAGCAATATTCTCCAGGTCTTGTTCAAGACTAATTAAATGGATCTTTATATATTCAATTAATTCATTCATTAGTCAAAATATCCCTCTGCCCATAGGCCATCTAAAAAGTCTGCTGTTTTCTCTAATGACTTTTCAGTCGGCAGTCCTTTAGAATCATATAGAGCCTTAGTAACAACAGCCCTCATTTCATCTAAATCATCTATTGTATAACCTAACATTATGCCTCCTCATCCCATTCTAAATAATATTGGTCTTCGGGTTTTAAATCATAGAACTGATTAAATCTACCCTTGATATAGTTATCATTAGACATTTCTGCAAATCTAAAATCTGCATACATCTGTCCCTCATCTAAATTGGAGTTAACCCAGTCTTCGACTAGTTGCTCTCCAATTTCTTGATAGATTGCATCTATAACCATTTGGTTTTCATTTTCTAAGAAACTCATGCTTCCACCTTTTCTGTAGTTTCCAATAATACCATGTGGGTCTGACATTCTTTCATAGCCTCTTCATCTCTCCATGAACCCTCATTGCATTCAGAACAGAATTGACCACAATCATTATCACAATAATCTAATGTATCGTATGAATCACATGCATAGCAGCGATTCTCATAACTAATTAGTTCTTTTACATCACCACGAAGAATCTCATATTCTCCACCCCAACCTGTTTCTTCTTCGTATTCTAATGTAAGAAGAGAATTTGGAACAAGATGAGACAACTTCTGCAAAATGGTAATGGCAGGAGACCATGCTGTCTCGTATTTATATACAAGCCATTGGTCTTCGCCCTCTGACTTATGTTCAAGTAATTCTGTATTTGAATACTCTTCACCGTCACGAACAGCGACATCCCATTTTGTTCCCCAATTAGAATTGTTCCATGAATACCAATCCTTTTGTGTCTTAGCAAATTCAACAGACTTGCGGAACCAATCAGGGTCTTTCATATCATAGTCACCACGTTTTGGCTGGCATGCATATTCCTCATCAGTAATACCGTCATCCTTATATGAATGAATGTTGAAGAATGCAAATACAGGATTGCTATATGTTACTTGTTGAATTTTGGTGGGGAATCCTGAAAGACTAATATCACCCATACCAAATGTCTCTTGTGCTAATGTGAATGGACTATTCAGTCTATCCTTGATATAATCAATTTCTGACTTTGGACCTTGTATGGTCAAAGTGTTATATACCCAGTTTGGCATTTTATATCCTTTCGTTGATATGACCCAATTATATATCAGACCACTGACAATTGTCTATATGATGTGCATCACATGGATCGACAGCTTGTCTCAAATACTGAAATTTCTGGGAAATTTACTTGACATACGTAAAAGAGATAGTGTACCCTCAGCTTTGAGGGCATAAAAAGATCCCCCAGCCTAAGCTGGGGGATTAGTATTAGGGCTGCTAGTTAAACGAAAGGATAACAAACACTGCCTTACTTAGCGACTTGGTGATTATACCTAATAGCCGCACCCTAGTATATAAACGCCGTAGCGCTTATATATTATAGCATATCAGTTAACTAGCATTTCTTCCAAGGCATACTTCTCACAGAATGTCGAAAGGTCCATTGTGAAAATTGCCTCGTTCTTCATGCCACGGACCTTGTTCTCCGTGTTTCGGAAATCATCCTCTTCATGAAGACTAAATGTCTGTTGCTCCCAGTCAACGATAGCAATCTTGTGCTCATTGTCTGAAATCTCATTGACATGTAGACCAAAGCCAGTCTCCATACTCCAATCGTTACCAATGATTTGGCTGATTGAAATACGTGTTGCATATGCTGGGTCGTTCCAGCGAGGACGAGCAGCAATGACGGCGTCCGCTAATTTGCCTAACATTTGGTGCCCAGCCCAGTGTCCATACAGTACGATTGTGTTTCCGTTTGGTTGTACAAAACCAAAATTTGCTCTATTTCCCACGTTTATACCTCTTCCTTTTCTATTTGTGGAACTTCTTCTGTCTTATTCAATTGTATAATTTCGTAGGCCTTTTTGTCAAGGGCCTCTTTATTTTTATTATAATGGTGGCCACAGAATGCTAACTCACCATCTAATAGTTTAACTAAATACATAGCTTGAGCTGAACCACATTGGTCACAACCAATCCATTTGTTTAGATCCTCAGAGGTCATAGTCTACCGTCCCAAATTCGATCCTGTCAGCGATATCATCATATACTTGTCCCTCGTCAGATGATTCCGCCCACTGTCTAATATTGGCAATAATAACCTCACGGGCAAACTTGACACCGTCTTCAAAACCGTCTTGGTAATCCATACTATCTCCTCGTGTATCCTGTCGGTTCATAGTCTGAGACATAAGATTCAACTAGATTAAACTTATCTCGAATCCGACTTACTTTCTCAATACTACCAGTTCCAATATTGAATGTCAATGGTCCAATTGCAACTGGGTCCAGGCCTGTAATTTGTGCATCCCAATAGGCCATCTCCATGGATAGCCTATCAGGAGCAGTCAACTCAAAATACATTTAGTTTCTCCAATCTACATCTGAATCTTCAACTGTCCATGATTCAACAACGACATCGCCGTTATATGCATCAAGAGTTAGAGTATCCTGCAGGAAGTAGTGTGCATCAAAGTCTTCTACTTCTTCTAGAGGAATGTCGTAGTCGATTTCAAATGAGATAGTTCCAGTAATGCGAACTGTTTGCTTTGGCTCGTGACCAAGAATTTCGCAGAGGTCGTTAAGAACTTCAGCCTTTTCATAGTTAGGGTTATACCAACCGTCAGCATTTAAATTATTAATAATCTGACTTAGTTGGTCATTACTAATAGTCAACTGCTTTTCGAGACGGGTTAATGAATCTAGTTTGTATTCTAATTCATTTACCTTAAGTGTAGGATAAGTTACCTCACCGTTATTGATTGACTTATATGTTACCAAAACGTTGGCATCATATGTTGTTGATGTTTCCATTTGTTCCCTTTCGTTTGTTGGTTGAATTGTAGCATCTTCCACTGACAACAATGTGCAATCTGAACCACACCTGCATGTGAGATTCATCTCACCATTAGGCCAGCCAAATTCATCTTTAATTGTGTATTCAATTAAAGCATCGCAATCTCCCGTGCAGACCCAGGTATATTTCTGATATTTTGTCATGCGAGTATTGTACAGGACCCCACTGACATTTACAAGGATTTTCGGGAAATTTATATGTGATCCGTAACACAAAAGCTATGCCTTTACATATGGGGGCGTCTCACATAGTGATATGCAAATCTCGAAGCTTGGCGGCTCGTACGGGATTTGAACCCGTGATCTCTACCGTGACAGGGTAGCGAATTAAACCAAACTATTCTAACGAACCATGTGGAGCAGTTTTAAATCGTGCTCAGGATTTTGCGTTTTATGAAAACGCTTTTACTACTTTGAGAATTTTATTTTTCTCAGCAGTAATAATTGGGTCAAAACCTGAAGCGGAAGCCCACTTAGATTCTGAATTACTCTTGCGAGTAGAACGGAAGTAATCAAGGCGTTCAGTAAGAGCATTAAACGCACCCCACTTTGTGCCTTTGATATTAGCATTGGTTGGTGAGTTATGATAAAGGTCATCAATTAAAACGACTTTATTCTCCCACTTAGTCAAAGCCAACTTAGACTTATCTTCAGGCTTAGGATAAATTGTTTTGATAAGGTCAGAGAATTGCTTATCAGTAATTTCCTGCTTGAAGAGTTCCTGCGCTTCTTTCTCGAATTCATCAAAGTATCCAAGAGCAAGCCCAAGAGTTTCACGAGCAATTTGAATCTTGCCCTCAGCGGTCTGCGTGTGGCGAATCTTGAAAGATTGCTTAGCATTACGCATTGCAAGATTTAGAGTGTTTTGGCATACAACACGAACAGGAGTAATCGCTGCCTGAACAGCAACAGAGCCATCGTGTGAAGTCCAAACGATAAGATACAATTTTGTCTTATCGTTAGCACCTTGTGGGTCTAACACCATTTCACGAGGAACAGTAAGAGAGCCGAAAACGACTTTACCATTCTTTAATGAACCAGCAGATTCCCAAGCACAACGAGAATCTCCGTCTAGGATATTATCAGCGAATGAAAATAACTCTTCATTCTGAACCACTTTGTATCGTGAACCGACAACAGAGAGAACATCAGTTCCGCCATTAAACGGATTAGTTCTAGTTACATATTGAGCACCGCTTGAATCATTCCATTCAGCGGGAATATGGTCAGCAACAGGAGAAAGAGAAACATTCCAATTAGATAGTTTCGCTTCATCTAGCATTAATTGAGTGCTAACAGTTTCATCTTGATTAAAGATTCGGTTAGCGAGATTGTGCCATGCGGGAGTTCCACGCAAAGCAAAGGCAACTTCATTGCCATTTGTTTCAAGGTTATGAGCCATGATTTTCCTTTCTAGGTTTAATTGAATCCAAATTATAGCAGACCCCACTGACATTGTAAATAGTTAGTTCCAATATGTCCGAATTGCGCCATGTGATCAATCTCACATTTTTGGGAAAGCGTGTCGACTTGACGTAAAGAGCTCTGCGCCCCCACACCTTTGAGGGCACCCCCACCTGAATCAGGCGGGGATGCGATCAGAGATTTTTATTTTTTACTTGCAGAAAATCTCACATCCGCTTTTCCATAAACACACAAACCGCATGACACACACGCAGAGCCGTTGGTAGAAATTAACGGAATTTGTTTATTGTTTTCAGGACACTTAGCACCAGGCTTACCGATTAATTCTTTCATAGTATTTTCGGTGACTGCAAAAGTTTTACCTAGATACGCTAATTTAATTCCAGTATTATTTGTGCGTAAGTCATGAGCGATATCTTTATTCTCATCATCAGTAGAAAAATAAAGAGATAAGTTATCAATACCCTTAAGGATTAACGCTGCAGACTTAACACGTGTATACACCCAAAATTGCACATCAGGGTGGTTCATGATAACGGTCTTCCACGCATATGCGTAGGTATCGTTAAAGAAATCGCCATCCCAGTGAATACGGAATAGTTTAGGTGCGTCTTTCTTTTCACAATCATTGACAAAATCAACAATCATTTCATCAATTAGCAATAGCATTGTGTCCATATCTGCATTGCGTAGTAATTCCCAGTTATGAAGAAGAGTAGCCTTTACGCCCTTATATACTTTTTCTAATTTACCTGCATAGCATACGCTTTCGCATATGCTAGTGGCACCAGGGCATGAGTATGCCTTGCCTGCAGGCAAACCAAACGTGTTAGCAATCTTAGGGGTTTTACCGTTAGGGCTAACGGCGTTAGCCACTTTACGGTCATTAGAACGCTTTAACTTAGACAAGTTCGAAGTAGTCATGAGTACCTTCCAATTCGTCAAAAGTTTTTTCGTGAGCCCATTCTTGATAGTGAATAACACATAGATTATTAGGCTTAATTGAATAGGCAGTTAGCCCGTGAGCATTTCCATAGCAAACAGCGCACATAAGTTTTTCCTTTCGTTTATGCGGATATTATAGCAGGGGGGTACGACAAATTACCATGAGGACTGATAGTAAAAGGACAAATCCTCGAAATCAGGCAATTCGGTCAATTTGGACAACTGCTTGATAGTGTTTTTAATTTGACCCCAATAATACTCATCAATATCATATGAGCCAAAGAAGAAACCTGAAGAGGGCATTAACTCTTTAGGGTCTTTATGCAATAACGCTTGACGGCAAGTAGTAAGCAATTCTTTTAACTGAGTATGAGATACATAAAACTCTTGGCAGTTATCTTCGCCCTCTTGTACATTATCGACAAACCATTTGTGAATAGCATTAGCCTTGCGCCAGTAAGCACAATTAACGCTAACGCTTACGCCATAAATATCATTTTTATTAGCGACATGAGACAAGCCTGCAGTTTCTACAAGGCTATTCCATTGTGGATAAGTGGCAGCAGCATAGTCTAATTCTGCTTGCTTATCCAGAATAGACCAATCTATTTTATTTACATATTTACGAGCTGAGAGATACATATCTAAACCCATTGAAGTTCCTTTCGTTTGAAACCGCCATTATAGCAGTTGGGACTGACAATAATCAAATCTAAATCGTGTGATAAATCTCACAAGATCTGGGGGTGTTTTGAGCTTGACGTAACGGCATCGGCGCCCCCACTCTTTTGCGGGCGTCTCACGATGTGAGAATGGGGCGGGATAGAAAGACAAAAAGATCCCGCCCCAAGCTTTTAACTAGGCCAACCTATTTCTATTTTAGTTGGTATTCTTGGGCGATTACGATTTACAATTTGTTCAGGTAAATAAACTGCGGTTGTTTTCTTTTTCTTTAGATTATCATAAACATAAGCACGAACATTTCCAAAGAAATTATTTAGATTAGAAAACACAAGTTCAGTTAGGTATTCCTTATCAACACCTTGTTCTGAATAAATTGTTATGTCGTTAGCCTTGTTCTCATCATAGATTTCTACACGAAAACGATTTTTCATTTTTTTTCCTTTGTTAGTAGGGATTAGAATTATAGCATTGGGGGCTAGATTTTGTCTAGCCCCCTTGCCAAGATTACAAGTATCTTGCGATAGCGTTGTAAGTTGAAGTGGAAACTACTTCCTCATCTGTCATCTTGAGAATACGGATAGCGTTTTCAATTTCCTCTTTATTCTCACGATACTGCCACTCATGGATAGACACATAGTCTTTCTTAGGTTCAGCAGGTAGTTCAATAGCACCTTTAGGTAGGTTGAAAGATACTGCGATTTCGCCATTGTATCTTGTATGAGCAGATAAATCCTCTGCCTTGTTGATAGCAGACATAGCAAGTTTAGCAACCTCTTTATTCCATGCCTTTACTGCTTTGTCGTGCTTAGCCTCATTTGCCTCTTGTGAAGCAAACTCTTTTTCTAACTTAGCCAACGCACCCTCTAGTGCCTTGATTACTTTAGTTGTAGCGATTTTTACATTTATCGCTTTGCCATTTCTAGCCATTTATTTTCCTTTCGTTAGTTGTTTGTTTAGCCGATAGTATAGCGGATACCACCGACAAAATTGTGGAGTAGTTTATAGACTTACTCAGGTCTTATCTTTATTTAGTTAGATACGCTAGTCCAGCGTTCTGTCCCATTTACATCAAGCAGGACACGACTTACACCGCTAGGGTGATTATCTACTGCTTTGATTACTCCGACAACACCGCTCTTTGCGGTTGTAATTGTCTGTCCGATTTCTAGGGTTGTGCTCATTTTTTTCCTTTCGTTAGGGGTTGATTATAGCAGAGCCCACCGACAAGCGATAGGCTCTGCCTGTGTGAGTTTAGTCACAATTCGGTAGCCATGCGTCTAAGTGGTGTTGTTCCACGATAGCATGGGCGGGCGCATACCTATCTCCACGATAAGTTACACCTTCAGGCATTTCGATCAATTTGTTATAGTCCTCGTCCCAATAAGCATCAATAGCCTCGATACATGGCTCGACCATTGATAACGGGACGGGCGGATAGTGATTACCTTGTAAGTGGTATCCAATAGCGACTTCTAGGTCTAAGCCTAATTCATCTGACGCAAGGTCATAAGCGAGATTACTTCCCATTTATTCGTTCTCCTCTAGGATAGTTTCGGATAGGTTGTCCATTTCATCAAGGACTTCAAGCATTTCCTTGAGTTGTGTTTCAGTTAGTAGTATTTGAGTAATGCGGTCTGCGACTTTACTTGATAGGGCGGCAGAATACATAAATAAATACTTAGCAAAGATTTCATCTGAGAGTTCATTTCTGCGAGTGTGTATTTCACCTGCTAATCCCATAATGTCCTCATCAAAGACACTTTCCTTAGTTGCCTCTAATAATTCGATAGCGGTTGCTAACATTGTTTTCCTTTCGTTGTGTGGTGGGCTAGATTATACACTAGCCCACCGACATTTTTACGCTAGGGCTAAATAAGCCTGCCCAAAGCCAGCATTTACACGGTCTAATTCAGTTTGGATTTCTGACTTAGACATGAGAGATACCTTACCGATTAACTCACGGATAGCGCCCTCGTTCATAGAGTTAAAAATAGCAGTTGGTACTGTCTGTACTCTCTGATACATTGAGCCTTGTGGGTCAAGCATGGAAATAAAATCCACACCATCAACGGAAAACGGGTATTTAACCCAGTTAGTTGTGTCTATCATTTTTTACCTTTCGTTTGTTGTTATGCCGAAATTATACACGAAGCCACCGACAATTTCTATTTCAGCTTGGGCGTGTCGCAAATTAATTTTGTGATAAACCTCACAATTTCAGGGGTGTGTCGCAGCTTGACGTAACGAGGGTTTTGCCCCCACTCTTTTGCGGGCCTGCATAGTTATGCAGGCTCACGCATTTTTATTTAAAATACGGAGCGATCAATTCACAATAAGTTTTTAAATATTTTTCTTTTGCATTTTTTGTTTTGCGTGTGTATTTTTTCTTATTGCGAACAGGAGTTGCCGCATTACTGCGGCGCAACTCTTGAATTCGTTTTACTTTTTCATTTTTCATTTTCTGTTCCTTTTCTTTTAGTTTTTGAAACTTGGTATTTTGTAATTGCTTGCGTCATAAAAACGATTTGCGTCAAATCGTGGATTATCTTTTGCAAACATCTCCGCAAAATCTACAACCATTTTAGAAAAAACGGCTGGGTGTGTTTTATCAGAAACATACTTTAAGATTTCTGCGGTGCTTACATAGTCCTTGCGTGTCATCATTACTTTTCCTCAATTTCTGCAACATAGACATTACTGCGGTTAATACTTCCATGCTTTAGCATGAAATCAAAGTTTTCGATAGCCTCATCATAGGTGTCTGCCTCGACATCTATGAAAGCGTTAAACTCAAATACTGCCATTATCTCTTTACTACCTTTCCATTTCGGTGAAAAATCTTTGTGTAGCATTTGCCACTTGGTGTAAATAAGTTAATTGTTGCATACTCATCAGCAAAGCCCCAATCAACAAACTTAGCAAACTCCTCATGAGCATTTAACTCATCTGAGTATTCTTTTGACCAATGAGGTGCATTTTCATCATAGGCAACTGAAATCTTATACATTACAACCCCCACACATCTAATGCACAATCGCATTGTTCTACATCATAGTTATTTTCATCTCCCCAAAATAGGAAGCCTGCACCGCCACACTCATCACAAGCAACAGCGATAATTTCTTTTAGATTATTTACCATTTTAGTTTTCCTTTCGTTTTAGTAAATCAGATTATAGCAGAAGCCACCGACAATTAGTCGGGGTTCTTTACTGCTATTGTGCGAAACGCATTTTTGTATCCGATTTCAGGTCGGATTTCTACGAGATAACTCTCGCAACCATCATACCAAACTGCATGAGGGTGTTTTTCTGCTGAAATAATTTCACCCGTTAAAGTTTTTGAGCGATAGTTTTTTCCTACAAGTAGGTTTTCGATAGTATAGACATTTGCTGACATGGTGTCCGCCTTTCTTTTGTTGTTATGGCTGAAATTATACACTAGGGGTCTGACAATTATCAAATTGAAACGGGATTTTCTTAAATAATGAGACGCTCAAGCCGTGTGATTAATCTCACAAAATCTCGGGCGTGTTGTCCACAGATTTTTGGGAGTTTTCCACAGATCATCGTAAGCCTGTGGATAACCCCGCTCTTTTGCGGGCATGTCAAGCTGACACGCCGCTACTCATTCATAATTTTCAAAAATCTTTTCTAACAAATCTATTTGTTCATTTGTTAGATGATCAATTTCAATTGCTTTTTCAAATCCAAAAAAATCTTTAGTCAAAGTAAATTGCACCTTTCACATTTTTATGATTTACACAAACATTTCCACGAGGGATTTCAACATGACATTTGAAACATAACATTTTCATTTCTGATTTTGTTAGTATTGCTAATTCTAAATCTAATTTAGTATCCGCAGAAGCATTTTCTAATGATACCCAACCAGCACCATTTTCATTCATTTCAAAGATTTCAATGTAACCCATTTTTTAATTCTCCTTTCAAGAGATTTTCTTTTTCTGCCTTGCGGGGCGATTATTTGCTTAGGCTCACCTTTCGGATTATTTGCTAAGGCTCACGCCAATTTTATTTAGTTTTTATAGCGGAAGGATTTCCGTTCCGTAGTATGAAACAGCGTCATACAAGGACATCATGCCCTTATAGTCACGACATCTAGGGCAGAAACTATTCCACCCGTCTGTGAGAGATGAGCAGAATACGCAGATTTTATCTGTCACGCAGAAATCATTTTCTACTAAGTATTCAATTATGAGGTTTTTATCTAATGTAGTCATTTTGACCACCTTTCTTATTTAATCTTTATACTAGGTATTCTAGCAGGGGGGTCTGACATTTTGAGGGGTATAATTCGGACATTTGGGACTTTGTGAGGTAGGTCACATGAGATGTAGGTCACATTTTCTAGGTAGTGTGGTGGAAATCACAGGGAATTTTTGCGACACGCCGTAAGATAACTTGACAAGCCCACTCTTTTGCGGGCAGCTGCCGATTTGTCAAATCGACACGCCGCTAGATCAGTGTGAGTTACATCTCTTCTTTATCTCGCATGGCTAAGCGCCACGCCCAAACTAGGGCGGGGATACCAATAAGCAAATAGAGCGGTACATTAGCGTATAGCCCTAAGAAATCAGAATTTACATAAAGAAATTCTGTAGTTATCTCAATCTCCATTATTCGTACGCCTCCCAATCTAGTGTTAGTTCATCTTCTTCATCTAGGAAATCTTCTTCCGCTAGATTTTCATAGTAGGCTTTTTCCCACTCTAGGTTTTCTTCAATTCCGATGTAGGCATCTGCTACATCTGCTTGGATAGTATCCCATTTAGTCATTACTTAGTTTCCTGTTCTACTTTAGAGATGAACGCCTCAAACTTAGGCTTTACATCTGTGCTGTTAAGTTCTTTAATTGTAGCCATTACCTCTGACATTTTGTTAGCGGTAAATCCTGTGCCCTTGATGATAGAGCCTTGCCAAATAGAGTAAGTTATTTTCATTATTTATTTTCCTTTTCAATAGTAGCGGATACGAGAATAGAGAGAGCCTCTTTAGCAGAAGCCTTACGCTGTGCCTCTACATGGGCACGAAATTCGTCTAAGTTCATTTCTTTCCTTTCGTTTTGTTAATAAGAGAAATCTATCAGATAAGGGGGACAATTACAAGGCGACACGCACCTTGTTAGGTGTGAGGTTAGTCACACTCTCCACAAGGGCATTGAGGAAACTCACGCTCTTGTTCAATACGATTAGCAAGGCGCATAACTCTTGCATAGGTTTCAGCGGAAGCACCACGGAAAGAAACCAACTCTCCGTTAGCGACAAGGTGAGCAGCCTTGATAATCTTTTGCTCTAGTGTTAATGAAGTCATTGTCTAACTTCCTTTCGTGTTGAGTATCTCTCAACTTCTTATACCTATAACTTTACACTAGGGGTCTGACAAATTTCAAGTCGCAAATCGCACAATTCGGACATTTTGAAAAGTTTTTGTGTGAGATACACCACAAATAGCCCTATTATGGGCGCACTATCTGGACAAAACGGACATTTTCAAACCATGCATCATACAAATAAAATCTATATTAACATTTTGTAAATCCTAAATTACAGTTGACTAAAATGAATATTCAAAAAAAATTTTTTATTAACATTATTGACTATCGAAATTTCCAAATGCTACAATGTAAACCTTGAACAGTTTTCGGAGATCATATCAAGGGTTTAAACTTCAAGGCGGGATGACGGAAGTGTAACATATACTTTCAGATCTGTGCAGTGGCTCTCTAGAGTTCAACCATTGAAATACGAGCTTATAACTTGCTATTTATGGGGTTCCTTTTTGTTTTCTAAAAAAGGGTATAGGGTTTCTATTGCAAGAATCTGGAAGTATCCAATAAAAAAATATATAATATATATTATATATATTAGAGATAGGATCTATAAGTGTCAGGCTATACTAAAGGTGTATGTATTTGTGGTAATAGACAAGAATCAAAAGGGCGGGATGCAAGAAGCGGTAAACAAAAATTTGGAAGATACTGTGGACCTTGTAGAAAGAATAAATCTCGTAAAGCTTTCCTAATTAAGGAAGAATTTAAGATGACATGTTCGCAATGTGGATTTCTTGCACAGCATCGTTGTCAACTAGATATTGATCATATCGACGGTAATCATAAAAATGAAGACATGTCTAATTTACAACTACTATGTGCAAATTGCCACAGACTTAAAACATATTTAAATGAAGACTGGACATATACTCCAGCTGTATATGATGTTCAATTAAAAGTAGTCAACTAAAATGAATACCAAATGTAATTTTTGTGAAAAAGAAAAATATGTTGAATTTCTAAACAACAAGGGTGTACTTGTAAATTACTGTATCACTTGTTGGACAAATAGAAAATAATTTTGGCGGGATATCCAGAAAAACTTCTCTTGCTATAATAAAGCCATATGAGCACTTTTCCAGGTACTACCCTAGGATGAAGTCTGAAAAGGCTTCTAAGGCTAAACAAAAGGCTTTTTTGGCGCAATACATCAGAAGCCTTAAGGAGAAGTCTCCCTGTATGGATTGTGGGATCTTATATCCATATTATGTAATGGACTTTGACCATGTTAGAGGTCAAAAGCATGCAAATGTTATGGAACTGATCCCAACCTTATCTAAAAAGAAAATTGATGAAGAAATAGCTAAATGTGAGATTGTATGCTCTAATTGTCATCGTATACGTACACATATGAGAAAGATGAGAAAGGGATAATATATCTTCTCTACTTCCGCCGCACTGAATTTTGCACTTTTTGGCGCACTTTTCAAAACGCACTTTAAATGATAGAATAGACCCCATGGCTGATAACTTTGAATGTAAATGCGGGTGTACACCTGGAAATTGTGTTTGCTGTTGCAGCAAACCTGAGCCTTGTTCTCATAAAAAGAAATATAGCGCTTGGGATTAAAATTGGACCATAGCTCAGTTGGCAGAGCGGGAAGCTGTTAACTTCTAGGTCCCAGGTTCGAGCCCTGGTGGTCCAGCAGCATGACCACACCTCTGCCCTGCCATTGGTTGCAGAAGTACGTGTGTGTAGTTGGGCCTAGCTAGACAACTGCATTGTGTTGAGAACGCACAAGTACCAGACCTTACGGAGTGGTGAAAATATAAACCGAGTTCTCATGCGGATGTTGCATATTGGTAGTGCCTCTGCCTTCCAAGCAGAAGGGGTGAGTTCGATTCTCATCATCCGCTCCAAAAAGAGGGATCAGTTTCTCTCTATTACTAATACAGAAACTTGAGTTGTTGTATTTGGGTCTTCAGATATACCAAACAGTCTGTCTTTAAATGAAAGATTTTCTAAGATAATTGGTGGGCCGTCATGCTCAACTCGTAATCCATAGTTTGTTAAAGAAACATTACCATTACCTACAAGAGCATGCTTGTTAGCACTAACATTAGTCATAACTATTGAGTAATGAGAATCAACCTCATCAGAAAATGTTAGCTCTACTGGTGTGTTATTTAGAGTCAGAAGCTTTGTTCTAATCATTCTATTATTATACCTTAATAAAGCAAAAATCCCAATCAGAGGCGGATCCGATTGGGACTTGCTAGTGTATTACTACACATTTATAGGGAGACATGGTGGTGTCTCGACCTACATCTTTATTATAGGATAACCTATATTTTAAGTCAACTGTTTTCTGAGATTTTTCCACTGCCATCTGGATATTTAATAATCCATCCATATGGGTCTGCTTCTGCATTCTCTTTTAAATATTCTACATATTCTGGCAAATTAGTAATTTCAGCTAATAGCCAAGTTAAGTCTTTGCATCTTTGATGCTTTTTCTCATTGATGGTCCAGCAGTGATATTTATCGTCAACATTAGGGCATACTTTTAATACTTCCATAAGTCTAAAAACTACTTTATTTGCAAACTCTATGGTTTCTCTACTGTACGCCATCACGCTGTTCCTTTACTTCATTTGGTGTAAAAGCAGGGTCTGGTCCTAGTAGGAATCCTTCTTCGTGATATGCCACCATTTTTGATACTTCTTCTGGGCCAACAATTTTATTTGCGATAAGGCTAAGTAGATCGTATATTCTGGATAATATGATGTAATTTACCATAGGCAAATTATCTTCAATACTACCAGCGTCTTTTATTACCGCCCCATCTGGAAGCTTTTCTTCATTCATCTATATTTCCATCTGTGTATTTATACATCTTTGGAGTTTTCCAAAGGTTATTCATACCTTCAGCTTCATATGTTGAAGAAGAAGGTTCTGGACTTTCAATTTGTAGGCCTGCACCACATGTGCATCCGCCACATTTACATTCGCTCATTTATTTAATCCTATCTATTAGAGTAACCATTTTATCATATAATTTTAAACCAACCGTCTTCTTGTAGTTACAGGATAGGCAATATAAAAATATATTATCTTCTAAATCTTGGTTACAAAAAAGAAGGCCCTGGTCCATAGGACATTCCATCCTAGGCACAAGGCCTTCCTTTGATAGAGTTAAATATTTGGACACTACTTGTATCCTCAATTTATCTCCTTACTACTTTGGAAACTGTAAAGCCAATCTCTTAGCTTTGCTAATTGAATTTGGCCAAGATGACCAATCCGTTCCGCCTCTAGTCATATAATACGTTATCTCTGCGTTGATTACTGGATCAAATAGTAGTACATTCGATCTCAGGTCGAATTTTTCTTTACGAGCATCACCTAGGTATCCTAGCATGTTGATCTGAAAAATTCCGTAGGAACTGTCTCCAGTACTCCTGTTTCCATTATAAGCCATAGGTCGTCCATTAGACTCCGCTTTGGCTATACCCCAAGCCATTTTAAGGGCTTGTCCTTCAAAACCTACAGCCGTTAAAAGTTTTGCTAACTCTTCGTCTGCAAGCATTTCTGAAGGTTTGTATACAGTATTGCTGAATTTTTCCAGCGTTGCTTTCTTCAGTTGTGCATTTGTTTGAATCTCTGGTTTGTTGACCAGAGCTTCAGCTTTTGGGATAACACTATTGTTTGTGAACAAAAATAATGTTATCATTGCTATAGCAGTCCAGTTATGTGCAACATCGCTGAGCCGCTCTTTGATATTCTCCATAGGCATTTTCTCCTTTAGAGATAACGAACTATAATAATAGCATTGACCGTAAGTTACTGTCAAGTCAGTTGACTAGAAAGTTTTAAATGAATATATCTTATTATACGATTAAAGCAGGATTAAATCCTGCTGTAGGATATGGTTATGCTGGAAAAAATATAGTTAAATCTTTAAATAATCTTGGTCATCAAGTTTCTTTTGCTAATCCAAAATCAGATATTCAATTAAACTTTACTCAGCCACATCATTTTAAATTTCACAAAGGACAATATCAGATAGGATATATGCCTTGGGAATCAACAACAATGAGACCAGATTGGGTAGAAACATTTAACAGGTGTGACGAAGTCTGGACCACATCAGATTGGTGTGCAAAAGTTTTTAAAGAAAACGGAATTAAAAAAGAAGTTTATGTATATCCACATGGCATAGAGCCTATTTGGAAACCAAAAAGAAGAGAATTAAAAGAAGGACAGCCGTTTAAGTTTTTACATATTGGAGAGCCTTCTCCAAGAAAAGATGGTCAGTTAGTAGTAGATACTTTTATAAAGCTATATGGAAATAATCCAGATTATCAATTAACTATTAAAGCTCATAAAATTTCTACCGTAAGAACATATAATGAAAAAAGAGAACTTGTTTCTCCAGATCAAGTTTATAGTAATATAAAAATTATTTATGAAGAGTATCCAGAGTCTTTGCTGGTACACTTATATCACACTCATCATTGTTTGGTTTATCCAACTTGGGGTGAAGGTTTTGGGTTTATTCCACTACAAGGACTTGCAACTGGTATGCCAGTAATCTCAAC
>JACCDZ010191893.1_pt1 | contig 16543 bp, 4 predicted proteins | sample 7449551 | NCBI WGS metagenome assembly JACCDZ01 (sample SAMN15323452, study PRJNA562643) | freshwater metagenome | isolation source: river surface water | place: USA:Blue River Watershed | collected 2017-08-18 | reverse complement strand
TGGTGCTATGGCAGTTGGGGCTTCTCCATCATTAATCCAATCAATAACATCTTGGATTCTATCTTCTGCAAATGCACCAGCAGCTGCACTGCCGCCGGCACCAGTAGTAACACGAGTAACTGTATTACCTGACTGTGCTGTAATAGAATCTTTACGTACAATTTGACCTACTAAAACTTTCATAAATGCAAACGCATCTAAGAATGCTGGTTTTTCTTCTTCGCTAATGTTTAGTAAGTACGAGCTATAGTAAGAACTACCAGCAACTAAAGACTGATAGTTACCACCGTAAGTTAAGTCGTGTTGTAGTGCATCTAAGATATAACGAATATCTCGTTTACCTTTATCTCTGCCTTCTGTAGTTGTTGCAGCCCATAATGCAGAGTATGATCCGTTAGCATAGAATTGCAGTACATCTGCTACAATAAAATCATAGTTCTGTACTAGTTGTGCTTTACCGTCTCCAAATCCTGTTGTGTCTCCTGTAGCATAACCAGTTGCGGCATACGCTGTATTTGTCAGAGCAGATGTGTTATATCCAGTCGGAGTTGTAAATTGAATACTTGGTACTCTTGCAAAACCCGATGCAATGATATTGTAAACTGTTTTAGCAGCACTTTCAACTCTTCTGATTGCTCTAAAGCTACCAGCAGAACCAGATGTGCCGCCGCCTGTTATTTCTTTTAAGGCTGCACTTAAGAATCCAATCATACCAACTTCTGCTTCTAGCTGATTATCAATTACAAACTGAGTAGAAGTTAAGTTTCTTCTATATGATTCACCGTTCCAGATGCTTAAGAAGTTACTACCAAACATCATATCGTAGCGTAAGGCATCGATGAAGAAACCAATATCTCTGTCGCATAGTGTTACATCGTATGGAAGTAATGGGTATGCATCTTGGATCCACTGTTGTGTTTCTGCTTGTATATCAGCAGTTGCGGCAACAATAGCAGTATTTGCCGCTAACTTTGATGCGCTTGGCCAGGTGATATCTGGAGCAATAGTTGTAGGCGCTGTACCAGTATCAGTAGCATCATAGATTTCCTGAACACGGTCTTGAGCAGCCTGCGCAGCAGCAAGTGAACCTGCTGTGCCACTTGTATCTTGAGCTATTGAACTATTTTTTGTCCAACCAGTTGTTAGTCCTTGAGCAATATTATCAATAATATCTTTAATACGTGCCTGGCAAGCTAATGTTTCTGTTTTACTTGTAGGAACAACAGTCGAACCCTTACTATAATAAGATCTTCCTGCAATTACACTGGCTAAGTTGCCGCCGTATGTTAAGTCATATACAACTGCATCAACAATATACCCTGCATCTCTAAGAGTTTGTGCTCTTTGTGTTGCTGTAAATGTTGTGTTCCAAAGAGTATTGTAAGTTGTGTTCATTAAGTACTGAACTTCATCAACAATCAGTGCTCTGTTTGCTTTAATTAATCTTGCAGCATCAAAGTATCCTGCGGTAAATGCATTATTAGTACCGCCAGTTGGTGTTGGTAATACTGCCACAGGCGATACTGAACTAAAATTATCACCGTTTACAATTATATCAACCATAGTGTTAGTATTGGCTGTTATACTTGCGGTAATAGTATTGTCCTGTGTTGTGTACAAGTATTCCTGTTCAACAGTATTTTCTGGACTTGATGAAACTGCGGTATTAGACATAATGTTAGGTAATACCGCTTTTAATCTTTCTAAAGCACTCTTAGTCTTAGGCTGGTCATTAATTAATAAATCATTTCCGCCTCTTGGCTGAACAACGGTTGAGCGTAGTTCATCACCTACAAGTGCTGTGTATTCGGGAACAACAATTGGTAGTACTTCTAAATATGTGCCTGTCTTGATATTAATTGTTGTGTTTGGTGCTTTGGCAATCGCTGTAGTAGAAGTGTCGCCTTGTGTTAAACCATCAATTAAAATATCAAACAATTCAGTTAGTCTTGGTAGGACATCGGATTCTGCTGTATATTCTGTATTAATTATTTGATAAATTGGATCGCTTTCGCCGTTTAGTGTTTGATAACTTGGAGATACCGCAGTATTAGCCAATACTGAAGGCATAATAGACTTTAAGTACTCGTGACTTGCAATAAACTGAGTTATCTGCAATTCTGTGTTTGTAGTAATGTATGCAGTTCCACTAGCATCATAGAATGACAGTGTATTGGTAGTAGTTTTAAGATTACCGCCGTGGGTTAAATCATAAATCATACCTTCAATTAATATACCTGCATCTCGTTTTGCTTTTTCTTTATCGTATTCAAACTTAACTGTAGATGTTCCTGTTCCTGCAGCAACTAATGTTGATCCAGTAGGAGTAGCAGCCACAGTAAAACTTGTATTTGATGTAATAGTTTTTACATAGTAAGTTGTTGTTGTAAGAATTGGGTTTCCGTTGAGTGTTAAGCTGCCTGTTTGATCCAAAAATCTAATTGGCATTTTTAAATTCAACATGGAAGTGTCGGCTACTAAGAATTCGCCGCTAGATGTTCCAGTAACATCAACTTGATAAACATACTCTAAATAATTAAATGCTTCTTTAATTAAAAATGCTTTGTTAGTTTGTAAAATATGCTTTGCTTGAGGATCTCTATAACCTTCTTCAATTTGTTTACAAGCATATCTAATAGTTTTCCAAGGCTGGTCAATACTAAAACCGCTCTGTGGATATGGTAGGTCAACACCTGTTGGTCCAACAAACACAGCGTTGAATACGTGTCCATATGTTTCCCAGCTTGGGTAGCCGTCTTTAACACGTAAAACTTGTCCGTCACGTCCAATTGGTAGTCTTGTAGGACCATTAGGACTGTAGTAAAGTGTATCACCTGCTGTAGTTAGAGTTGCAATTTCTGCACCAACAGAAATAATGTTCCAATAGGTTGCAGAAACATCATTATCTGGTCTTGTTCCTGTTGAAGCAACGTGTTCTGTAACGCAAGTATAACTACTTGCTCCAAAGAATACAACATCTCCTACCACGTAAACTATACCAGATGTCCATGTAACGCTGATACCTTCGTGTGTAACTGCTGTAATTTCTCCTGAAGACTCTGTACTTACGGTAATTAGTAAGTCGTTTGCCGGAGTAATACCGCCTAATGCTGATCCTAAAATTTTAATTTGGTCGCCAGCAGCAAAATAACTGCCGCCATCATTAACGCTAACAGTATAAACAGTTCCTGTTCTTGTTACGTTGAATAATTGATCAATACCTAAACTTGATCCTTGAACTGTTCCTGACACTGCTGTGTAAGTTACTGGATTGTTTTTCCATTTAAATCCAGAGTTTAACTGAGACCAGTATGTTGTGTTAGTTGGTTCTGGGGACACAGTTACGCTTACTGTCTGTCCTGTTGTTGTAGTTAAAGTAACAGGTGTGCCGCCTGGTGTAGTACTTACTCTAAATCTAGTTGCAGATAAGCCTGAACTTAACACATAATATTTTGTGTTAGCAACTAAACCGCCAAAAGAACTGCCAAAGTACACAGTCATTCCTGCCACAAAACCAGTTGTGTCTGCAGAAATAGTATTTGGATTTGAAGGGTCTGTAGATACTGTTGTATCTGTAGCAACAGAACTAATGCTTGGAGCGTCAAGTTCTGCTAGGTAAGTATATCCGCCGTTTCTAACAACGCTACCTACTCTATATGTTGTAAGTCTGTTCCAGTCACCTTCGAAACTAAATCCTGTAGTATATACGTCCCAGTATGCTGGCTCAGCTGAAGGTTTTCTGCCGTCATGGTTTTGTTTTGCAACGTAAGAGACACCACCATAAGTAACAATGTCACCGATTTGATAAGTTGTTGAATTGTCCCAACTACTTTCAAACTCAAAGCCGTTTAAGAATATGGTCCAATCACCGTCTTCAAAGTTTGTTGTTGAAGTGTGATGTGCTGTACAAATCCACAAACTTGCTCCGTATTTTACAACATCGTTTAGTTTGTATCTGTAAGAAGATCCTAGTGTTTCCCAAGAACCTAAATATTTCAATCCTGGATTAACAACATCCCACTTAGACTGGTCATTCTCTAGACCCGATCCGGCAGTTGCTGCGGAAATGTGCTTGACTGTACATACATAGGTATATCCGTTATACGATACAATATCGTTTACTTTATAACGTGTACTAGTAGCCCATGCACCTTTCCAATCAAATGAGGTAGCAAAAACATCCCATTTGGCTTGATCTTGTTCTAATCCTAGCCATGTAGGACTGGTATAAGTGGCAGAGGTATGTGGTTCATTACAGAAATAAACTAAACCACCGTATTTGACTAAGTCGCCCTGATTATAGACTGTGCTTGGAGCCCAATCTTCTCTCCATTGCTGACCGTCAGCAAGAAGGTTCCATTTACTAATTGCTGGATTAGTATCGTAGTCTGTTTCAAATATTGCACTAGAAGTATGATTCTTAATACAAATAAATGTTTTTCCGCCTACTGTTACGACGTCATCAACTACATACGCTGTAGAAGTTGCCCAGTTGTTTCTGTAAACAAACTTAATTCTACCTAGTATAAATTCTGCCATTTTAAATTATTCCTTTGATATCATATTTATCTAAACCATAATCTGACACTATAATCAACGCATTATCTTGAAACACGATTTGGGTCAACTAGTCTGTCAAATCCTTTTCCACGTATGAAAAAGTTAAATGCAGGCATATCTCCGTCTACCATTCCAGTTTCTAGCCCGTCAATTCTAACCTGATTAAGCATGAATACACCATATCCCGGAGTACCCACTGGGATAGTACTGCCTATTACGTTTGGTCCGCCCATTGTTACGCTACCTGCTGTGGTATTTCCTGTAAATGTGTTAGAACCACCCTGGCTCAAACGAGCTGTCATATATGCTTTAATTGCACGTTGGGTAGGTATAACACTATCACTGTTGGCTACGAAGGTAGCATCAGTACTAAATTGTGTAATAACAACGCTGCTACCACCAACTGCAATACCACCAAGAGTAAGTGTTTCAAGTCCAGATAGTCCGAACTGACTTGCACTTAATGTAACAATACCTGTGGCCTGCTCAACACCAAACAAGTTACCGGTTTTAAAGTTACCATCCTGGTCAGTACTCGTAAAGAACACTCGTCCAAAATGAGTTTCAATTGTTTGATTTTGCGGCTGTAGTGTATTGACAGCTGGCACCGGAGCTGGATAACCAGACTCTCGCTCGTCACCAAAACCGATATTTAAGAAATCGTGGTTGGTTAAGCGGCACTGGCTGTATCTTTCTCTAATAATAAGAGGTGTAGCATGATCCGGACTTAGAGCAATACTCATATCAGGGGATATTTGAATTTCTGCTGTTAAGTTTGGCGCCACACTACCTCGTAAAGCAGTTGCGTTTGTAACTTTGTAAATTGTTGTGTCCCCGTCAATTACTAAATCATCACCTGGTCTTGGAAGTTGTGTTAGGTTGCTTACTCTTATGCCTAGTCCTGTTTGGAATTCTTCGGCATATCCACTACCATTGATTGTAATTGTTGTTGAGCTGGTGTTATAACCTTCACCTGGATTTAAGAATGTAGGAGCACTTAATGTGCCATTACCTAATCTAGGTTCTATACTTGCAGCTGTTGTTACGTTTGGATCAAATAATGTAACAACCGGCGCTGTTAAATAGCCGCCGCCAGTTTCAAATTCTGTAACAGCAGTAACAACTCCACCTTCTACAATTGGTCTACCTTTTGTTCTTGCGCCTGTAATAATTGTACTTGCTGCGGTTGATCCAGCACATGTAACAAATCTTCCAGGATGTGCTGGAGTAAATCCAAACGCTGCATCTTCGTAATCTAATAGAGATGTAGCTTTCTTTCTCCAAACTCTTCCATCTTCACTTTGCCAGCTAAATGCGCTGTTAGCTTTAAGTGCAACAAATACTCCGTTGCCGTAGGCCAAAACTTTTGCATCAATGCTTTGTGGTGAAGCAGTCCAAGTTAGGCCGCCGTCTAGACTATAAACAGGTGTTGCACTGGAATCTGCCGTTGCTACAAATCTGCCGTTTCCATAAGAAACTCTAGTCCAAGATGCTGATAGCGGCAAGGTTGATACTAGTGTCCAAGTTGCGCCTTCGTCTTGGCTCACGTAAGCTCTTGTGCTATTATTTTCTAAGAACACAAAACTTCCGCCGCCGGCTGCTATGTTTGTATAAGTTCCTGTGCCAGGTCCTGGAATACTGCTAGATGTCCATGTAGCACCGTAGTTTGTCGAGTATGCAGCATTTGCAGTTCCTGTTGCAATAGCTGCAAAAACTCCGTTTGAATACGCTACACTCGACCAAGTACTGCTACTTGGCATTGTTCCTGTTTTCCAAGACTGTCCTTTAGAGAACGAATACAATACTTTATCGGTTCCTGTTGCAATTAACACCCATGCAGTATTACCGTAGCAGATGTCTGACCAAGTTAATGGAGATGTAACTGGTAAAGTAAACGTAGTCCACGATGAACCGTTTGAAGAACCTGCAATAGTTGTATTGCCGTTAGGTACTGCAATCCAGTAATTATCGCCGTAAGCAATAGCTTTATAGAAAGTTCCAGCGCCTGCTGTCGGCAATGTTGAAGTTTCTTGTGTAAACGGAGGCTCAGCATAAGTTAATCTAGGTTCAATATAGTAAAGTGTAGTTGTATCAAACGCTGCAACAGGTTCAGTTGCTGCATTTACGTGATCCCAACCAACTTCTCCCACTTTCATAGTGCCTGTGCCTGTGGTTAAGTTGAACACAGCACCGCCCGGTGTTTCAGAAACTTGAATCTTATTTGGAGCACCAGGTGTAATTGAACTTATATAGTAAGTTGTACCTTGATCCACTCCTCCAAACACTGGTGTTGAGAACACAGCGTTCATAATTGCTCCAGAACCTCTCGATACAGAAGTTTTAGCAATAGTTGTTTTTCCGTTCATTGATCCTGCATCAGTTACAACGCTAAATTCTTCAGGGCAAGTTCTTGCTATCATGTAACCTTTAGCTGTAGTTAACGGAATACTTGACCCACCAACGGAGCTGGCTACTGTGAATGTTGTTGAATCGTTAACAGCAAGAACATAATATGTTTGCTCTGCGGTAATTCCACCAAACCCATTACCTGTAAACTTTATTGGGTTGTCAGGTACAAATCCTGCGGTAGAATCGCACTTAATTAGGTTAGTGCCAAAGAATGTTTCAGATACTGTTACACTTAAAATACTTTCTGCTATTCTAAATGACGTTCCGCTTGTAATTTTGCTTATGTAATATTTTACATCTGGTGCGATTCCGCCAACTGTTGGTTCTGAGAATGTAATAGGAGCCAACGGAGCTAAATTACCTGTTGCACTTACACTTAATCTATTTGTAGAAGAATCTGTTGCTGTTACAACTGGCGACAATAGTGTTGTTGAAATAGACAATCTTGTTGAATCGATTACATCGTGTATGTAATAAATTTGTCCTAGGCTAATGCCACCTAATGCAGATCCAGTAAACTGAATTGGCATATTTGCAGACATACCAGTAGTAGAGCTTACTTTTAAGTAACTAGTATTTGATGGAATATCGATTAACATTCCAGATGGTGTTACAGAAGATAACGGTAATACTGGACCAAATGGTGTACTTGTTATCTTAAAATAGAATTCGTCAACAATTTCTTGCACAAAATATGTGAAGTTTGAAATTACGCCGGCAGTTTCCGGAATATTGCCACTAAATTTAATTGGCATGTTGTAGTACAATACAGCCGTATTTGCTATGGCCATGGTGTTTACTGTTCCGCCAACAATAGAAACAACAGAATACGACTCTTCAGATGTGTTAACAACTGATGTACTGTAATATGTTGGAATAAATTGTACTGGTTGATCTATGTACAAAGTATTAATATCGTCTGTTGTATCGCTAAGTGTAAACGAATCATCAACTGTTGATGCTGCGCTGATTGTCAACGGTGCAACTGACTCTTTTAACACGTAGGCAATCTTTGTATTTTCATCGTAGTTTGATATAAATCCATATTGACCTGCGCCTGTTCCGCTATTGATAAAAATACGCATTCCGTTATAATTGGCTGCTGTATTAATATCTGATTGGGCAAGGCTAATATAAGAATCGTTACCTCCCTGGGCGTTGTTGCTGGCAACTAAGTATCCAGATCCGCCTGCGCCAGAACCCGGATCTGTTATTCGAGATTGATAAACAGAGTTTGATCTAGTTTCGTCTGCTACTAACTGTGCATCGACACCTGCACCACTAATGATGTAGTCAGCATAAGCATCGTATAAGCCTGTTGTAGTAGATAGATAGAATCTACGTGTGCTTCCAATTTCTACTTGTGCTCCGTAGAATGAAGTTGCACCTGCGGTTCCTAATCGTCCTCTAGGGTATATTCTTAGTTGCACAGTATTATTCAATGCATTTGTATCGTAGACGCTAAACCAAATTCTATACCAATCATTGTCAAGATAATCTACTCCACGATATGCTAGTCCTGGAACTAAGCCGCCATCTAACGAATCAGTTGTAGTTAATGTTTTAGTATTGAAGTTCCATGTTACTGAGCTAGTTCTAGTACTTGCTCCTGTGAAGATTGCATATAAATCAAACACGTTTGATGTCGATTTTTTAGCGTGAATACTAAATGTATATCTTAATGCTGATCCAGCAGGAACTGTACCAGTTGCTGTGACAGTAATAATTGTAGAACCAACAAGACTTGCTACGGTTAAAGTGATATCGTTAACACCGTCTAGACCGCCTACTTGACTTCCGTAGATAGTAATTTGGTTGCCTAAAACGTAACCAGTACCACCAGATCCTGAAGTTGATACTGTAACCGCATAAGTGGTTGCGTTAACTGTAACGTCAAATGTTGCTCCGGCACCACTACCAGATACATTTGAACCAGCAAGGTTAGTATAAACTGCACCTTGAGGCGGAATAGTTACATTTTTATAAATGTATGAACTATCTGTGTTTGACGTTGTTCCGTTGAATGTCCATCCGTCGTTCAATCCACTTGGAGAAACTAAATTCTTTGACAGGTTACCGTTTCCGTCAGTAGTCCAGCCTGCTCCTAAGAAGTTATTACTATGATTCAAAAGGTTTGTAACTGTTTGAATGTATTCAATACCAGCATTATCATATTGTAGTTTTAAAAGAGCTGCTTGTAATCCAAAAGATTGCTGAACACTTGCTGTTGCTTGGAATGTTCTATTGTCAACTGTAGCTGTGATAGGATCTTCTTCTAAATCATATCCTTCAGCAATAGCTCCAAACTCTCCGTATGAGCAGTTTCCGTTAGCTGCACGTATTCTACCACCGTCTTCGGCAAAATATCCAGCATAGTTATAGTATGTGAACACTGAAATAAGTTCTGCTTTACTTTCAGTACCTGTTACCCATGCACCAATACCGTCGCTTAGGACACAAGTAAAGTCGTTGGCAGTCATAGATCTATTACCGCCATTGTGTAAAGTACCGTCTACTTTCATAGCGGCACAGCCTGATCCAAATAGTGTAACGTTTTGTAAGTACGGGCTTCTATTTTTAATCCAAGTTGTTGTATCGTCTGGGCCTGTTCCTGGGTCAAACGCACAATAACTTCCGCCAGTAACTCTTGCAGTTAAGTATTGATTAACAGGAGTTAGTGTTCCTAGAAGACCTTTAAGTGTTAAGTTTCTTAAACCAGTGGCATTTCTAACACGGAACATGTCTTTAGTTGCATCACCGCCAATAATTTGCATAAAGCCAGTTCCGCCTGATAATCCAATCGGAGATCCACCGGGAACTTTAGCTACTTGGAACGTTGTCGAAGTTAAAGTGCTGCCCACTACATAATATGTTTCGCCTGCTGTGATTGCCGAAGTTTCAAACGGATCTAAGTTTGTAATAAAACTAGATGTTGAAACAAATTGTATTGGTTCATCGGCAGACATGTTTTGTGTGCTATAGCAGTTGAAATAACCGCCTGTAAATATTGTTCCCAATCCTAATGGAGCAAAACCACCGCCAGATCCTTCTGTTGAAACAGCAGGACCTTCGGCTGCAGGAGTTGCATAATAGGTGTTTCCAATAACATATGGATAGACTGGGAATAAGTTTGCGCTATCTACTGTTACAAAATATGCATAGGTTCCGTTTGGATATTCTGGAGTTTTGCAATAGCGTCCGTTGTGCTCATCTAATGTACCCGCATCTGTGAACTCGTAGTCTTGTACGAACATTCCCATTGGGTATTGAGAAAGATTGCTTGCCGCAGTTCCAGCTCTGTAAGAAGAATTCTTTAAGGTATATCCTGATTCCATTAACGATACACCGCCGGTCGCATCTAACGGATTTGTATAGCCAAACGGTCCGTATATAGGATATCCGTCTAAACTTACACCTATCATTTTACTGTGTCCGTTTGATTGGATTAGAGAACCGTTTAGATATGGGATTTCGCTCAGTTCGCTAGATCCTGTATTGTGTGGACCGCTTACAAATCCGTCGCCGCTAGCCCACGATAGGTCAAAACTAAAATCAGTGTAGTGATAAGTTCCGTCTGCTGTAGAAAAACCTCCAGCTTCGTCTGCACCCCAAGAATAATTTAGTGCAAATGCCGCATAAGCACTTTTATTATAATTAAATCCTGACAATGCTACAAATCCGTCAGGAGCATCTGTTCCTGCATTTGGACTCAATATACTAACACCGTTAATCCAATAACCAATTGTTCCTGGATCTGTGGCAACTTTTTCAGCGACGCTAATATTTGTTCCACCATTCCATGGGAATGTCTTGTTAATATTAATCTCGTCAGGAGTGTTAGGATCATCTAAATTTCCGTAGCTATGGTATGGAAGACCTGTTCCTTCTAAACTTACTGTTCCGTTGGTACTGAATAACCATTCACTGTGACCGCTGACTACAGTTATCGATGTTGTAGCTGGAGTAGTGGTTCCTGCAACGCTAGTTTCTGTAAAAGTATTGATAACTGTTTTTGGTGTTACCGTTACACCTCTTAACTCATCCCCCACGATGGCACAATACTCAGGAACTACAATAGGTAATTCTTCTTCGTAGGTACCAGTTTTTACCATAATGGTTGAAGTTAACCCTTTATTTGGATATGGAATATTGTCTGGGGTTGCATCTGTTAGTGCATCAATTACTATATCAAGTAGAGTTTCTACATCAGTCAAGAATCCTGTAATAAACCCTGTTTGCATTTCTATAATTTCGCCAGGAACGATTCCGTTGACTTCTTGATAAAGTGTAGTAGGAACTTGGCCAATTAGCACATTGTTTAACATTAAAACTTTTAGTCTGTTTAACGCCGCAATAAAAAATGGCATTTGTGCTTCTACGTTTGCATTGATGTATCCGCCTTTTCCTTCTGCGTTAAAAAATGCTCTAGCGTTAATAACAGTCTGTGCGTTTCCGCCTCTTGACAAATCATAAACAATACCGTCAATAATATAACTAGCATCCCTTACAGTCTTAGCAGGATCAAACTGAGAAGAAGGATTAAAAGGTGATATACTATATTGTTTTTGATATAGCATCCACTGATACATTTCAGTAGTAAGGAATTTTTTGTTAGCTTCTAAACAGTTCTTAATACCCTGATTTTCTGTACCGGCATTTACTTGTTCAGTTGCGTATTTGATTGTTCTCCAAGGTCTGTCCCATGTGTCGCCGTATCCCGGAGCATCTACTCCGCTTTCTGACACATAATAGACTTTTGGACTAACTAGAATTTTTTTCCATTCTGGCAATATTTCCCCGTTAGTCTGTGTTGCCTGTAAAACCTGATACTGTTCTCCAATGTTTACAACGGTAGATCCACCGTCAGCAAAGGTCCTAATATCACCTTGGTCTGTTAAACTGTTTCTTCTTGCGTGTAAGAAATAAGGAGTCCAGAAATTATATCCGGTTACTAAATTTGGTTTATCTCCAGAAATTTCAGAACTAGTGTGACTTTGCGCACATTTATAAGTTTTATTACCGTAAAGAACTACATCGCCTACAGCATAATCAACTTCTGATTCCCATATACCTCTCCAATTTGTACTAGGAACTACAACATCCCAGTAAACATAATTGATACCTCTAAAGTCTAACGTATCACCGTTAACGAGCTCACCGTCTAATTCTTCGCTAATTTTAATTTGTGATCCGTCTATAACTGTTACAATTGATGGTCCTACATTTGTTTTAGAACTTGTTATAATCAGTCCTCTGACTAATCCTGTTGTATTGTTTAGGGTAATAGTTGTACCTGAAGACGATTGAAAAGTTTTTGATACTGAAAGATTAGTAGGATCTTGATTATTATTATCTTGAACTGCTACAAACAGTTGTCCGCCACGTCTTACAACACTACCAACTTTATAATTTGAGCTGCTGTTCCACTCGTTTTCAAAACTATAGCCCTTTGTTAAGAGTTCCCAAGAAACAACATCTGCACTGGGTACATTGCCTTGATTGTTAGCAATCAAGCTAGTGTAAGTGTAACCGCCATAAGTTATGACATCGCCTATTTGATAATTAACACTTGAACTCCAAGTGTCTGTATAATCTTGTCCTGGTGCCCATAGGTCCCACTTTGCCTGGTCAAAATCTAGAGAAGAAGTATGTCCTGATTCTGCTATCCATATATCTGCACCGTATTTTACAAGGTCATTTTTCTTATATCTAAAATTACTACTATTCCAGTTGACTTTAAATTCAAATCACACAAAAAATTCTGCCCAGGATGCTTGATTTTCTTCTAGCCCCAGGCTTACTGTAGCTGCAGAAACATGGTTGTCAACGCAACGATACAAAATTCCGCCATATCTTACAATATCACCTACGCCATAGGCAATGTTTACATCCCATGTATTGTCCCAGTTTCCGTTAGAAGTAGCAAACAAATCAAATTTAGTTTCATCGATAGTTAATGCACTTAGGTGTTGCTCTGTACAGATGTATAAGGATCCACCGTAACGAACTATGTTACCTAGACTATAATAGGTTGCAGTTTGCCAATCTCCAGACCATTTTCTTGAATCAATGACAACTTCCCAATAAGGATCTGGTGCTCCTGATGTTTGGTTATTCAATGCATCGTAAAATGTAGACTGAGTTGAACCAGATGTGTGCGGCTCTAACGCAACATACAATTTGCCTTCATACGTTACAATCGCATCTCTGTTATAAAACGTGTCAATGTCCCACTGACCTAAGTAGTTATAACGTAATCTACTAATTTTAAATTCTGCTGCCATTTTTTTATCCTATATTAACTAACAATCTGTGATGGATCGTATGTGTATGCTTGGTTAACTCTAATTACCAATTCGCCTGCTTCATTTATGTAATAATAACAATTTCTTTGATCCCATCTGTACTGGTCAAAATTTAAGTTAGCATAAGGTCTACTGTGGTCTTCTGCTAATCTACCATCAAAGAAATCTACCCCGTATTCAAAGTCTTCAAAGTCTTGCGAGGCAGGGCCTGCAATATTAATTCTAACAGCTTCTTCTCCGATTAACTGTCCTAATTTTGTAAAATAAAGCGTTCCGTCTTCTGTTCTTTTTAAACCATAAAAGAACCTAGGATTATCATTTCCTAATAAATCTGTTGTACTAACTGCTCCAACGTAGTATGTCATAATTCTTTTCCTTAAGTAATTGAAACGTAGCTGACAATTAAATCTAAACTGTCTGGTTGACTGGCTTGAACATACATAGTCATGCTGCTAGAAAGAATTAATTTTTCGCCTCCGTTGATTACACGCAAACTTTGATTTGGGGGTACTGGAATATTTTTACAGAAATAAGCAGAGTTATTTAAACTATCTTGAATCCTAACGCTGGCTAGAATGACGCTGTCAGTTAAGTTTGCAAAACTTAAACCAATCACAGTGACTCTTGCATTTGACGCTACTGTAAAAACATCTTCTTCTGTTGTACCTAATTCTGAAATTAGTGCATTGTTAAACGTGGTTGCCATATTTTATCCTAAAACTAAAACGTATTGAATTGCAATATCCGATGCTTCTGCAAATGTTACACCGCCTGAAGATCCAGCAACTCCAGTCCAAATAGTGCCATTATATACTTCGACCAATGCCTGCTGTGTATTATATCGCATCATTCCAACAACTGGACTAGCAGGCCTGTCCGAATCAGTTCCGCTTGGAAATACTACACCGTTAGTTCCATCAATCTTAATATATCCAGTGCCAGATTGAACAAATTGTGTAATAGCCCCAGAAACAGTATTGGTAATTGTGTTATTTCTTACTGCAAGGTTTCCAAATTTAACACTACCTGTTCCTGTTGTTGTTAGATTGATGTCGCTATTGGCCGCTATTGGAGTTATAGTATCATTTTGTATATCTAAGTTAGTGGTCTGTAATCTTTCTGCAAATAATTTTGTACTATCAATAGTAACCATTAGGTTACCATCTGTATAAAATCTAATAGTATTATCGTTAGCACCTGGTGTTAATTCTGCGGTAATATAGGTATTGCCGTCTGCATCCTGTACACCTGCTAGTGATAACCAATAACCGTATTGTAGCCTTCATATCTATTAAGGCTAGTGTTATAACGAATCATTCCATTGGCCGGAGTAATGGGTCTGTCACCTGTCGCTCCCACTGGAACTATTAAACTTTGATTACTACTGATAACAACACTACCTGTACCTTGTGGTGTAAGAGTAATATTCGAGTTAGTAGATAAACTAGAAATTGTATTACTGTTTACTTGTAAATCTTCAAATTTAACATTACCTGTACCGTTAGCAGTAAGTTGTAAATCTGTATTTGTTGCAGTAGTTTCAACAGTATTGCCACTAATTTTTATCTGCGGTAGCTGTAGATAACCAGTGCCAGTAATATTTCCTGTTACTTGTGTATTGCCGCTGGTTGTGAAGTTTCCAGTTTGTGTAATGTTTCCGTTCTGAGTAACTGTTCCTGTAATGTTTACATCTTTTAAATAGCTTGTTCCGGTAGTTACTGTAAATTCGTTTGTTACTGTTAAATTTTGCCCAATCTCAACATTGTTGCTTGGTATGCTGATAACACCAGTGCCGTTAGCCTGTAGTGTAAGATTGTCATTGCCAATAGTAGTTGAAATTTGATTGTTGTCAATAACAACTCCATCAATTTCTGCTCGACTAACAAAAACATTATCCCAACGCAAACTGCTGTTACCTAAATCGTATGTTGTATTGGTAGCTGGTACTAAGTTACTGCTGATGCCTCCAACAAAATTTATAGTGTCTGTACTGGCATCGCCTACTTGAATATTTCCTGCAAGTGTAATATCACCAGTTACATCTAAATTACCAGTAACAAATGTGTTATTTTGTAAATTAATAGATCCACTTGCAGCAGTTACATTTACATCTCCTGCTAAACTTTCAATTGTGTTTCCACTAATTCTAATATTACCAGTGTCAATGTTTGACGGAGTTATAGTTGTAGTGTTTACACCGTCGGTGAATGTTATTCCTCCTGGAACTGTAATATTCAAACTTTCACCGTTGAATAATACATCGCCTGTTTCTTGATTTACAAAGAAGGCATCACCGATGCTAAAATTACCTTCGTTATCGACACTGGTATAATAGATTTTAGCACGATTAAGTTTTGTAACTTCGTTGACGTCAATTCTATCGCCTGGATCGTTTGTTGATAGTTTACCAGATCCTACATAGGCAAAGTTTTGTCCAATAAGATACATTAAGACGCCATCGCCATCTCCGTATGCGCCATATGTACCGTATATACATGCTGAACCAATACTGCGTAATTCTGCACCAAAATCTGAATAGTCGGCAAAGTTAATAAGTTTTGCAGTACCACCAGTACTAGTTCTTAAATCTTGGTATGTAACTCCATCGTCAATAAATGTTGTTGATCCGTTTATTCCGTTAAAATGTAATAACAATACTGTATTAATGTCGCCGGATACTGCCACTGCTGGTGCAGTAAATGTAGATGTAAATCTAGCAACGTTACTAATTCGCAAATCGTCAATGTAACCAGAAAATGCAGTTACAGCAAGATTAGTTGCACCAATTGTTAAAGAATATGGTGCTGAATAATTGTTAGTATCAGCGTATGTTGAACCAACTTGTGATCCGTTAACCCACATTTTAGTACTACCGCTTGCTCTAGAAACTGCAACGTGTACCCATGTGTTTAATGTCAGTGTCGGACCAGTAATTACAGTTGCACCGTTGACTGCGTAACGCAATACTCCTGTAGAACTTAAATTAAGTTGATGATATGGTGTTGAACCTGTTTGTGGTCTAAAATCTAATAGTGTTCCTAGTGCGGTGTTTGTTCTGTAGAACCAGCCGTCAAATTCAAAGTCTCCGGTTCCAAAACTAAAATCTGATGTAGCAGCTATATTTGCATAGTCGCCGGTGCCGTCTAATGCTAGGCTTGCAGAACCAAACTTTTTTTGTGCTGTAGATAATGCAGCATTTCCGTTAGCATAAACTGTTTTACCAACACGGTCTGTAATTGTTTCAAACCCTAAACAACGTCCTGTTAAGT
>JACCDZ010439334.1_pt1 | contig 16552 bp, 15 predicted proteins | sample 7449551 | NCBI WGS metagenome assembly JACCDZ01 (sample SAMN15323452, study PRJNA562643) | freshwater metagenome | isolation source: river surface water | place: USA:Blue River Watershed | collected 2017-08-18 | reverse complement strand
TTTCCAGCATCCTGATGACAGCGGCATTCATCATGGGCGGACCGCACATATAAAACTCGCAATCCTCAGGGGCAGCGTGGTTCTTGAGATAGTTTTCAAAAAGCACGTTGTGGATGAAGCCGGTGTAACCCGTCCAGTTGTCTTCCGGCTGCGGCTCGGACAGCGCCAGATGCCAGGTGAAATTCGGATTTTCACGCGCCAGCTGATCGAACTCGTCGACATAGAAGGCTTCGCGCAGCGAGCGGGCGCCATACCAGAAGGTGATCTTGCGATCACTCTTCAAACGGCGCAGCTGATCGAAGATATGCGAACGCATGGGCGCCATGCCGGCACCACCGCCCACAAAGACCATCTCGGCCTGCGTCTGCCTGGCGAAGAAATCACCGAAGGGACCAAACACCGTCACCTTGTCACCGGGCTTTAGCGAAAATACCCAGGAGGACATGAGGCCCGCCGGAATTTCCTGCAACTGTTTCAAAGGCGGCGTGGCGATACGGATATTGAACTTGAGTATGCCCTTCTCTTCCGGATAGTTGGCCATGGAATAGGCACGTATCACGGTGTCCTTGTTGACGGATTTCACGTCAAACAGCTTGAAGCGTTCCCAGTCGCCGCGGTATTCCGCCGGAATATCGAAATCGGAATATTTCACGTCATAAGCCGGGGCTTCCAGCTGTACATAGCCGCCTGCGCGGAAATGCACGTCCTCACCTTCGGGCAGCTTGAGCGTGAGTTCCTTGATGAACGTGGCCACGTTGTCATTGGAAACAACTTCGCACTCCCAGCGCTTCACGCCGAAGAACTCTTCATCCAGCTCGATACACATGTCCTGCTTCACGGCGAGCTGGCAACCCAGACGCCAGCCGTCCTTGATTTCACGCTTGGTGAAATGCGGCTCTTCGGTGGGCAGGATGTCGCCGCCGCCGGATTTCACGCGCACACGGCACTGGCCGCAGGTGCCACCACCGCCACAAGCAGAGGACAGGAAAATCTTTTTCTCGGCCAGGGTTTGCAGCAGCTTGCCGCCGCTGGCCACTTCCATGCGCTTTTCCGGGTCTTCATTGATATCGACAGTGACGGAACCGGCCGCCACCAGCCGCGAACGGGCAGCGAGAATGAAGCCCACCAGCACCAGCACGGTGCCGGTGAACATCACCATGGACAGAAGGATGACAGCTTGTTCAGACATTCCTTCTCTCCTTACAGCTGAATGCCGGAAAACGACATGAAACCGAGTGCCATCAGGCCCGCGGTAATGAAGGTGATACCCAAGCCCTGCAAGGGCTTGGGCACATCACTGTATTTGAGCTTTTCACGCACGGCAGCGATGAGCACGATGGCCAGCGCCCAGGAAAATCCCGAACCGAAGCCATAAACCACCGACTCAGAAAAATTGTAATCGCGCTGCTGCATGAAGAGCGCGCCACCGAGCACGGCGCAGTTCACCGTGATGAGAGGCAGATAAATGCCGAGCGCGTTGTAGAGCGCCGGAAAATACTTGTCGCAGGCCATTTCTATCACCTGCACCAATGCCGCAATGGTGCAGATATAGGACAGCAGCGAGAGGAAGCCGAGGTCGACCTCACTGGCGCCGGCCATGCCGGTCCACGACAACGCCCCTTCTTTCAGCAGGTACTGCCAGAGCAGGTTGTTCACCGGCACGGTGAGGGCCTGCACAAACACCACCGCAATGCCCAGGGAAATTGCCGTCTGTATCTTCTTGGAGATGGCCAGGAAGGTACACATGCCGAGAAAGAAGCTTAAGGCCATGTTCTCGATGAACACGGACTTCACAAAAAGGCTGAGATAGTGCTCCATGGTTTCCGTTCTCGCTCAATGCTGTGAAGGCGCTTTGGAGTGCGGCGCAATCTTGAATTCGGTGCTCTCCTGCTGCTCGGGCTTCCAGGCACGCAGGGCCCAGATGACGAGACCGATCAGGAAGAAGGCAGACGGCGGCAACAGCAGCAGGCCGTTGGGGATATACCAGCCACCGGCATTCACCGTCAGCATGATGGGCACGCCGAACAGCGAACCGGAGCCGAAAAGTTCGCGTATCACACCTACCGCCAGGAGCAGCGCGGAATAACCCAGACCGTTGCCGAGACCGTCAAGGAAAGAAATTCCCGGCGGATTCTTCATGGCAAAGGCTTCAAGCCGTCCCATCACGATGCAGTTGGTGATGATGAGGCCCACGAACACCGACATCTGCTTGGAAATGGCCGGGGCAAAGGCCTGCAAGAGCTGATCCACGATGATGACCAGCGTGGCCACCACCACCATCTGCACGATGATGCGTATGGAACCGGGAATCTGGTTGCGGATGAGGCTGATGAAGAAATTGCCGAAGGCCGTCACCACGGTGAGGCCGATGGACATGGCCAATGCGGTTTTCAGGCTGTTGGTCACCGCCAGCGCCGAGCAGATGCCCAGCACCTGGAAAATCACCGGATTGGTATTGAGGATGGGTCCGACAAGAACCTCTTTCACACTCTGCTGTTCCGACATCTCACAGACCTCCGGCACGCACGTTCGCGAGGAATTTCTGGTAGCCGAGTTCCCCGGTCCAGAAACGCACGAGATTGGTAACACCGTTGCTGGTCAGCGTGGCGCCAGACAGGCCGTCCACCTCATGCACCGCTTCCGGCTTGCTGGCATCCACACCGCCCTTCTTCAGGCCCAGACGGCTGACCTGACCCGCGTCATAAATGGTTTTGCCCGGCCATTGCGCACGCCATTTCGGATTGTCCACTTCACCGCCCAGACCCGGCGTTTCGGCATGCTCGGTGAACGTGATGCCGACCACGGTATTGCCGTCGTTCTTCACCACGAGATAACCGTAGAGCGTGGACCACAGACCGTAGCCGGATATCGGCAGCACCAGTTCCTTGACCTTGCCGGCATCGTCACGCAGCACATACACATCGGCCTCTTTGGCACGACGACGTATCTTGGCCAGATCCTGCTCGGGTGAGAGTGCCATGGAGCGCGCCGGGTCTTTGCTGGCCTTGCGCATGTCATAGCTGTCAGCCAGATCGATCTTGCGGAATGAGCCGTCATCCAGGTTGACGAGATAGCGTTCGAATTGGGCAAACGCGGCATTCACTTCCGGGGCCGAGCCCTTGCCCTCCTCCATCACGCCTGCCGCCGCGAGGATCTTGCGCTGCTTGTCCAGCTCCTTGTTCTTGGTCTGCACCGGCTTCAGCAGGGTCACGGCGGCCGCCAGCGCGATCGAACAGACCACGGACAGCACCGTGGCCACGATCAGCGTCTTTTTATTGGATTCATTAGACATTGCGCATCGCCCTCCGCTTGATGTTCGCCTGCATCACGAAATAGTCGATGAGGGGCGCACAAAGATTGCCGAAGAGGATGGCCAGCATCATGCCTTCCGGATAGGCCGGATTGACCACACGAATCAGCACCACCATCACGCCGATGAGGGCGCCGAAAATCCATTTGCCGGTATTGGTCATCGCCGCCGAGACCGGATCGGTAGCCATGAACACCATGCCGAAGGCAAAACCGCCCAGCACCAGATGCCAGTACCAGCTCATCGCAAACATGGGATTGGTTTTGGAGCCGATGGCATTGAAGGTGAGCGCCATGCCCACCATGCCGAGGAAGACACCAAGCATGATGCGCCAGGACGCGATGCGCGTGACCAGCAGCACCACGGCGCCCAGCAGAATCGCAAAGGTGGAGACTTCACCGGTGGAGCCGGGCTTGAAGCCCCAGAAGGCATCCCACCAGGTAATCGGCGTCAGCCCCTCCGCGCTCACGCGCACCATGCTGCCCACACCGTCCAGCTTGGCCTGACCCAGCGCGGTGGCACCGGAAAATCCATCCACGCCCATTTTCCACAGATCGGCACTCACGGCCGTCCACACGGTGTCACCCGACATGAAAGCGGGATAGGCAAAAAACAGGAAAGCACGGCCAGCCAATGCCGGATTGATGAAGTTCTTGCCGGTACCGCCAAAAACTTCCTTGCCGATGACCACACCAAACGAAATACCCAGCGCCACCTGCCAGAGCGGCACCGTAGGCGGACATACCAGCGCAAACAGCACCGAGGTCACGAAGAACCCTTCGTTCACTTCGTGACCGCGCTTCATGGCAAACAGCACCTCCCAGGCACCGCCCACCACAAAGGTCACCAGATAGATCGGCACAAAATAGGTGGCGCCATAGATGAAGCAGGCCCAGAGGTTTTGCGCATCGAAACTCGCAAAGGTGCTCACGATCCAGTAGCGCCAGCCTTCAATCGCCATGTCCGGCGTAGCGCCTTTGGCCGCGGCCAGCTGCAAGACGGTGAGGGCCTGGTTGCCGGCATTCCACATGCCGAAAAACATGGCCGGGAACGTCGCCATCCACACCAGAATCATGATGCGCTTGAGATCTATCGAATCACGCACATGCGCACCGGCATGGGTCACCGAGGAAGGACTGTAGAAAAACGTGTCTACGGCTTCATACAGCGCATACCACTTTTCATATTTGCCGCCCTTTTCAAACTGCGGCGCCATGGCGTCAAGCTTGTTGCGGAACCATTTCATGCTCAGCCCTCCACCTGGATGCGGGTCAGCACATCGCGCAGGATGGGACCGTATTCATATTTGCCGGGGCAGACATAAGTGCACAGCCCCAGATCTTCTTCATCCAGCTCCAGCGCGCCCAAGGCCTGTGCGGTATCGGTATCGCCGATCAGGATGTAGCGCAAAAGCTGCGTGGGCAGGATGTCCAGCGGCATCACGGCCTCATAGGTACCGACCGGCACCATGGCGCGCGGCGAACCATTGCTGCTCGTGGTGAAGGGAAAAATCTTCTTCAGCCATTTGCCCAGATAGATGCTGTAGATCGAATAGCGGTGTGTGCCCGGACGCAGGTAATGGATGAACTCGCGCTCACGGCCTTCGGCCAGCACCGAAACCTGCAGATGGTGACGACCGAGGAAGGCCTCGACACCGGCGGCCGTGCGGCCGGAGAGCAACGAGCCCGATACAAGGCGGTTCTCACCGGGCTGCAGCTCACCGGCGACCAGTTCTTCCAGCGCTGCCCCCACGCAAGTACGCAGGAGACGCGGCGTTTTCACTTGCGGACCGGCCAGCGCCACCACACGGCTGACATCCAGACGGCCCTCGCGGAACAAGACGCCGATGGCGATGACATCCTGATAATTCAGGTGCCACACCGTTTTGCTGGCGGAAACCGGGTCCAGGAAATGGATATGGGTCCCCACCAGGCCGGCCGGATGCGGACCGCTGAATTCATGCGCCGCCAGTGCACCGGTGCTGAAGCCGGCACCAGCCGCCTTGCAGACAAAAATTTTCGGCACAAGGCGGGCGAGCACGGTGAGGCCGTCATTGAAGTCCTGCTGCCGTGCAGCAATCACCACGGCCGGATCAGCCGCCAGCGGATTGCTGTCCATGGCCGTGACAAACAGCGACGACGGCCTGCTGCCGGGCACCGGAATACGGCTGTAGGGACGGGTACGTAAAGTCGTCCAGAGACCGGACGCCAGCAATTGCGCTTCCACCTGCTCCGGCGTGAGGCTGGCAAGATCGGCGTGGGCGGCAAAAGCCACTGCGTCACGGCTGCCCTCTTCCACCGCGATGACCAGCGACTGGAATACACGCCGTTCGCCGCGATTCACGGCCTGCACGCGGCCAGTGGCCGGGGCGGTAAAAACGACAGCGGGATTTTTCTTGTCGGTGAAAAGCGCCTGGCCCAGCACCACGCGATCCCCTTCAGCGACCTTCATGGTGGGTTGCAGGCCGTGGTAATCCGCGCCCAGCAGGGCCACGGAACGCACGGCCGGGCCGTCGGCAATGGTCTGCGAGGGCTGCCCGGCAACAGGCAGGTCGAGACCGCGCTTCAGCTTGATCATGGCGTCATCCAGCAATGGTCTTGAAATGAAGTGCGCCGACAGGAAAACGCTGGCACCTCCGGCTTTTTTATTCTGCTTCCGGGTGGGTGGTGTCAGGCCTGCCGACAATAATGGCACCGGATTCTAGGGGAGCTGCTCCCGCAAATACAGCCCTGCACCGCACCGGCAAGCAGTAGCCAGACGCCGCTTGCGCCATATCAGCCGCAGGCGGGTGAAAAATCCGCCATGAAAGCCGAGCGCCGCCCGCATGCAAAAAGGCCGGCATGCGCCGGCCTTTTTGTTATCAGGACTGCTTCAGTACAACGCCATCAGTCCGGATAGTGCGGCAGGTGCAGGCCGGCAATCTGCTCGACAATGCGCACCACCTGGCAGCTATAGCCCATCTCGTTGTCGTACCAGACATAGAGGGTGACGTGGTTGCCATTGACGATGGTGGCCTGGGCATCGAAGACACCCGCCGAGCGCGAACCGATGAAGTCGGTGGAGACCACTTCGGTGGAGCTGGTGTAGTCGATCTGGCCCTGCAGGTCGGAGTGGATGGCCACATCGCGCATGTACTCGTTGATTTCCTCACGCGTCACTTCGCGGGTCAGCGCCAGATTGAGGATGGCCATGGAGACATTCGGGGTAGGCACGCGTATGGAATTGCCGGTGAGCTTGCCCTGCAGCTGCGGCAGCGCCTTGGCCACGGCCTTGGCCGCACCGGTCTCGGTGATGACCATGTTCAGCACCGCGGAACGGCCACGGCGATCGGCCTTGTGGTAGTTGTCGATGAGGTTCTGGTCATTGGTGAAGCTGTGCACGGTTTCCACATGGCCGGAGAGGATGCCGAACTTCTCGTCCAGCACCTTCAGCGTCGGGGTGATGGCATTGGTGGTGCAGGAAGCCGCCGACAGGATCTTGTCCTCAGCCGTGATGTCCTTGCTGTTCACGCCGTACACCACGTTCTTGATAGCGCCCTTGGCCGGGGCCGTGAGCAGCACGCGGGCAATGCCCTTGCAGGTCAGGTGACGGCCGAGACCTTCTTCGTCCTTCAGCTTGCCGGTGTTGTCGATCAGGATCGCGTCCTTGATGCCGTAAGCCGTGTAGTCCACGTCTTCCGGCTTGGCGGCGTAGATCACCTTGATGAAATTGCCGTTGGCGATGATGGCGTCGTTTTCTTCATCCACGGCGATGGTGCCTTCGAAAGGACCATGCACGGAATCGCGACGCAGCAGGGAGGCGCGCTTCTGCAGATCGCCTTCCTGGGTCTTGCGCACGACAATGGCGCGCAGGCGCAGACCGTCGCCACCGCCCGCGTCTTCAATAATCAGGCGGGCCAGCATGCGGCCGATACGGCCGAAACCGTAGAGCACCACATCGGTAGGCTGGCGATCGAGCTTCTTGCCCACCGCCGGTGTCAGTGTCTTCTTCAGCAACTCGACCGCATCAGCGCCCGTTTCCTTGGCCTCGATGGCCAGCTTGCCGAGGTCCACCAGGGCATTGCTGACGTTCAGCTCGGTCAGGGCCTGCAGCAGCGGCCAGGTGTCCACCACGGAAAGATCGCCGGCAATCATGCGCACGCGACGGTGGTGCTTGAGGATCTGGATGACGGAGCGGTTGACCAAGCTGCGGCCGAAGACGGCGACGATCACATTCTTTTCGCGGTAGAGCTTGCCGATGATGGGGATCATGTTCTCGGCAATGGCTTCGCGGTTCTTCCAGCGACCGAAGTGGTCTTCCTGCAGGGCTTGAATCGTTTCTACGCTCACGGCGGGTGTCCTCGTGGGGGAAAACTGAGGGCGCGGATTCTAGCGGCTTTACCCGGGCTTGTCAGGCCGCTGGCTCCGCCGCGCAGACCTGCACTGAATAGAAGGGGCTTTAGCCGCGATGGCCTTTAATGACCTTTCCGGTGCTAGCGCACCGGGAACATGCCAGGCACTTCAGTAATCCGGACGCCCCCACGCCCCGCCGCCGCAGGCAGATCCGCGATTTTTTGTAGGAGGGGCTTTAGCCGCGATGGGGAGGCAAGGCAAAAGCCATCGCGGCTAAAGCTCCTCCCACAGTTCTTGTTCACTTTCTCACCGGCTCACTTCCTGACCCTCCTTCGCGGCTAAAGTCCGACCTACAATCCGCCTGCCACCAAGACTTTCGCTATACCCGAAACCCGCCCACACAAGACCAGGAAACGGCCATGTACTACTCCCTGCAAAGCCCGTCCCTGCTGCGCCCCGAGCCGCCGGCCGGCGCCCGCCAACTCATCATCCTGCTGCATGGCAGCGGCTCGCGTCCGGCCGAAATGACAAGCATGGCCGAGCGTTTCCGCGCCGTCTGGCCCGAAGCCGCCATCGCCATCCCCGAAGGCCTGCAGCCTTTTGATGCCGGCATTCCCGGCCGCTACCAGTGGTTTTCGTTATCCGGCATTACCGAAGCCCATCGCCCGGAGCGCGTGGCCGCCGTCCTGCCCAGCTTTATCGAGTTGATACGCGGCATACAGGAAAGCACCGGCGTACCGCCCACCGACACCGTGCTGGCCGGATTTTCCCAGGGCGCCATCATGGCGCTGGAGGCCGTGAAACAGGCCGACGGCCTCGCCGGCCGCGTGCTGGCCTTTGCCGGGCGCTATGCGCGCCTGCCGGAAACCGCGCCTCAACACACGAGCATCAGCTTCTATCACGGCAACGAAGACGAAGTGATTTCTGTGCGCCACGCGCAGGACGCCTTCGAACATCTGCATGAATTGCAGGCCGATGCCACGCTGGATATTGCGCATGGCGTGGGGCATGAAGTGCATCCGGCGCTGCTTTCCATTGCCGTGGAGCGATTGCAAAAGGAAATTCCGGCGCGGTTGTGGCGACGGGCTTTTACCGGGCAATAAGCCGTAGGGTGTGCAAACCCGCTTGCGCACGCGGGCACACTTACTGACGGCAACTGCCTCTCTACTTGCGTATGCGCTTATGGATTGATTTCAACGCGTGCGCAAAACCTTGTGGTTTTGCACACCCTACGCAGTGATTGCTCTGCTTTGTCCCGCCAGGACTTCTTTCGGTCGTGGCAACGGCTTTAGCCGCGATGATTTTTCCTTGCGACCCGTTGCTTGCCCGAATCCCCTGTATACGCGCTACCGGCCTTTGCTTTTGTCCTTACCCGGGAGTGCGGGGATTTGGGCACCGTCGGGGATTCGGTGAGGTGCTCCGACCGGGTTGCACCGGCTGTCTCTTTGCAAGAGGGATTGCGGCTGCACCGGGCCTCACTTTCCTTTGCCTCGCCAAAGGAAAGTAAGCAAAGGAAATGCGACTCCTGCGGAGTGCCCCGCAACTGGCTCTGTTCATTGCTTTAGCTAATGGCATCCGGGTGGTGCTCGCGCGTTCGCGACTCGCGATTACCTTTAAATTTTCTTTGATTGGCTGGGCCGTAGGTGCAGCGGACCTTCGCAAGAAATTGCTTAGGTGCGGGCTATCGCTACCAACCCAGTGTTTCTCTCTTCCCCCCTTGCGCCTTAAAGAAAGCGCAGGGCGGAAACGCTTCGCGGCTCCGCCGAATGCAAGTGTGCGAAGCCACCTCTTCATGCGGCGAAAAGCCCTACGGGTGCTCCGCCCTAGCCGGCACCGAAATGAAATCTGTCGCCCCGGAAGGCTTTAGTCCGGGGGCCAGAGACTTTGCATTTTGGTTTTGCATTTCACAGAAAACGAAAGAGCACTGATGCTTTGCACGCTCGTAGCGCCAAGCGTGTGCAAACGCTTGGCCGGAAGAGGGGCCACCGCATCGCGGTGCCTCTGGGCCGTCCGGCGAGGACACGCCCTATCAAATAAACAAATGACTGCTAGCGAGAGCCAAAAAAATCAAACCGGCGGCTCATACTCCGGCGTTTCCCACCACGGCCACCACCCCGGCAAATCCTCCGAAAGCCTGGCCTTGTATTCCGCCGGCCGCTTCTGCAGGAAGCTCGTGATGCCCTCCACCGCATCCGGCAAGCGCCCGGTGTGATACACCCCCGACGACTCCACGCTGTGCGCTGCCATGGGATGCGGGGCATCCATCATGCGCCAGAGCATCTGCCGTGCAATCGCCACCGAAACCGGTGCGGTTTCATGGGCAATCTGCGCGGCCTGCGCAAACGCCGCCGGCAGCAATTCTTCTGGTGCATGCACGCTATTCACCAAACCGGCGGCCAGCGCTTCCTCCACGGAAAACACGCGCGCACTCAACATCCAGTCCAGCGCCTTCGGCAAGCCCACAAGGCGAGGCAGGAACCAGCTGGAATTGGATTCGGGCACGATGCCGCGTTTCACGAAGGGAAAACAGAATTTGGCGGCGCTAGACGCCAGACGGAAATCCGCTGCCAGCGTCATGGTCAGGCCGACACCGGCCGCGGTGCCGTTGAAGGCCACCATCACCGGCTTCCTGCATTCAAAAAGACGCAGGGTAATGAGGCCCCCGAGATCACGCGGCACGCCATCTTGCTTGCCGTATTTGTCGTAATCAAATGTATCGCCACCCGCTTCGGAAAGATCGGAGCCCACGGAATAGGCCTTACCCTCGCCCGTGAACAGGATGACGCGCACGTCGTCATCCCCATCGGCCCGCTCTATGGCCTCCACCACCTCATGCACGGTCTGTAGGGAAAAAGCATTCAGCTTTTCCGGCCGCGCCAGGGTGATCAGGGCAACACGGTCGCGCACTTCATAGCGCAGATGCTGGAAGGCCATGGCGTTTTTCTCCGTTTTTATGGTGGCCTTGTTATCAGCCGGCTCATTCGCGAGCCCCGGAGTATCGCCGCCCGCCTCCATGCTGGCAGTGGCCGCCCGAATCACTTTCTATTGGCGGCTTTTCACTGGCCGTGCTTACCCACCACTTCAGCCCCACAAAAACCACTGTCGCCCCGGCAGGGTCCAGGCCGGGGCCCAGCGACTTTGCTTTTGGTTTTGCTTTTGGCTTTTCTGAACCATCTAAAAAGGCACTAGGCCCCGGCCTAAAGCCTGCCGGGGCGACAGCTCAGTTTTGATGGATTACCGCTGACGTCTCACTTCTTACTTCTGGTACTTGGCCTTCCAGTCCTCATAAGGCATGCCATAGATGATCTCGCGCGCCTCGGGATCAGACAGGGCAATCCCCTTTTCTTCCGCCGCCGCCCTGTACCATTTGGACAAGCAATTACGGCAAAAGCCGGCCAGATTCATGATATCTATGTTCTGCACATCACTGCGCTCACGAAAATGTTGCACCAGCCGGCGAAAGGCCGCTGCTTCAAGTTCGGTGCGTTGCTGTTCGGTCAGTGTGGTCATATTGCACATCCTTGAAGAAAAGCTCTTGGCCAGAAAGGCCGCCGGAATCATGAACAATGCAGTGGGACAAGCGCCTGATTAAAGAAGCCTCCGCCAGCCCATGCGGCCGCGATTAAGACACAGCCCACCCAGTACCAGCAATCACCCCTTGCGGTAACTACGCAAAGCGCCCACAAACCATGGACAGCGCCAGGCAAGCTCGCTTTTAATCAGCGCCTTTTCAGGGCATATGACAGCTGAAGCACCGGGCAATTTATGCCAATCAAGCACTTGCGTTGGTACGAAAAATTTAAGCACGCTAAATGAAAACAGCAGATTTGGCACCAGCTTGGCGTTTATTTAACGTTAGCCGCCTTAAGGAGGAAGCATGGCACTTCGATTTAGGAAATCATTCAAGTTGGCGCCTGGCGTACGAATGAATCTGAGCGGTAGTGGCACGAGTTGGTCAGTGGGACCACGCGGCGCAACAATTGGAATTGGTAAGCGAGGTACGTACCTCAATGCCGGCATCCCGGGAACAGGAATCTCGGCGAGGCAACGAATCGGCGGGCCTGCCGCAAAGGCCCGAAGCATGGAGGAGCCAAAGCTTCAGTCCCTATCCATCGCGGTGGGCGTTTCTGATGACGGAACTATAACGTTCAAGGATGGCGCCGGTAATAATCTATCAGACCAACTCATAAGAGCGGCAAAGCGTCAGCATGGTGAGGCAATTAAGGGGCTCATCCAAAAGAAATGCGATGAGATAAATCAGGAAATTGATTCTGTTGGGGAAATCCATCTTTACACGCCATCCCCATCAGAGAAGCCGGTTTATGTCAGAAGTGAGTATGCAGAGCCTAGGCCAGTCGAGCCTTCCCCGAAGAAGTTGTGGCTTATTCTTTCCTTGTTCAGAAGCCAGCGTGAAAAAGTTGAGGCACAGAATCGCACGGCACTTTCTGAACATCATGCGCAGTTGAGCCTCTGGGAGGCTCGCAAGGTCCATTTTGAAGTTGCAGAAGCTGAGCGCAGGCTTCTCGTTGAAGAGCTGATATATACAAGCCCCGAGGCAATGAGTCAGTTTCTCGAGGACTCACTCCAGGAAATTTTCTGGCCTAGAGAGACAAACGTCAGCACAGAAATTATTTCGGATGGCCGAGTGATATTTATTGATGTTGACCTACCGGAAATTGAAGATATGCCGAGCAAGAAGGCAGCCGTACCGGCTAATGGCTACAAGTTGTCCGTTAAAGACCTTTCAGCCACAAATATTCAGAAGCTCTACATGCAGCACGTACACGGCATTGCGTTCAGAACAGTCGGCGAGGTATTTACCTCTCTTCCAAAAGCTGAAGAGGTGGTTCTTTCCGGATACTCCCAGCGTCTGAATAAAGCAACGGGTCAGATTTCTGACGAGTATCTGCTTTCTGTTCGAGTAAAGCGTTCTGCTTGGTCTGAACTTGCATTCGGAAATCTAGCGTCAGTTGATGTCGTAGAGTCTCTGGCTAGGTTCGAGTTGAAACGGTCTATGAGTAAGACCGGAATATTCAAATCAATCGAGCCATATTCGCCAGCCGAGCTAAGTGCAGGCGGCGGCTAACAATTCGCTGCAGGCGCGACGGCCCTGACGGGCCGCGGCATGAACTCAAACGTTAGGTTTTACCAAGATTTGCTGCGTAAGGATTCGCGGCTTGCCCACAACAATCCGGGCAATATGAGGCCATAACAGCCACGAACATGAAGAAAGGTATTTTTTCATGCTCACATCCTTATAAGGCGGTTATTCCGCATGGAGAACGTCATGAAAAAAATAGTTGCTGCCACTGTTTTGTCTCTTATTGCCGGCCTTGCCTTTGCTCATGGCGGCGGCCTTGATGCAAATCGTTGTCACACCAACCACAAAACTGGTGATTACCACTGCCACTAAAACCTAATGAAGAAAAAGGGATCGGAGTCATTTTCTCGCAATAAAAATTAAATGATTCCGCCCCCTTTTCCCCGCAGTAGTGCGCTCTTCCATCGCGACCACCGTGCCGGCGTGCTGCGACGTGATCCACGCATGAAAGCTGTCGCGCTTGAGTTCGCGACGCGCCAACACCCGTCCGCTTTTATCCATGTCGCAGAGGGAAAATACCTGCTTTGCGAGATCCACGTCGACCGTTATAGACTCCATGACGAGCTCCCCCTCTTGTTTGATTGAATACCGCACCTCAATCATGGCACTCAGTAAACGTAGGGTGGGTAAACCCCGTTTACCCACGCCTTATCCAGCCTTGAATTACCCGCATCATCAACTTCGCATGCAGACGCGTGGGTAAAAGCTGGGCGCTTTTACCCACCCTACGCTTTCACCGGCATCTTCCGTGAAAACACCAGCACATCGCCCTTGGACAGCTTCTTGTTAAAGCCATAACCATCCACCTGAAAATCCTTGAGCGCGTCCACCTCGCTCAAGCGGTTTTTCACGATGTAGGAGGCCATCAAGCCCCGCGCCCGTTTGGCATAGAAACTCACCATCTTGAACTGGCCGTCTTTTTCTTCGCGGAATTGCGGGGTGATGACGCGGGCTTTTAGTGCCGGGGTTAATGCGGCTTTGTTGTATTCATCAGACGCCAGATTCACCAGCAGCTCATCGCCCTGCGCCGCCAGTGCCTTGTTCAGGGCATGGGCAATGGTGTCGCCCCAGAAGGCATAAAGATGGCGGCCGGCGGGATTGGCCAGGGCCGTGCCCATTTCCAGACGGTAAGGCTGCAGGCGGTCCAGCGGACGCAACAAGCCATAGAGGCCGGAAAGAATACGCAGATGCGCTTGTGCGTAATCGTGATCGGCGGCGCTGAAGCTGCTGGCTTGCATGCCTTCATACACATCGCCCATGAAGGCGAGAATGGCGGCGCGGGAATTCTTGTCCGTGAAACGCGGCGACCAGTCCGCATAACGCGCCACATTGAGGGCGGCCAGCTTGTCGCTGATGCCCATGAGGCTGCCCACTTCCTGCGGCGAGAGATCGCGCAGGATGGCCAACAGCACTTTGGTTTGCGGCAGGAAATCGGGCTTGGTCAGGGGCAGATCGGGAACCGGGCTTTCATAATCCAGGGTCTTGGCGGGGGACAGAATGGCAAGCATGGCAACTCCTTGAGGCAATGCATTCTAACCGCGAGCCGCATCGTTGTGTTGCAGGCTACTGCTTGCCCCTGAACTTGCCACTCAACGGCCACGTCACGAGTTCACTGTCACCATTTCTTGAACTGCAAACACGGCCCGTGATGACAAAGAAAAGGCCCCGACTGAGAAGACACAGGCCATGCCGCCGCTGACAGCCCTTGCCCTGCCCCGTAGAATGGCGCGCATCTTGATCCTGGCCGTAGGCAAAACCGCGCTACGGCCCTTCGACAAGCTCAGGGCGATCGGCGTGAACCGTCAGGGCTGCTCCTCCCGGGCTTGTCGAAAAACATTCCCCCCCCTCATCAGGCAGGTCCTCCCATGTCATTCATGAAACTGGAAAAACGCGGTGCCGTGCACGTGCTCACGCTCACCAACGGCGACAAGGACAATACCTTCAACCCGGATGTGCTGGCCGACTGGCAAAAGAATCTGGACCGCGTGGAGGCCAATCACGACAATGGCGCCCTGCTTATCACCAGCGATCATCCCAAGACCTTTTGCAACGGTATCGACCTGCCCTGGCTGCTGACGCAGGAGCCGGAGGGCTTCAAGGCCTTTGTGGAAAATCTGGAAAATCTTTTCCTGCGCATGGCGGTGCTGAATATTCCCGTGATCGGCGCCATCAACGGCAACTGCTATGCCGGCGGCGCCATTCTCGCTTCGGCGTTTGACTGGCGTTATATGCGCGAAGACCGCGGCCGCTTCTGTTTTTCCGAAGTGAATATCAAGATTCCTTTCACGCCGGTGATGATGGACATCGTGAAACTGCTGCCGGACCCGGTGGCCGTGCGTGATCTCGCCCTGACCGGCAAGGCTATCGGTGGCAGCGAAGCGCATCAGTTGCATGTGGCTGACAGCATCCACTCTGAAACCGGCCTTTTCCCCGAAGCCCTGGCCTTTGCCGAACTGATGGCGCAAAAGCACCGCTCCACCTATGCCGCCATCAAGCACACCATGCGCCCGCATCTGGTGGCACTGGCCAAGGAACGAGGCTTGCTGCGTGCCTGAGCTGATTGCCGAAAAGGCCGTCGCCCTGAGTGCGCGCGTGGCCCGCGTGCTCACCGACAATCCTGGCGTCATGACCGGCGCCGGCACCAACAGCTATCTCATCGGCAGCAAAGATATGGCCGTGCTGGATGCCGGCCCTGCGCTGTCCACGCATGTCGATGCGCTCATCAATGCCGCCAATGAACGCGGCGGGCGCATACGCTGGATAGTGCTCACCCATACGCATCAGGATCACGCCCCCGGCGCACTGGAGCTGAAAGCGCGCACCGGCGCGGAAATCATCGGCCAGTCGCCGCTGCCGGGCGATCCCGCGCAAGCCCTCATCAAGGTGGACCGCCATCTGGTGCACGGTGATGTGCTGCAGATCGACGAGCACAGCACGCTGCGCGCCCTGCATACGCCCGGCCATGTGGGCAATCATCTGTGCTATCTGCTGCAGGAAGAAAAGCTGCTGTTCAGCGGCGACCATCTCATCAACGGCTCCACTGTCGTCATCATTCCGCCTTCGGGCAGCATGGCGGATTATCTGCGCTCGCTGGAAATGCTGACGCATGAAGACATTGCGCAGATTGCGCCCGGTCATGGCGATCTGATTGACAACGCACAGGGCCTGATCCAGTTCACCATTGCCCACCGCCTTGCTCGCGAAGCCAAAGTACTGAGCAAACTCACCGCGCAGGTGCAATCACTGGAAGCCCTCACCCGTCAGGCCTATGACGATGTGAACCCCGCCCTGCATGTGGTGGCGCGTTATTCCCTGCACGCCCATCTCATCAAGCTGCGCGATGAGGGCCGTGCGCAGGAAACCCTGGAGGGCTGGTCGCTGTGAGCGCGATAACAAAGTCAGTTGAAAGGCGCTGGGCCCCGGACTGAACATTTCCGGGGCGACAGGGCGTGAGAAAGGAAGCCGTCGCCCCGGCGAGATTCAGGATTGGCGGGATGTGTTTGCGGATATCTGCCGATAACCCTTCCCTTGCAAAAGCAAAGGCACTGGGCCCCGGACTGAACATTTCCGGGGCGACAGGGCGTTTAAAACGGAGAGTTGCTCCAATCCCTACCAGCGCGAAGATAAGCTGAGGCCGGTGCTCTCGCTTGCTCCGGAGCAACGCGGAGTTAGAAAAGAGCACTGTCGCCCCGGAAGGCTTTAGTCCGGGGCCCAGTGACTTATTACATGAACAGGCATTCATCCAAGGAAGGAGAAAATGGCCTATTACGTTTACCTACTAAGCAATCGTCGCAATGGCATTCTCTATAC
>JACCDZ010411962.1_pt1 | contig 16554 bp, 20 predicted proteins | sample 7449551 | NCBI WGS metagenome assembly JACCDZ01 (sample SAMN15323452, study PRJNA562643) | freshwater metagenome | isolation source: river surface water | place: USA:Blue River Watershed | collected 2017-08-18 | reverse complement strand
GCGTAAGATCGTCCATGGCGGGTGTAGCTCTCCAGAAATGACGTTGATCGGATTAAGCAACCAAATCATACGTCAAATCATGGCTTTACGCTACATCCGCCAACCCCCGATGAATTTTTCGGGCTAGCTCTTAGGCTTTATGCAACTGAAACAATAATAATGGAGGCACGAAAATGAACCTGGGTCTCGACTATAACTGGTACACCTTGAATTACCGGTACAAGACGGTGGACCACTTCTTTGGCACCAACTTCTGCACCCTCGACACATGCGGCGAGAGCCCGCTGATTAAGGCCAAGAAGGTCGTTCTGAAGAACGACTACGTCCGCCAGTTCATCGATGTATACCACGTCTGAGGTGCCGCCATGACACACAAGGTTGCACTGAACTTCGAAGACGGCGTCACTCGTTTCATCGATGCTAATGCTGGCGAGACTATTGCTGATGCTGCCTACCGCCAAGGCATCAATTTACCCATGGTCTGCCGAAACGGTGCATGCGGCGCCTGCAAATGCTTCGCCGAGAGCGGCCGCTACGACCTCGGCGAGGAATACATCGAGGATGCGTTGAGCGAAGCCGAAGCCGAGCAGGGCTACGTGCTGACCTGCCAGATGCGCGCCGAAAGCGACTGCGTGATTCGCGTTCCGGCCGCATCGGACGTCTGTAAGACCCAGCAGGCCAGCTATCAGGCAGCGATCAGCAACGTGCGTCAGCTGTCCGAGAGCACCATCGCGCTGTCTATCAAAAGCGCATCGCTGAACCAGTTGGCGTTTCTGCCGGGCCAGTACGTCAATCTGCAAGTGCCGGGCAGCGACCAGACCCGCGCCTATTCCTTCAGCTCGCTGCAAAAGGATGGCGAGGTCGGCTTCCTGATCCGCAACGTGCCGGGCGGGCTGATGAGCAGCTTCCTGACCAGCCTCGCCAAGGTCGGCGATAGCGTCAGTCTGGCTGGACCGCTGGGCGCGTTCTATCTGCGCGAGATCAAGCGGCCGCTGCTGTTGCTGGCGGGTGGTACCGGCCTAGCGCCGTTCACCGCGATGCTGGAGAAGATCGCCGAGCAGGGCAGCGAGCACCCGCTCCATCTGATCTACGGCGTCACCCATGACCACGACCTGGTCGAAATGGACAAGCTAGAGGCATTCGCCGCGCGCATTCCCAACTTCAGCTACAGCGCCTGCGTCGCCAGCCCGGACAGCGCCTATCCGCAAAAGGGCTATGTGACCCAGTACATCGAGCCCAAACACCTCAACGGCGGTGAGGTAGATGTCTACCTTTGCGGTCCGCCACCAATGGTCGAGGCGGTCAGTCAGTACATTCGCGCACAGGGCATCCAGCCGGCCAATTTCTATTATGAGAAGTTCGCCGCCAGCGCCTAGAGGCTCCTTTGGTCCGCTTACTTGGTGAGCGGGCCTGTTTTATTCGTGCAGTAGCAGGCCGTTGAAAAACTCGGCTTCAACTGCCCCAACCCGTCCGGTTTGGCGCTTTTTCAAGCGCTTTGGCCTAACGGAGTCCACACAAGGCCTGACTTCAGGCCTTTTTGACAGGTTTCAGCACCACGTTCACGCCTTTCGGCGTTTTTTGGGCGTAACTCGCCCTATACATGCGATCCTCGCCACCAACCCGACAGGCTACCCAGTCGGATCAGGTTGTAGACCGAGAAACCCAGCAATAACTGAGCACTCAGCTTGGCGCGACCGATCAGCTTGGTCTTGCGCAGGCCGCCAACCGTCTTCAGCCAGCCAAAACCTTCTTCGATCCGCTTGCGGATCTTCTGGCTGGCGGCATACCCCGGATGCCGCGTGGTGCGCCCATCGATGGCGCTGCCCTTGCGCTTCTGCGCCACATGCGGTGTCACTTTCAGCTCGCGCGCCCTCTGCACGAAACGCTTCTGGTCGTAATTCTTGTCTGCACCTACCGTGCTGCCCGGCTTGGCCGTGCGCTCCAGCATCTCCAGCGCCGCCTCTACCTCGGCACGTCCATTGAACTCGGTGCATTCCACATCCACGATCAGACCGTTGCGGTGCTCCATCATCGTGTGGGCCATGTGCGCCAGACGACTGGCATCGCCATTGCTCTTGCGCGCCAGCCGGGCCTCGGGATCGCTGGTCGATTGGTGGGTCGCGTTGCTGCGCTTCTCGCCCTTGAAGTCGGCATCGGGGTTGCGCGTGCCATCCTCCGGTGGGTCGCCGCCATCCTTCTTGATAAAGGACTTGTGCGAGGCCCAGGCGTCGATCAGCGTGCCATCGACGCTGAAATGCTCGTTGCTGGCGTACTCGGACCATGCGGCCAGCGACTTGATGCGCTGGAAGAACAGCCGCGCTACATCCTGGTTGAACAAGCGGTCACGGTTCTGGCTGAAGGTCGAGTGATCCCACATGCGCTCGTCCATCGACAAGCCGACGAACCAGCGAAACAGCAGGTTGAAATCAATCTGCTCGACCAACTGCCGCTCGGAGCGAATGGTGTAAATCACCTGCAGCAACGAGGCGCGCAGCAGCCGCTCCGGCGCAATCGAGGCCCGTCCCAGGGTGGAGTACAGCCCGTCGAAGTCCCGATCCATCGAAGCCAGAACGGTATCGACCAGGCCTCGCAGGGGACGCAGCGGGTGATCGTTCGGGATGCGCTGCTCCAGCGTCGTATAACTGAACAGCTCGTTTTGTTTGAGGTCGAGTCCACGCATCGGCTTGGGCTGGCTTCGGCAGAAGAGGATGGCCGCCATTTTGCCAGAGCCACGCGGGCTCTGGCTTTTTTCAACGGCCTGGTAGAGCCCATGTTTCCTGCGAACTTTCCCAAAATTGCATCTGGGCTACACAACCGAGGTGGTTCATGAACAAACGTTTCCAGGACAAGACTGCCGTTATCACCGGCGCTGCCCAGGGCATCGGTCGCCGCGTGGCCGAACGGATGGCGGCCGAAGGAGGTCGGCTGCTGCTGGTCGACCGTTCCGAGCTAATACATGAGCTGGCCGACGAACTGGTCGGAGTCGCTGAGGTGCTGACCCTGACCGCCGACCTTGAGCAGTTCGCCGATTGCCAACGGGTGATGGCGGCGGCGCTCGAGCGCTTCGGTCGTCTGGACATTCTGATCAACAACGTTGGCGGCACCATTTGGGCTAAGCCATTCGAGCATTACCAGGAACACGAGATCGAGGCCGAAGTGCGGCGTTCACTGTTTCCTACCCTATGGTGCTGCCACGCCGCGCTGCCGCCAATGCTCGAGCAGGGCAGTGGCGCCATCGTAAATGTTTCCTCCGTTGCCACGCGCGGGATCCATCGCGTGCCTTATGGCGCGGCGAAGGGTGGCGTTAACGCCCTGACCGCCTGCCTGGCCTTTGAAACCGCCGAGCGCGGCATCCGCGTCAACGCCACCGCGCCGGGTGGCACCCAGGCGCCGCCACGGCGGATCCCGCGCAATAGCGCCGAGCCGAGTGAGCAGGAGAAGGTCTGGTACCAGCAGATCGTCGACCAGACCCTCGACAGCAGCCTTATGAAACGCTACGGAAGCATTGATGAGCAGGTCGAAGCTATTCTATTCCTTGCTTCTGACGCCGCCTCCTACATCACCGGTATGACTCTTCCGGTGGCAGGAGGAGACCTCGGTTGACCCTTATGTCTGGTTAAGAAGAGAAATCGACATGCGCAGAAGCAACGTACATAAGATCCCTGACGCTCATTTTCGGGGCTATGCCGGCATCACCCAGAGCTGTTGGGAGATACTTCCGTCATGTTTAGTGTATCTGGGATGAATATGAACAGCGCCGGCTACGAGGTGTGCGAAGTGCTAAGCGGCCAGTCATTCCGCTGTGCGGAGGGCCAGTCGGTGCTGCGCGCCATGGAAGCCCAGGGCAAGCGCTGCATACCGGTGGGCTGTCGCGGCGGCGGTTGCGGCCTTTGTAGAGTGCGGGTGCTCAGCGGAGCCTACCGGAGCGGACGCATGAGCCGCGGTCACGTGCCGGCCAAGGCTGCCGCCGAAGGCCTGGCCCTGGCCTGTCAAGTGTTTCCGCAAACCGACTTGACCATCGAGTACTTTCGCCACGTTGGCGGAAACAAACCTGACAACAGAGAAAAGGTGACGTCATGAACAAAGGTGTAATGCGCCCCGGCCATGTGCAGCTGCGTGTACTGGACATGAGCAAGGCCTTGGAACACTACGTCGAGTTGCTGGGCCTAATCGAGATGGACCGTGACGATCAGGGCCGTGTCTATCTCAAGGCTTGGACCGAAGTGGACAAGTTTTCCCTGGTGCTGCGTGAAGCGGATGAGCCGGGCATGGATTTCATGGGTTTCAAGGTGATCGATGATGAGTGCCTGGTCCGTCTGACCCAGGACCTGATCGACTACGGCTGCCTGATCGAGACCATTCCCGCCGGAGAACTCAGGGGCTGTGGCCGTCGCGTGCGCTTCCAGGCATCCTCCGGGCATCACTTCGAGTTGTATGCAGACAAGGAATATACTGGAAAGTGGGGTGTGAATGAGGTCAATCCCGAGGCATGGCCGCGCGATTTGAAAGGTATGGCGGCTGTGCGTTTCGACCACGCCCTCATGTATGGCGACCAATTGCCGGCGACTTATGACCTGTTCACCAAGGTGCTCGGCTTCTATCTGGCCGAACAGGTGCTGGACGAAAATGGCACGCGCGTCGCCCAGTTCCTCAGCCTGTCGACCAAGGCCCACGACGTGGCCTTCATTCACCATCCGGAAAAAGGCCGCCTCCATCATGTGTCCTTCCACCTCGAAACCTGGGAAGACGTGCTTCGCGCCGCCGACCTGATCTCCATGACCGACACCTCGATCGACATCGGCCCAACCCGCCACGGCCTCACTCACGGCAAGACCATCTACTTCTTCGACCCGTCCGGTAACCGCAACGAAGTGTTCTGCGGGGGAGATTACAACTACCCGGACCACAAACCGGTGACCTGGACCACTGACCAGCTGGGCAAGGCGATCTTTTACCACGACCGCATTCTCAACGAACGATTCATGACCGTGCTGACCTGAAGGCCCGGTTCGACTTATTGCAGAGATTGCGCAGATGAAAGAAATCAAGCATTTCATTAACGGTGCCTTCGTCGGTTCGGCCAGCGGCAAGCTGTTCGACAATGTCAGCCCGGCCAACGGCCAGGTGATCGGCCGCGTCCACGAGGCAGGCCGCGCCGAGGTCGACGCTGCGGTCAAAGCTGCCCGTGCCGCGCTCAAGGGACCCTGGGGGAAGATGACGGTGGCCGAGCGCGCTGAGATTCTGCATCGCGTGGCCGATGGCATCACGGCGCGCTTCGACGAGTTTCTCGAGGCCGAATGCCTCGACACCGGCAAGCCCAAATCTCTGGCCAGCCACATCGACATTCCGCGCGGCGCGGCCAATTTCAAGGTGTTCGCCGACCTGCTCAAGAATGTTGCCAATGAAACCTTCGAGATGGCCACCCCGGACGGCGCCGGTGCACTCAACTACGGAGTGCGCCGGCCCAAGGGGGTGATCGGGGTGATCAGCCCGTGGAACCTGCCGCTGCTGCTGATGACCTGGAAAGTCGGCCCGGCCCTGGCCTGCGGCAACTGCGTGGTGGTCAAACCATCCGAGGAAACCCCGCTGACCGCCACCCTGCTCGGCGAGGTGATGCAGGCCGCCGGTGTGCCGGCCGGCGTGTACAACGTGGTGCACGGTTTCGGCGGCGATTCGGCCGGGGCCTTCCTCACCGAGCACCCGGACGTCGACGCCTACACCTTCACCGGCGAGACCGGCACCGGCGAAACCATCATGCGCGCCGCGGCCAAGGGCGTGCGCCAGGTGTCGCTGGAGCTGGGCGGCAAGAACGCCGGCATCGTCTTCGCCGACTGCGATATGGACAAGGCCATCGAGGGCACCCTGCGCTCGGCCTTCGCCAACTGCGGCCAGGTCTGCCTGGGCACCGAGCGGGTGTATGTCGAGCGGCCGATCTTCGACGCGTTCGTCGCCCGCCTGAAGGCCGGCGCCGAAGCGTTGAAGATCGGCGAACCGAACGATCCAGAGGCCAATTTCGGCCCGCTGATCAGCCATAAGCACCGTGAAAAAGTCCTCAGTTACTACCAGCAGGCAGTCGACGACGGCGCCACCGTTGTCACCGGCGGCGGCGTGCCGGAGATGCCGGCGCACCTGGCCGGCGGCGCCTGGGTGCAGCCGACCATCTGGACCGGCTTGGCCGACGATTCGGCGGTGGTCACCGAGGAAATCTTCGGCCCCTGCTGCCATATCCGCCCGTTCGACAGCGAGGAGGAAGCCATTGAACTGGCCAACAGCCTGCCTTACGGCCTGGCCTCGGCGATCTGGACCGAGAACGCTTCGCGCGCCCACCGCGTCGCCGGGCAGATTGAGGCCGGCATCGTCTGGGTCAACAGCTGGTTCCTGCGCGACCTGCGCACTGCCTTCGGCGGCAGCAAGCAGTCGGGCATCGGGCGCGAAGGGGGTGTGCACTCGCTGGAGTTCTACACCGAGCTGAAAAACATCTGTGTGAAACTCTGAGGACCTGGTCATGAACGCACCGCAGCAAAGCCCTGAAATCGGTCGCGAAATCCTCGCCGCCGGCTACCGCACCAACCTGCATGATCAGGGCGAAGGCTTCCCAGTCCTGCTGATCCACGGCTCCGGCCCCGGCGTCACCGCCTGGGCCAACTGGCGCGGGATCGTTCCGCAGCTGGCGCAGACGCGCCGGGTGGTCGCTCCGGACATGCTCGGCTTCGGCTACAGCGATCGCCCGGCTGACGGTCGGTACCATCAGCAGCGCTGGGTCGAGCATGCCATCGGCGTGCTCGACGCCCTCGGCATCCAGCAGGCTGATATCGTCGGCAACTCGTTCGGCGGCGGGCTGGCGCTGGCACTGGCCATCCGGCATCCCGAGCGGGTGCGCCGGCTGGTGCTGATGGGCAGCGTTGGAGTGAGTTTTCCAATCACGCCGGGCCTGGATGCTGTCTGGGGCTACGAGCCGTCCTTTGCCAGCATGCGCCGGCTGATGGACGTTTTCGCCTACGACCGCAACCTGGTCAACGACGAGCTGGCCGAGCTGCGTTACCAGGCCAGTATCCGCCCCGGCTTTCAGGAATCCTTCGCCCAGATGTTCCCGGCCCCGCGCCAACGCTGGGTCGACGGGCTGGCCAGCGACGAAGCGGACATCCGCGCCTTGCCCCACGAAACACTGGTGATCCATGGCCGCGAGGACCAGGTGATTCCGCTGGCGGCCTCGCTGACCCTGGCCGAATGGATCGCCCGCGCCCAGTTGCACGTCTTCGGCCAGTGCGGCCACTGGACCCAGATTGAGCACGCCGAGCGTTTCGCCCGCCTGGTCGAGAATTTCCTCGCCGAGGCCGACGCCCTCCATTCCTGAGAGAGACCGATATGGACAAGACATTGATCAACGAACTCGGCGACGAGCTCTACCAGGCGATGGTCCAGCGTGAGACCGTCACGCCGCTGACCAGCCGCGGCTTCGACATCAGCGTCGAGGACGCCTACCACATCTCCCTGCGCATGCTGGAGCGGCGCCTCGCCGCCGGCGAGCGGGTGATCGGCAAGAAGATCGGCGTCACCAGCAAGGCCGTGCAGAACATGCTCGGCGTGCACCGGCCGGACTTCGGCTACCTCACCGACGCGATGGTCTACAACAGCGGCGAAGCCATGCCGATCAGCGAGCGGCTGATCCAGCCACGCGCCGAGGGCGAGATCGCCTTCATCCTCAAGAATGATTTGATGGGTCCGGGCGTGACCAATGCCGACGTGCTGGCCGCCACCGAATGCGTGATCCCCTGCTTCGAAGTGGTCGATTCGCGCATCCAGGACTGGAAGATCAAGATCCAGGACACCGTCGCGGACAACGCCTCCTGTGGGCTGTTCGTACTCGGCGACCAGGCCGTCTCACCGCGCCAGGTCGATCTGGTCACCTGCGGCATGCTGGTGGAGAAGAACGGCCAGCTGCTCTCCACCGGCGCTGGAGCGGCTGCGCTCGGCTCGCCGGTCAACTGCGTGGCCTGGCTGGCCAACACCCTCGGCCACTTCGGCATTGGCCTGAAGGCCGGCGAAGTGATCCTGTCCGGCTCGCTGGTTCCGCTGGAACCGGTCAAGACCGGTGATTTCATGCGCGTCGAGATCGGCGGCATCGGCAGCGCCAGCGTGCGCTTCATCTGATCGAGGACAGCCTGATGAGCAAGAAACTGAAAGTAGCGATCATAGGCCCAGGCAACATCGGCACAGACCTGATGATCAAGGTGATACGCAACGCACAGTACTTGGAAATGGGGGCCATGGTGGGTATCGACCCGGCCTCCGATGGCTTGGCCCGTGCTCAGCGCATGGGTGTGGCGACCACCCATGAAGGCGTCGAAGGGTTGATCAACCTGCCGGAATTCGCCGACATCGATTTTGTCTTCGATGCCACTAGCGCCTCCGCCCATGTGCAGAACGATGCCTTGCTGCGTCGTGCTAAACCCGGCATCCGCCTGATCGACCTGACCCCGGCGGCCATCGGCCCTTACTGCGTACCGGTAGTGAATCTGGAAGAGCACCTCGCCAAACTCAACGTCAACATGGTCACCTGCGGTGGCCAGGCCACCATCCCGATGGTCGCCGCGGTATCGCGTGTGGCCAAGGTGCATTATGCCGAAATCGTCGCCTCGATCGCGTCGAAATCGGCTGGTCCCGGCACTCGCGCCAATATCGATGAGTTCACCGAGACCACCAGCAAGGCCATCGAAGTGATCGGCGGCGCTGCCAAGGGCAAGGCGATCATCGTCATGAACCCGGCCGAGCCGCCGCTGATCATGCGTGACACGGTGTTTGTGCTGTCCGAAACCGTCGACCAGGCACTGGTCGAGGCCAGCGTAGAGGAGATGACCAGCGCCGTGCAGGCCTACGTGCCGGGTTATCGTCTCAAGCAGAAGGTGCAGTTCGACGTGATTCCCGAATCCGCGCCGCTGCATATCCCAGACCTCGGCACATTCAGCGGTTTGAAGACCTCGATCTACCTCGAAGTCGAAGGTGCCGCCCACTACTTGCCGGCCTACGCCGGCAACCTCGACATCATGACCTCCGCCGCGCTGGCTACCGCCGAACGCATGGCGCAGTCGCTGCTGAACGCCTGAGGACCGAACCATGACCTTCAACCCCGGCAAGAAACTCTATATCTCAGACGTAACCCTGCGCGACGGCAGCCATGCGATTCGTCACCAGTACTCGATCCAGAATGTTCAGGACATCGCCCGCGCGCTGGACAAGGCCCGCGTCGACTCCATCGAAGTGACCCACGGTGATGGCCTGCAGGGCTCCAGCTTCAATTACGGTTTCGGTGCGCACAGTGACCTGGAGTGGATCGAGGCCGCCGCCGATGTGATCCAGCACGCCCGGATTACAGTGCTGCTATTACCCGGAATCGGCACCGTGCATGACCTGAAAGCCGCCTATGACGCCGGCGCCCGCTCGGTGCGCGTGGCCACACACTGCACCGAGGCGGATGTCTCGCGACAGCACATTGAGTATGCCCGTGAACTGGGCATGGACACCGTCGGCTTTCTAATGATGAGCCACATGATTCCGGCTGAGCAACTGGCAGCGCAAGGCAAGTTGATGGAGACCTACGGCGCACAGTGCATCTACATGGCCGATTCCGGTGGCGCGATGAACATGAACGACATCCGCGACCGCATGCGCGCTTTCAAGGCGGTGCTGAATCCGCAGACCCAGACCGGCATGCATGCGCACCACAACCTCAGCCTCGGCGTGGCCAATTCCATCATCGCGGTGGAAGAGGGCTGCGACCGCATCGACGCCTCGCTGGCTGGAATGGGCGCTGGCGCCGGCAACGCGCCGCTGGAGGTGTTCATCGCCGCCGCGGAGCGCCTCGGCTGGAACCATGGCACCGATCTCTACACGCTGATGGACGCCGCCGACGATATCGTCAGGCCGTTGCAGGACCGTCCGGTGAGAGTTGATCGCGAAACCCTCGGCCTGGGTTATGCCGGGGTCTACTCCAGCTTCCTGCGCCACGCCGAGGTGGCAGCCGCGAAGTATGGGCTGAAGACCCTGGACATTCTCGTAGAACTGGGCAGGCGCGGGATGGTCGGTGGCCAGGAAGACATGATTGTCGACGTCGCCCTCGATCTGCTGGCAGCCCGCAAGGAGCAACAGGCATGAATCGTACCCTGACCCGCGAACAGGTGCTGGCCCTGGCCGAGCACATCGAGAACGCCGAACTGCAGGCCCATGACATCCACAAGGTCACCAACGATTATCCCGAGATGACCTTCGCCGATGCCTACGACATCCAGTGGGAAATCCGCCGGCGCAAGGAGGAGCGCGGCAACAAGATCGTCGGCCTGAAGATGGGCCTGACCTCATGGGCGAAGATGGCACAGATGGGCGTGGAGACGCCGATCTACGGCTTTCTCGCCGACTACTTCAGCGTGCCCGACGGTGGCGTGGTGGATTGCTCCAAGCTGATCCATCCGAAGATCGAGGCGGAAATCGCGGTGGTCACCAAGGCACCGCTGCAAGGCCCCGGTTGCCACATCGGTGACGTGATTGCAGCGATCGACTACGTGATCCCCACCGTCGAGGTGATCGACTCGCGCTACGAGAACTTCAAGTTCGACCTGATCAGCGTGGTGGCCGACAACGCCTCCTCGACCCGTTTCATCACCGGCGGCCAGATGGCCAATCTGGAGGACGTCGACCTGCGCACCCTCGGCGTGGTGATGGAGAAGAACGGTGAGGTGGTAGAACTTGGTGCCGGCGCCGCAGTGCTCGGCCATCCGCTGTCCAGCGTGGCGATGCTCGCCAACCTGCTGGCAGAGCGCGGCGAACACATACCGGCCGGCACCTTCATCATGACCGGTGGCATCACGGCTGCGGTATCGGTGGAGCCGGGCGACAACATCACCGTGCGCTATCAGGGGCTTGGCAGCGTCTCCGCGCGCTTCATCTGAGCCATTCGGCCGCCCTGCCCGGGCGGCCTTCTTATTCAGGAGGCACAACATGCCCATTGCCCAGATCCACATTCTTGAAGGCCGCAACGACGAGCAGAAGGAAACCCTCATCCGTGAGGTCAGCGAGGCCATATCGCGCTCCCTGGATGCGCCGCTGACCAGCGTGCGAGTGATTATCACGGAGATGGCCAAGGGCCACTTCGGTATCGGCGGCGAACTGGCCAGCAAGGTCAGACGCTGAAGTGGAGATGCCCAAGGGCACTTCGGGTCGAGGAACCAGACCTGCATTGGGACGCGGCCACAAAGAGCGCGGGCAAGTGACTGCCTGTTATTTTAAGCATGCCTGAAGCGAGGAAAAGTGCAGAGCGGCTGGTCCGTTTGTTACGCCGAGTTGCCTGTCTGGGTAGCGAGGTGGTTTCAAGGCCGCCCACTTGCGGTACGGAGAATTGTGGGCGGGAAATATGTGGCATATATATGCTTTCCAAAAAACAATAAAAAAGAGCGAGTCAAAAATGAAGCAATATCCGAACCTAACCCGTCTGCTGGTGTGTGTGAGCGCCAGTCTGCCGCTCAGTACCCTAGCCGCTGAAGGCGGTTTCATCGAAGACACCACGGCGACGCTGCAAGCGCGCAACTATTATTTCAGTCGGGATTTCTCGGACATTGAGGGCCCCAACCAGCAGTCCAAGGCCGAAGAGTGGGCGCAGGGCTTCATTCTCAGAGTGAATTCTGGCTACACCCAGGGCACAGTCGGTTTCGGCGTCGACCTGCTGTGAATGCTGGGCATTAAACTCGACAGTAGCCGCGAGAGGGTGAATACCGGCTTGCTACCCCTGGATAGCGGCGAGGCGGTCGATGACTTCAGCCGCCTTGGAGCGGCGCTAAAGGTGCGCCTGTCGCAGACCGAACTGAAGGCCGGGAGGTGATCTGGCAGATTGCGGCCCGCCGCAGTATGTACAAGAAGCTGAGTAAGCGCAGTGCGCTGTACAAAGCCAAGCGCAAGATCGAGAAATCCAAGGCCCAAGTGCGCGCCAAAGTCGAGCACCCGTTCCGGGTGATCAAGCGCCAATTCGGCTACGTGAAGACACGCTTCCGTGGCCTGGCGAAGAACACCGCGCAGTTGGTGACACTGTTCGCGCTGTCGAACCTGTGGATGGCGCGCCGACATTTGCTGACGAATGCAGGAGAGGTGCGTCTGTAATGCGGGAAATGGCCGGCGCGAGGTGCTCGCGCCGGCTATAAATCCGGAAAGAGGGGATGATTTGATCGTTTTTTAGCCGAATCACCGTTTTGAAATCGGCAAGGGCTGGAGTCAGCCAGAAATACCTGACTACTTCAGACCATCCCTAGGCTTTTCCGGGAGGTTCTTACTGACGGAGGAAAGACTTTGCAAACAGAGGAAAGGAATACCGCGGGTAGTGCTGAAGAAGCCAGGTCGAATCGCCTCGATAGTCACGCTCTTAGCAACGGCATCACTGCCTTTCTTTTCGGGGTGACGGGTCCCTTGGCTATCCTTATCATGGTGGGCCGTGATGGAGGTCTGAGCGATGTAGATCTCGCCTCCTGGATCTTCGGTGCCTACGGTCTCAGTGGGGTGCTGAGCCTGTACTTTTGCTGGCGATACCGGCAGCCGCTAGGGATGGCCTGGACGATCCCGGGCGCGCTGCTGCTGCCGTCGGCGCTCGACCACCTGAGCTTTGCGGAAGTCATTGGGGCCTACTGGGTAACTGCTCTACTCATCACATTACTCGGCTGGAGCGGGCTCATTAACTGTGTGATGCGCCGCATTCCAATACCCATCGTCATGGGCATGGTCGCCGGCGTTTTCCTGCCGCTGGGAGTTAAAGTTGTCACCGCGTTTACCAGTAACGCGCTGCTCGCCACCGTAAGCCTCGGAGTATTCATGCTCTTCTCCGTCTTGCCAGCGCTAGGGAGCCGACTGCCGCCGGTGCTGGCCGCGCTGCTCGCCGGTGGCGCGGTAGCTTGGACTACGGGCGGCATCGCGCCACTGGGCGTGGTGCCAACGCTCCTAGCGCGTCCTATTATGTACATGCCAGAGTTCTCGCTGCAGGCTCTGGTAGAGATGGTCATTCCGCTCATGATAACTGTGCTGGGCATTCAGAACGCACAGGGCTTTGCGGTACTGCAGCAGGTCGATCACCCACCGCCTGTGAAGGCCGTTACGGTGGGGTCCGGGCTGGGCTCGATGCTGTTCGCGGTGGTCGGTTCGGTGCCCGCCTGTCTTACCGGGCCGACCAACGCGATTCTCGTCTCCAGCGGCGCGCAGCATCGGCAGTGGATCGGCGGCATGGTCTTCGCTGTCTTAATGATTATTTTTGGCCTTTTTGCACCGGTCGCAACAGCCGTTGCGTTGGCGGTGCCGCTGGCCTTGATTGGGCTAATCGGCGGACTGGCCATGATCCGGGCGTTGCAGGGCGCTTTCCAAGGCGCCTTTTGCGGCGAGTGTCCGCTTGGTGCTCTGGTCGCCTTTGTGGTGTCGGTGGCCGGTGTACCAATTCTGAATATAGGCGCTCCGTTTTGGGGTCTCGTGTTCGCATTCATCGCGTCTTGGCTACTCGAGCGTGACAGCCTGCGTAGGGTAATGGTGCCTAAGGAAACTCTGAAAAAGACTTCCTGATTTTGTCAGAATATCCTGATGTCAACCGCCGAGTTGTCTGATGAGGCAGATGAGCCGGTTGCCGAAACGCGTTTCTTCAATTGCCACGCGGCGCCGGGGAACCTGATACGTCTTGGTGGTTTTCGTTCGGCGGTCTGCCGTCTAGCTAGGACGGCAAGCTTTCAAATATCAATGGTCATGTTAAGGGCGCCTCGTTGACCTCTACTACATACCTAAACCCGGAAACGCACATCGTTATCCTGAGGATCTCTTTGCGTCACATACCCCGAGGCAGGAGCCCTATGCGGTTATCCCGCACGTACGGATCTGAGCGGAGGGCGGCAGGTAACTGCCGTCCCTACCACGACCGATGAAACCCCGGTGCAAATGCTTGCGCCCGGCATGAAGAAGACGCAGCGGGTTTACGTGTGGCCTATGCTGCCAGCGCGTTCGCCGAGCTGCGCGCCATAGTCTATGACTTCAGTCCCAGCCGAGCCGGCGAGCATGCCCGTGCCTTCCTCGGTGACTGGAGAGGCCAGCTGGTCTGTGATGACTTCGCCGCCTACAAGTTCTGCTTCGAGCAGGGGAAGGCGTGACCAAAATCGGCTGTATGGCCCGCGGCCCACGCCCGGCGCGAGTTCTACAGCCTGCACGTGGCCAACCAGAGCCCGCTGGCCGGACAGGCCCTGCACCAATATCGGTCAGCTGTACGCCATCGAGCGCGAGGTGCGTGACTGCCGCCTGACGAGCGACGCGAATACGCCACGCACAGGCCAGACCTCTCGACGATACCCTGCACACCTGGATGCTCGCCCAGCGCGAGCGCATCCATGAAGGCACGGCCATCTCCAAGGCGCTTGACCACAGCCTCAAGCGCTGGACGGCCCTGGTGCGCTGTCTCGACAACGGCAGGGAGGTGATCGATGGTTTTTAAAAAAATCTGATGCTCTACCTGACGGCGGGGCTCAAGTCCGACAAGCAGCCAGTCAAAAGAGCGAGGACAGGCTAGACTCCCTTGAATCGATGCACTTCATCTTGTGTAGACTCAGGGTGTCGGAAGGCAGCTCGCCGAATGTGCTCCTGTATTTCTCGGCGAAACGTCCCAGATGTAAGAAGCCGTAGTCTAGGGCCACCTCAGTGATACTACGTATATTGGTAGTGGGATTGCTCAAGCAGGCACGGACGCACTCAAGCTTGCGGTTGCGAATGTAATTCATGGGCGTGGTGCCGGTATGCTTCTCGAACATGGTGTAGAGGGAGCGTGGGCTCATCAGCGCCAGCTCCGCTAACTGCTCAAGGCTGATACTCCGTTTGACATTTTCCTCAATGAACTGAACGACTCGCTCGAAACATGGGTTGCCTTCGACGAAGCCTTTGCGGCTGACATTGCTGCTGAGCGTCTCGAGCAGCTTGGTAGCGATGATCTTCGTGTAGTGCTCCGCCACCAAGGTCATCGACATGTTATGTTCCGCTTCGTCACAAACCAGTCCGATTAGATTGATGAAGCCATTAAGCTGCTGCAGGCTATGTCGGGGGGGGAAACGGATCAATGTCATCAACTTTGGAAATTATCGATAAATATCATATAATTAGCGCTCAAATCAGTGCATGGGAGAAGCCCTTTTGACTACCTATACCGCATCGCTTGACACCGCCAGCCAAGCCCTGGTTTGAAAATTGTACAAAAAATAACCAGTCCGCTCGATTGTCCCGCCTTCATCGCCGCCCACCGCCAGAATCCTCAAGACTTTATCCAGGTTTCAAGAGCCGTCCGTGTTTGCTCCGTGATTTCAAACTGAACCGGTCGATGGGTTTTCTGCTGCATCACGATGGCTCGCGATGACACGTGCTCGCCATGAGCAACGTCGCGCACACGGAGCTTGGTCAAGTCGCAGGCTCGCAGTTTGCTGTCGATGGCTAAATCGAAGAGCGCCAGATCTCGGGTTCTCTCGGCGATTTGCAGTCTCACTCGGATCGCCCAGATATCTCTCAGGCGGAGCGGTGCCTTCTGTCCGACTAATTTTCCTTTGTTCCAGGGCTGATGGCTGTAGGTAGCAATGGTGTTCATGGAAGTGTCCTCCGCGTACGGGAGGACAAGGATGGTTAGCTCGGGTAAGGGACGCTAACCGGCCAGTAGCGGACAGCAGCCTAATAAATATGCCCTAGAGTTTTTCATTCACGTTTTCGCATGCGGCTAATAAATACCGCTTCACTAGTAGTAAAGGTGTTCTTCGCTTTCAGCCAGTCGGTGACCGGATTCCCTTCTCTATCTTCATTGCTGGTTATTCTTTGTGCGACATAAACTCCGAATGGAATCCACGCAGCGAGAACCCCAAGACCACCTGTGGTTCCTGCTAGTGCGGCGGGAATTAATGCCCCGGCCAAGCCCAGAATATCCCGCTTCTTTGCTTTTTTTTGGATGTATTCAAATTGCTTAACTCTCTCGTTGATATCAGCGATGTATTGATTGGTTGCATTAGTCTCAAAATTGCAGTCTCTTAATATTTTGTTAAGTCTTGATATCTCTTCAGCTTGAAATGCATCGAGTACCTCGTGAATCGGCGCCGCATTATCCAGAACTAGTAAGTCGCTTATGATAGTGTCGAGTTTCGTAATAGGGTCTATGAAGTTTTTGTTTGGAACCCCGGTTATAAAGCTGGCGGCGGCAGTTGCCATTGCTTCGATATTCGCGCCACCAGCATCTGTAGGGCAGAAGTTAGCATTCAGCGCTGCTGACCACTCAACAGAAAGCGTGCTGTACATCAGCAATGGATTAAGATTCTGGCCAGTTGCGGCAGATACCATTTCTGCAAGCAGCCTTGCTGAGCCGTGTTGCAAGCCTGCAACCGCTCCCAACGTTGAATAGTCTGGGCGGTTGCAGGAGCTGAGTGCAACACGGTCATTGAATTGAAACTGGAGCATCATGCCGCATAGCCATGGCCTTCTGCATCACCTCGCCCATAACTTCGATTGGGCATTTGAAGTCGAAGCGCT
>JACCDZ010458946.1_pt1 | contig 16555 bp, 21 predicted proteins | sample 7449551 | NCBI WGS metagenome assembly JACCDZ01 (sample SAMN15323452, study PRJNA562643) | freshwater metagenome | isolation source: river surface water | place: USA:Blue River Watershed | collected 2017-08-18 | reverse complement strand
TGCACTTCACGAAAATGGCGTTCACGTCCCTGAGGTCTCACTTGAAGTGAGCCTTACAGTAATTGTTGCAACGCTTGCAATTACAACTCTTACCAGCCTCTACGCCACAAGAAGTAAAGAAGTTTCAGCCGAGTAATTCGCCACCTAAGGCGATATTTTCATTTTCAGCAATCTTCTTTGCGATCTTCTGCGCCAGCATTAGATCTTCAAGCCCATCGGCTATTGGATCTGAGCCTTGCTTGCCGGTTTTGACCAGCTGATAGAAAGCTTCAAGTTCGCTTTCAAACGATGGCTTATATGACTCATATTTATTTGATTGGTGATCTATACCTTTGCGATATGTTGAAATTAGTTTAGTAGGCACACGCAAGATGTAAGGACTTGGAAAAATAATATGGTGGCCTTCTTCATCGCTTACCCAACGAATCTCTTCCTGATACATCGGATATTGATCTAAGTAGAACCAGCGCACTGTAACTCGGACACCATCGGCGGTGCGCCCTAGAACAATGATTGAATCACTTGCCGAACCTTCTGGCCAGCGGTCTACATGATCGATTTCAGTTATATGAATATCTAGGGCGCGAAGTACAGAAAATTCGTGGATTACGCTGCCGAGAACCATTTCCGAGTAAAGGTTTCCAAACGAGGCAGCTCCTGCTTTGCCAAGCGCCTGCTCTTGGACCGCGTTACGGGAGTTTGTAAATAACTCAATTAACTCTGCAGAAGGTTTAGGCATATTTAACGATTCATCAGAAGTCACCAACTGGCTATCTCCGCTGGGATGTAAAACCAAAACATCAACCGTGCGTGGTCGAGATTTGATCGCTTTTTGCGCCTCGATAACTGCAGGGTCGAAGGTCTTCATATAGCCAATCATTAGATTCGAGCCTGACTCAGATTTAGCTTTCTCAATCGCGTTTAACTCTGCGCGAGAGTAGGCAAGAGGTTTTTCACAAAATACTGTCTTGCCGGCTCGTAGGGCTAATTCCACTACTTCGGCGTGAGAGCCAGAATTCAAGATTAGAACTGCATCAATTTCCTTTGAGGAAATCATTTCTTTGGGATCTGAAAAACAAACTTCTCTAGCAATACCGAAACGAACAGCAAGTGCGTGAGCTGCGTTGATATTCAAATCTGCCAAAGCGACAATCTCGTATAGGTCAGAACGGCGAGTAAGAATCGGTAGATGAACAGAAGATGCAACCGAACCGGTTCCGACTATTCCAACTTTGATCGCGCTCATTGCATTCCTATTCCTAGATGTGGCTGATATCGTAGCGAAATAATGCAAATAAATGACCACAGCCCAACACCAGGTGATGTTTCTTGGGTGAGCGATGAAGTCGCCGCGATACATGAACGCAATCGCCAACGCGGTCACGCTGCTTGGTGTGGCCACGATTTTGACTTTACGTGTCCATCATCGGTTACGTATCCCTTCCAATGGTTCTGGGATTCTTGCTTCCATGCAATTGCTTTAAGCCATGTAGACCTTCAAAAAGCCGAGGCTGAAATAAAGAGCTTGCTTAAGAATCAGCACTCAGATGGTTTTGTCTCACATGTAACATTTTGGCAGCGCGATGCATATGAAGAAATGGTCGCGACATACGACATTGCATTCCGCAGCAAATACTTATCTGATGAGATGCAACCACCGCTATTGGCCGAAGCAGTAAGCGCTGTGGCAAAACGAGGCCGCGGCGTTGATTTCATAAACGAGGTTCTTCCATCTGTTAAGCGTTTTTACGAATGGTTACACACCGTTCGCAATCCATTTGGCGACGGCTTGGTCCGCGTAGTTCAGCCTGATGAGACCGGTATCGATCATTCTCCCGTATGGGATGAAATCATGAATATCCAAAATGAAGAACACGAATCTTGGACGCGCGGTTGGCATTCGATTTGCGACCCGTATGACAAGTTTGATCGTGATCCAAAGAAGATGATCGAGCTAAACCACTTTGTCGTGGCCGATGTCATGACAAATACGATTTATATTGAAAACCTCCACGTTCTTGCCGATCTTTGCAGGCAGGTTGGAGATCAAGCCGGACATGACGAATACCAGGCAAGAGCGGCAAAGGCTCGAAAGTCACTTGATGAAATCTGCTGGAACGAAGAAGACGGTCTTTATTACGGTGTAAACGGTAAAGAGAACAAGCAACTGCGCATAAATACCTTTATGAGTTTGATGCCATTGCTTTTACCTGATCTTGAAAAGAGAAAAGCAGATTTACTCATTGCGCGGATTTTAAATCCAGATGAGTACTGGGCCGAATATCCAATTCCAAGTACGGCGATGAACCATCCAACTTACCGACCAGATACGGTCGGCGGAAATTTGGTTTGGCGGGGACCGTCGTGGATGAATAGCAATTGGTATATCGCTCGCGGATTAAAGCGCCATGGTCGCAATGACTTGGCACGCCATATAACCAATCAAAGTATCGCAATGGTTAGGAAAAGTGGATTCCGCGAGTATTACAACCCGCAAACCGCATTTGGTCGAGGTGCTCCGGACTTTAGCTGGTCAACGATTCTTATAGATCTAATCAACGAGGTGAAATGAAAATGAACAATCTCTTAAAAAACGCCAAGGTCGGAATCGTCGCCCTTAACTGGAAATTCGAAATGGCCAAGTCTGAAGATTTCCTAAAGCGTATTGCTGCATACGGCTTTAAGGGAATCCAAATATCGGTTGAGCAAGCTAATTCCGACAACTTTTTATCTCAAATGAAACAGAATGGCTTGGCGACTGCTGAACAGTATTTGGATATTGCTTGTGATGAGGATGGGCCACTTCCAACCGCAGATGCGCACTCCGAAGAGATTGTGAATGCCGCGATTAGAGCAAACGTGGAGATGTTGGTATTTGCAGTAGATGGAACACACGAGCGTGATATCTACGCGAGTCGAACACATCTTGGACCGCACTTAACCGAAAATGGATATCAGCGGCTAGCCGACCACATCACAAAGTATGCACTTAAAGCGAAGGCGGCTGGCATTCGCTCTTCATTCCATCCACACGCAGCTACCTACATTGAAACTCCAGAAGAAACTAGAAAGCTAATGGCGCTTCTAGATTACGACCTCATCGGAATGTGTCTTGATGTTGGGCATTGGATCGTTGGCGGGGGAGATCCCGTTGCTGGAGTCGTCGAATATGGAAAACGAGTTACACACGTGCACATCAAAGATGTAGATCCAGAAATTCTTAAAAAGTTAGTAAATGGTGAATACGAAGGTATGAACGTTGCTGTTGAAGATCATTACCTTTTTGTTCCTGCAGGTGAAGGAGCACTTGACCTCGTTGGGCTATTTGCAGAACTTGAAAAGTATGGTTTCTCGGATTGGATGATGAGCGAACAAGATAAAGCGCGCGAGCCTGCAGAAGAAAAATCAGGCGTATCTATGCGCAATATAAAGGCCGCTCTCAACCTTTAAGAAGTGCCGTATCCTTGGCGATGAAGAGTCGCCCGGATCACCGCGTTGTACTTGTACACCGAGGAAAGTCCGGACTTCGCAGAGCAAGGTGGTGGGTAACGCCCACCCGGAGAAATCCGCGGGATTAGTGCCACAGAAAATAGACCGCACATGCAAATGTGTAAGGGTGAAACGGTGGTGTAAGAGACCACCAGTATTTGTAGTGATGCAGATAGCTTGGTAAACCCCACCTGAAGCAAGACCACGCAGATGGCGTTTGAGAACTGCTCGTTCGAGCCATCGGGTAGGTTGCTTGAATCTGTAAGCAATTACAGATCTAGATGGATGGTGATCCGTTCGCAAGAACGACAGGATCCGGCTTATAGGGCGACTCTTCTTTTTATTTCTTCGATTGATTAACATTGACTATGGCCGATTATTCAAATGTAAATATAGAAGACCCTGCAATTTTGATCCTTTTAGATAATTATTTTGAAGTCCTACATTTCCAGGATATGAATCTTTTTGACAAGGTTTTCCATAAAGAGTGCGTTCTATATTCCGCACAGGGTGGCACTCTCAACATTAGCCCGTATGCTGCTTATCGAGAGGCCGTTGCCGGAAGAAAATCTCCTGCAGATTCTGGCAATGCACGGCGAGACAAAGTCTTGATGTTTGATCAAATTTCACCCACTCTTGCTTTTGTTAAACCGCAACTAGAAATGTTCGGCGGCGTAATGCAGGATTACCTCAACCTTGTATTTTTGGATGGGCAATGGTGGGTTTTGGCAAAGATGTGGGAGAAGGTCGCCGATTCAAAATAATCTTCATGCCTTTATCAAGTGACTTTTCTTACTATTAGGTAGATTCTGTTAAAACTGCCCTGACCTTTCTGTATTTTCGTTGTGAAGGTTGTGACAGCGCCCGTCGCAGACCCAGAAGACGAATATTCAAAAATTCGTATATTCTGATACTCAGAGAGTGGGTTTGTATCATGAGCAAGAATGAGCCGGAGTTAGTAAATTTGCCTAACGGCGAAATGATCAATGAGAAAGCTTGGCGTCTGCTCGCAAGAATTTTTATTATTGCCGGTGGTATTGGCTGGTTTGCATCAACGGCACTCCTGGTAGAAAGAGTTGAGTCTCTTAAAAATCCATCAAAAGTTCTCTCTTGCGACATAAGTCCGTTTGTCTCTTGCGGACCATTATTTGACCGATGGCAAGCTTCGCTACTTGGGTTTCCCAATGCGATTCTTGGAGTAGCTGGATTTATCGTTCCCATTGTTATTGGTGTTGGAATCTTCGCAGGTGCAAAATTTAAAAGTTGGTTTTGGCGTTGCGTAACTATCGGTTTGGGTGCTGCATGGATTTTTGTTACGTGGCTATTTACTCAGAGCGTTTATGACATCGGTGTGCTCTGCCCATATTGCTTAGTCGTTTGGTTATCAACGATTCCAATGTGGTGGACAGTCTTAATTGTGACAATGATTAAAGGCGATTGGGGATCACGAATTCAAAGCCTCATCAGTAAATTAGGAGTCTCATTTATAGCTGTTGCTGTGACTTTTAATTATGGTGCTATCGCTATTTTAATTATTTTAGAGATGGGGACTCGCATCGCGAGTAGTTTTTAAATGATTTGAACTTTGATAAAAGTTCTTGGAGAGGACAGGTCCTGTGCGTAAGTTTTTGATAGTTTCTCTCTTTTCTGCGCTCGTTATCGGTGTCACCTATTTCTTGCCACACGGATTTTGGGCAGAATTTGGTGGATTACCCGCACACCCACTGATTGTTCATGGCGTAGTCGTACTACTGCCATTATTCTCACTCTTGTTACTCGTGGGATTGTTTAAGAAAGAATTTTTAAATAAGTTTCATCTGGTTCTTATCAGTTTGGTTGCACTTTCGACCGTCCTAGTTTTAGCCGCTAAGTCATCCGGTAACTCACTATCGGCCGCTGTGGGACTTCCAGAAAAACATGCAGAATGGGGTAACAACCTTGTTCCGCTTGCAATAGCTCTATTTGCCACACTTGTTATCTACTCGTTCTTCACTTTTCATAAGAAAATTAAGATTGCCTCTTCTATTTCCGGAGTTTTAATAGCAATACTCGCCATTGGCGCTGTGGGTATGACGTACGTGGTCGGACATTCGGGCGCCGAGAGTGTTTGGAAGTACAAATACAACTCCGTTAAGGACCAACAGAAATTACCTTAGGCAGCACCTCTCCACAGAACGTCTCAATCTTTTGGGGGCAATAGTGGGGGCAAATAATATTTTTGAGCGTAGCTTCACGCATAAAAATGTCGTCTCCGGCTTATAGGGCGACTCTTCTTTCATTATTGTGCGGAGAGATATATTCACAGAACTTTCCTCGGGTTTTCTAAAGTAATAATTATGGTGGGCTAGCTATACCTCACCTAAAGTCTAGGAATGGAAAATAACTCTTCGTATTTGATGAAGTCATGGGCAAAGGCTCCTATTTCCCGTAGATCCTTATTTTTAATGGCGGTTACAACAGCGGTTGCCGGAACTTCAATAGGTAAAGCCCTTGGGGTTACCGCCCCAGTAATTACCCAAGTTTTAGGTCGGCCAACCAACACCTCAATTGCAGTGAGTGTTTTATCGTCGCAACCAACCACAACCTTCGTTGAGTATGGAACGTCAAAGACACGCTACTCAGGCAAGACTTCTCAATTGCAAACAGCTCCAAATAATCCTGCTGTCTTTGACATTAAAGGTTTACGTGCTGGAACAAAGGTGTACTACCGAGTCAATTACAAAGGTGAATCGGACTCAAATTTTATAAATGGAAAGCAGTATTCATTTACCACAGCCCGCAAGGCAGGATCTACCTTTAGTTTCTCAGTTCATGGAGACACGCACCCAGAGCGTGCCGGCAAAATGTTTAATGCTGAACTATATGGAGTAACACTTGCAAACATTGCGGCTCAGCAGCCTGATTTCCACATAATGATGGGCGATGATTTCAGTATTGATCCACTTATTGGTAAAGGTCAAGCAGATAAAACTAATGTTGAAAAAATTTACAGCACACATCGAAATTGGCTAACAACTGCTACTAGTTCAGTTCCGCTTTTCTTAGTAAATGGGAACCATGAACAAGCCGCTGCATACCTATTGGATGGCACCGAAACCAATCCAGCAGTTTTGGCTGGTAATGCAAGGCTGAAGTACTACCCACTGCCGGCGCCAGATTCCTTTTATTCAGGCAATACAACCCCGATACCTGGCGTGGGACTTCCTCGCGATTACTACTCTTGGACGTGGGGTGATGCGCTATTTGTAACGCTAGATCCTTACTGGCATTCCAGTAATCCTGTTGACAATGTTGCAGGCGTAGAGGATCCAACGGCCGCTAAAGGTGGCGGTGGTGGTGGCGGTGGTAAGAAGAAAGGTGGCGTTACACCAGTCGAAACCGCAACAGCAACATCGACAGGAAATGGAAAAGTAACCAATCTCTGGAATATAGGAATTGGTGATGAGCAATATGCCTGGCTGAGAAAGACTTTGGAAACAAGCAAAGCCAAATATAAATTTGTATTTGCCCACCATGTAATGGGTACCGGACGCGGAGCTATTGAGGTTTCTACCAATTATGAATGGGGAGGAAAGGACCCCAAAGGCCAGTCGACATTTGCTAAGGAGCGCCCAAATTGGGAACTACCTATCCATGACTTAATGGTGAAAAATAAAGTTTCAATATTCTTCCAGGGGCATGACCACATTTTCTGTACGCAGGAGCGTGACGGTTTGATTTACCAGTCGATGCCTAATCCGGCAGATGACACATTCTCTATGTTTAATGACGATGCGTATAAAAGCGGAACGAAAGCTCCTAATTCAGGCCATGTTCGCGTTACGGTTGCACCTGCGCAAGCAAAAGTCGAGTACTTCTTGGCAGCACGAAGCAAAGACACAAGTCGAAAAAATTTAAGTGTGGCACACAGCTACATTGTTAAGCCAAAGGCGTAGAAATGAACCATGAACATGAAGTTAGACATTTAACAGAAATAGATCGACGCAAATTTCTACAACTTTCAGGACTTGCAACCGGGCTCGCGTTTGCGAATTCGATTCTTTCTCTAGATTCGGCTACCGCACTGGCTACTGCGAAACTTCCTGGATTTATCGCCTTCGCCAAATCTGTCAAAGTATTTAAAGGCGATAAGTACTATCTCGTAGAAAGCAATGGAATTCCAGCACACCAAATGATGGTGGGCATCAAGAGTTGGCAACAACAAGTTCCAACGGTTCAAAATTATTCGGGAACTAATGCTTGGTCCATTCCCATCAAACCTGTAATTGCTGCTAATCCCATGTCGGCGCGTGATCACTTCTTGCGCGGAGCTATTGCAATTGCGGTCAATGGAGTTCCGATTTTTAATGCGCTTAATAACCGAGGCGATGACGCTCTACTTGCTGGCGAACTTGATGATTGGGGAGGACACTGTGGGAGAGCTGATGATTATCACTATCACATCGCCCCTACGCATCTTCAAACTATTGTCGGAAAGAAAGTCCCAATTGCGTATGCACTCGATGGATTTCCCATTTATGGCGAGACTGAGGTGGATGGCAAGAAAGTCATTGGATTAGATGTCTTTAATGGTCACTTTGATTCGAAAAAGAATTATCACTATCACGCAACCAAAAACTATCCCTATATCAATGGTGGATTTAAAGGAGTAGTGACAGAGATTGAAGGACAGGTGGATCCACAATCATTAACTAAGGCATTTAGACCGGCTGGTGAACCACTACGTGGTGCCGTGATTACAGGATTAGAACGTGTGGGTGACACATCATTTGATTTGAAGTACACGCTCAACGGCAGTGACTATCACGTTAAATACTCTGCCTCACTCAAAGAAGTAAGTATGCAGTTCATTGATTCAACTGGATCGATCAGAACAGAAGTTTACCAACGTAAATGAGCAATCCATTTAACTTTATGAACCGTCGCGGTTTTCTTAAGGTATCTCTCTTTAGCATCCTTGCAAGTAGCCCTATTGGGAGGGCGATAGCTGCAGTTCCAGTCACTTCGAAAATCATAGAGAAGCCGACGGCAAACTCATTCATGATTGCGGTTTCGTCTACATCAGCAGTCAGGGCTTACATCGAGTACGGCTACAGCAAGAGCACAATCGCTGGAAAAACTTCAGTAATTCGTATTCCCAAAGGGTCAATTAGAAATATATCTGTGTCAAACCTGAAGCCAGGTTCGTTGGTTTACTACAAGGTGAAATATGCTCTTGGCACTAGTCAAAATTTCGCATCCCTTATTCAAAGAAGCGTCCAAACAGCAAACGCTGAAGCGCTTTCCACGAGTACATTTGCGATTCAAGCTGATCCCCATATGGATGAAAATTCAAGTGCAGAAGTTTATGAGGGGACTCTAAAACAGATTGTTGCCGCTTCGCCTGCTTTCTTGATGGATCTTGGCGACATCTTCATGGTTGATAAATTGCCAAGTAAGACCGAAGCAAATATTCGAGGTCGATTTGAGTTAATGAAGGGGTTTTACCAAAAACTAGGAAACATTCCTCTAAAGATTTGCTTGGGAAACCATGATGGTGAACTTGGATACAGCAATTTTAACACCAAAAATTATCGAAAAGAGTATTTCCCTGAGCAAACTGGTGAGCGCGCTTATTACTCGTTTACTGGTCCAGACCAACTTCATGTAGTGCTTGATCCATTCACCTACACAATGAAGAATCCAACACCGGCCGGTTGGGAATGGACTTTAGGAAAGACGCAATATGACTGGCTAGTCGAAATACTGAAGAATTCAAAAGAAAAGCATAAGTTTATTTATATCCACCATTTACTAGTTGGCGATCCAACTTCTCGCGGAGGGGTTGAAATTGCAATGAAAAATGAATGGGGAGGCAAGAACAACGATGGAACATTTGGTTTTGAAACAAACCGACCAGGCTGGGGAAAGCCAATCCACCAACTGTTGTTAGATCATAAAGTTGGCTTTGTCTTCAAAGGACATGATCATCTTTACGTTAAACAGGAACTTGATGGGATTATTTATCAAACAGTCCCGCAGCCAAGCCATCCAGGCAATAAAATCAATGTAAACCAATATGGCTATACATCCGGAAAGGGCGTTGGTGGCTCTGGATTTCTGAAGGTTTCCACGAGTGGAGATCAGGCAAAAGTTGATTTCATATTGTTTGACGGACAAATTGGCGATTCTTATATTAGGACTGCTGATTAATGAAAAAGTTAGCTTCTCTCGCCATTTCGATATTGGTATTAGCGATACCGACTCCCACTCATGCAGTTGTAAGTAAAAGCATCGCCTTTCAGGCTGAAGTTTGGGCTGATAACTGGTTTGCGCTCTATATAAATGGAAAGAAAGTAGGTGAGGACTCGGTCCCAATTACCACCGAAAAATCTTTTAATAGCGAGAAAATCAAGTTTTCAGCCACCTATCCGCTAACTATTGCAGTAATGGCAAAGGACTTCATTGAAAATTCATCAGGACTTGAGTACATCGGAAAACCTAATCAGCAGATAGGCGATGCAGGGATAATCCTCCAGATTCGGGAAGTTGTCTCTGATCGAGTAATAGCCCAAACTGCAAGTGATTGGAAAGTTCTAACAGTCAACAAGGCTCCTCTCAATCCCGAATGTGTGACATCAATTAACCCAATCAATGACTGCAAGTCATCGAATACAAAGTTTCCAGCTAATTGGACCGCTTCTATCTACAAAGACACAACGTGGAAAACTGCCACTGAATTTTCAAAAGAGGCGGTCGGAGTAAAAGATGGATATTTTGATTTCACCTGGACGCCCTCTGCCGCCTTGATTTGGTCTTCGGATCTTAAGCTGGACAACATCATCCTTCTTCGCAAAGTTATCAAGGCTGCACCCGCGGTTACTGCATCAAAGTCGCTGGTTTTAAGTAGTCCTGATTTCAAGGCTGGAGGGACTCTTCCAAAAGATTTCACGTGTGACGGCAAAGGAATTTCACCATCATTGGGTTGGTCTAATGTTCCTTCCAATACCGAATCCCTCGTGCTGATAATGGATACGACACCTGGCCCTCTACGTCCCGGCGAAGAAGATATTGGAAAACATTTTTATCTAACAGTTTTTAATATTCCAAAGACAGCCACATCAATATCTGCAGGCGCTACAAATGTCGGGACTTTAGGCCAGAATTTCCAAGGCAAAACATTTGGATACACGCCTCCGTGTTCACAAGGCCCAGGCGCTAAGAAGTACTCCATTTTTCTATATGCCTTAAGTTCAAAATTAACTTTGACACCTCAAGAGGCTACAGAGGTGAATCTTCTCAATGCAATGACGGGAAAAGTAATTTCTTCCGCCCAGCTAGATGTGTTCTATTCCCGGGCCTAAGTTTGCAGTCAAAACCCTTGTTCAATCGCCAACCAAGACTCAGGCTTGTTTAACTGCGAAAAACCCAAATCCTTATATACACCATGAGCATCACGGGTTTTAAGAAGAAGTCTGAATTTCGGAACATGGTCGAAGTACTCGATTGCCGCCTTTGTGATTAAGTGACCCACACCCAGTCCTCTTGAATTCGGATCTACATAAACATCGCATAACCAACCGAATGTGCAAGAGTCGGTTACCAAGCGTCCAACGCCAACAAAACTATTGTCATCGCCAATTATGGAAATAGGGACCGAGTTGGCAAAAGACTCTCTTACTAGCTCAGGTTCTCGGCCAAAAGCCCAATAGGAATCCTTTGACAACCAGTCTGTGACCTTAGTTAGGTCTAAATCAGCTGGGTCATAACTACTTTTCATATCGCAAATAGTACATCTCGAATTTTCCTACAGAGTAATCAAATTCAAAATTACTAAACAAATAGTCGAGTTTGGAGGTTTTTACCTATTGAGCTGTAAAGCGGTTGTGATGCATGCGATGATGAAAATTCCGAGTGCGGCTCCGAATTCGGCAACCTTATGCTTGCGTGAGAAGTGTGTGTATAGAGCTACGGCGAAATAAAGTACTAGACATGCAGATGATAGGACTCCAAGTGGCTTGCTCCAGATTCCTACGATGATTCCAAGTCCACCTGCGATTTCTAAATAAGCAAGCACAGGAATCTGAGTTGGCTTTACGCCTACTGAAGCCATAGAGGCCATTACATCTGGAACCTTTTTTAGTTTTGCAATTGCAGATCCAATAGCGGCAAAAGCCAGAAGTACTCCGAATATGTTGAGTGCGATAGTCATTTATTTATCTACTTTCTTGTTTAGGGGGTGGTTTTCCTTCATGTGTTTGGAAATGGCTTCTGATATTTCGATAAGCGACTTCATTTGAGCCTGCGTCAGCACTTCGCTAAAACAGTGGTTTATTTCTTTGGACTGCAACGGAATAGCTGAATCCGCAATTTTTCTTCCTTTTGCCGTAATTGAGACATCGAAGCAGCGCGAATCTTCGAGGTTCTTTGTCTTCTTTACTAGCCCAGCATCTTCCATGCGAGATATCTGATGAGACATCCGACTTATTTCCCAACCAAGACCGTTTGCCAAGCGGTTGAGGTTTACCGATGGAACAGAGAGCTCAGATAGAGCAACAAGGACAACATATTCCGCTCCGGATATTCCAGAGTGGACGGCGACTTGGCGACCTAGATGTGGAAGCAGACTGGTTCCGATTTTGTGGAAAGCTCGCCAAGCCTTCGAGTCGAGCTCCTTCATTCCTTTTTGCGCCACAGATGAAGTAAATCATATATAGTTGATATATCAAGTAATTACGACTAAAAGGAATCTGGTGTCAAATGGATAGTTTTATGGTCGTTGCTACTTTCAAAGACGGTGTCACGCCGGATGATATTCGTGCCTTAATTCCCGCAGAACAAGTGCAAGCAAAAGTTTTAGTTGAAGATGGCCGACTTGGGTTTATTAAAGTTGCAATGCCAAAGCGAACTGTCTTTCTCGAAGCTTTTGGAGAAGACGAAGCCAGGGTTACAGAAACCATTAAATCCCTACCTTTCTCTGCAATTTGGGATCTTGAGATTTTCCCAACTACTCCACCCACTGGGGTGACTTTCTAAAAGCTGTAGGGCGGCTCTTCAATTTAAGTTAAGATTTTGGAATGACTAAGCCGTTAATGATTCTGATCTCTGGACCATACATGTCTGGAGCAAATGGAGACGAAGCGGCAATCGGAAAAAATCTCAAGGCAATGGAAGATTACGCACTACCCATATTTGCAAAAGGCCATTTGGCAGTCGTAGGTGAATGGCTTGCATGGCCGGTGATTAGACAAGCGGGTGGTGACTCACATTCATCAGAACAGTTCGCGCAATACCAGTACCCAGTTGCTCATCGGCTTTTAGAAAAGTGCGATGCAATACTTCGCATTCCTGGTGAATCTAGAGGCGCAGATATTGAGATGGCAAAGGCGAAAGAAATGGGGAAAATTATTTTTATGAGCCTTGATGAGATTCCGGCGATTAATTAGTTTCGAGCAAAAGTAGAATATCAACATGATGCACAAGGTCTATGAAATGCCAGTTGCTTCTGTTTATGTTCACTACATAAATAAGGTGGAGCGCAAAGATCGCACCGAGGAGGAGCTAATTGAGGTTATCAAGTGGCTCACTGGGTTCGATAAAAAAACCCTGAAAAAGTACCTTAAAGATGAAACGACATTTAGAGAGTTCTTTAAAGCAGCGAAAATTAACCCAAAGGCGAAACTAATTACTGGATCTATTTGCGGTGTAAAAATCGATGAAATCGAAGATCCACTCATGAAGAAAATTCGCTACCTGGACAAGTTAGTCGATGAGCTTGCCAAGGGACGACCAATCGAGAAAATCCTTCGCCAGGATAAGTAGACCCGTGTCTGATTTGCATGGCCTCAAATTCGACCTTAGACTTTTGCGAAGTTAAGGGGAGTACCTCGCTAACGCACCTTCGTCAATACGGATAGAAATTATCCCGGGGTTGCGACCACATTGTGGTGAGGGAGACCTTGGCAGAACCGGCCCCTTTAACGAATAGGTTTAAAAAACATGGATGTAACACTTCTAACTTGGTCTGTAGTAATTGGCTTAATAACGGCTCTGATCATCGTTGATCTATTGACCGTAAGCCGTAAACCCCACGATGTAATGTTCAAAGAGGCCGCCATTTGGTCAATTTTCTATATTGGCGTTGCCATCGCATTTGGTGTTTGGGTCTGGCAGAGCGCAGGTTCGCAATTTGGAACTGAGTACTTTGCCGCGTATCTAGTAGAGAAATCTCTCTCGGTAGATAACCTATTTGTATTCATAATTATTTTGGCTCAGTTCAAAGTGCCATCAATATTCCACCAACGCGTACTCATGTTTGGTGTGATTCTTGCTCTTGTACTCCGTGCAATCTTTATCGCAGTTGGCGCAGCAGCGCTAGCTGCCTTTAGCTTCACATTCGTGATCTTCGGTGCAATTCTGATCTGGACCGGAGTTGGACTGTTCAAGCACTGGGATGAAGATCCTTCTCCTGAGGACAATGCGCTTGTTCGCGTAATGCGAAAGCGAATCGCAATGACGGATGAATATGACGGTTCGAAGATATTTACTCGTCAAAATGGTAAACGCATTGCAACTCCGATGTTTTTGGTGATGATCGCTATCGCATCAACAGATCTTCTATTCGCCCTTGATTCAATTCCGGCTACTTTCGGTGTGACTCAAGAGCCATTCTTGGTCTTTGCGGCTAACGCTTTCGCGCTGCTGGGCTTACGCGCCTTGTACTTCTTGCTCAAGGGGCTGCTCGATAAGTTGGTTTACCTATCTCTTGGTCTATCAGTAATTCTGATGTTCATTGGAATTAAGTTGATTCTGACTTACCTACACGAGACCTGGACTGAGATTCCTAAGATCCCAACCGTTGGCAGCTTGGCAGTGATCGGATTAATTCTTCTGGTCTCAACAGTCGCTAGCTTTATCAAGGTAAAGCGAGATCCAAAAGCTCAGGCTCATGCCGGTCGAGTAACTTCAGGCAAACATCCTGAGGCGAACCACCAAGACTGAGGTATAAAAGTTATTAGTTAAAGAACGCGATAACGGCGCCAGCAATTGTTAAATTGAGGGCGTCGTTTGTCGTTTCAATTAACCAAACTTTTATGTTTTCGCCGCCGAATAAACGGTGAGAAAGTGATGCAAACATTGCAATACCAACGCCAAGGGCCAAACCGATTGTGGCGCCGTCCAAAGTGCTTATTTCGGCACCGTTCTGCTGCAGTGAGTTAATGACAAGGGCGAGAGTCAGAGTTTGAACAAGAATCCCGATAATGGTTCCGCCGAACAGCAGCGCTGGCTTGTTTTGCTGTGAGGTCAGTTGGCCTGATGCAATGCCGCGCTCTTTCATCCAAATTGGATAGAACGTCTTTGGTCCAAACCAAATGCCCCCGCTAATAAATGAGATAGCAAATGCAATAAGAACGCCGATTAGATTTAGGTCTGTAAATGTCATGGCGACAATTTTACATATTGGATTTGTTAAGTCTTGGAGGCGAGCCGCCGCTATTGAGCCATAATGGCGTCGTGAACGTATTGTGCTAACCCGCGCACGCGACCGTCGTAATACTCCTTAAAGCGCTTATCTTCGATATACATCACTGCCAGATTTTTTTGCATTTCAGGTGTGCATTCGTAGAACCACTTAGAAATCGCTTCTCTGTGCGCCATGACAGCCGCTTGTGTTTTTTCAGAGCTTATTTCTAACCCATTTCCATATGCATAAACAAAGAGTTCGGTAGCGGCCTCCTGGTCTACCTTGGCCTTTCTAAAATCTTCTTTGGAATATTTCGAAGTCTTAGCTTGGGACTGCTTAAATGCGGTGGTATTTCCCCAGCGCGCTTGTACTTCAGCGTCGTATTCGGACATACCTAATTCTAACCTCAGCTCGCTACTCGTGGCCTTTGGCTTAGGGCGTATGTAAACTCGCGCCATGAAATTTATAATTTTCGTAGTTGATGATCAAAGTAATTCGGGTACTCCAGCTGAGATGGCCAAAATCAATGCGTTCAACGACAGCCTGCGCGCCAATGGCCAATGGATTTTTGCCGGGGGATTAAGCGCACCTTCAAATGGCAATGTGATTGATAATCGAGCAGGAGCAGGAATTGAAACTGGAATGCCACTTTTTGATGCAAAGGAAAACTTCAGTGGATTCTGGCTGATCGAAGCCGCGAATCCGGAAGTTGCCAAAGATTTAGCGTTCGCTGGATCTAAAGCCTGCAACCGCAAAGTCGAACTTCGTCCGCTTCTGTAGTGAATCGAACCTGAATGCGTTTAATCAAGAAAGTTCTCCCAATACTCGGTCTGGTAATCGGCACTCTGGCGCTCATTTCTGGCGAGGCCGATGACTCACCTGGTTTGCAGGGATTGGGTTTGGCACTAATTCTTTGGATTAACTATCGATTTTGGAAGAAGCGCCAGCAATCTAAAGGGTGATTTGGCCTGATCTTGTATCAGTAGTTGAGATTCATGGATCTCGCGTAGTAGAAATCTTGATAGAGTCAAAACATCGCGAGTTAAGTACGGGAGCGCAAAATGTCTGAAAATTCAGGTAAGTGTCCAGTTGTTCACGGTTCAAATACCGAAGTTGGCGCATCTAATGTCAACTGGTGGCCTAAGAACTTAAATTTAGATATTTTGCATCAGCACGATACAAAATCTAATCCGCTTGGTGAGGATTTTGATTACCTTGAAGAGTTAAAGACTCTAGATTTTGACGCCCTAAAGAAAGATCTTCACGCGCTAATGACCGATAGCCAGCCATGGTGGCCGGCTGACTGGGGACATTACGGCGGGCTAATGATTCGTATGTCATGGCACGCCGCTGGTACATATCGCACAACCGATGGTCGTGGTGGCGGTGGAACCGGCAACCTACGTTTTGCACCACTTAACTCATTCCCAGATAACGTAAACCTGGACAAAGCCCGTCGTATTCTCTGGCCAATTAAGCAGAAGTACGGCAACAAGGTTAGCTGGGCAGATCTTCTTGTATTAGCCGGAACAATCGCCTACGAATCAATGGGACTTAAGACATTTGGTTTCGGATTTGGACGCACCGATATTTGGCATCCAGAGAAAGATATTTACTGGGGCC
>JACCDZ010821095.1_pt1 | contig 16563 bp, 19 predicted proteins | sample 7449551 | NCBI WGS metagenome assembly JACCDZ01 (sample SAMN15323452, study PRJNA562643) | freshwater metagenome | isolation source: river surface water | place: USA:Blue River Watershed | collected 2017-08-18 | reverse complement strand
GTTGCGGTAGTAAAACGCAAAGCTTACGAAAATGAAAAGTACTGGGGTAAACCAGTGCCAGGCTTTGGTCCTGACAATGCACGAATTGTGATCGTTGGATTAGCACCAGGTGCACATGGTGCAAACCGAACTGGACGAATCTTTACCGGGGATTCATCAGGGGATTGGCTCTATAAAGCGCTCCACAAAAATGGATTGGCAAGTATCCCCACAAGTACATCGGCAAATGATGGGCAAAAACTTATTGATACCCGCATTACCTGCGCTGTTCGATGTGCGCCACCCGACAACAAGCCTTCAACTGAGGAAAAAATCCAGTGCTCTGATTACCTAGTAAATGAAATAGAACTGCTGTTACCGACCGCTCGCACCTTTGTAGCGCTCGGAAGTTTTGCCTGGAGCGCGATCATTAAGAGTCTTCGCACATTAGATCAACAGACACCAACCCCAACACCAAAATTTGGCCATGGCGAAAGCTTTACCTTTATGGGTGAAGATGGGGTCAAGCGATTAGTGCTTGGTAGTTACCACCCAAGCCAGCAAAACACCTTTACCGGAAAGTTAACTGAGCCGATGCTTAACTCGATTTTCAAGAAGGCAAAGAGTTTTAAATAGCCGCATTCTTGAGTTGATCGATATGACCTTCAATGTGGTTTGCCGAAAGAGTGACCAACTGCAAAAGCGTTACAGCTCCACGTTGTGGATGTGTTGAGATTCGCGCCCAATCAGCCTCGCTGGCATTCTTTAGAATCTCATAATTCATTGCATGTGATGCCGCTAATGAATCAAGTGAGACCGCTACTGAACGCTTGCCGTACTGCAATCCAATAGGAAACTTTTCCTCATCAAAGGGAACAATCGTTGGATTGTCCTCGCATAAAGCATTTGCATATCGGACACCAAATTGAATCTCAGCATCTGCGATGTGATGGATTACAAATGCCGCCGACCATTCTCCATCCTTTGAATGAGCGAGCTTCTCAGCTGAAATCTTCTTGCCCTCTTCAACAAATGAGATCGCTGATGAGTGATACTTTTCAAGTAATTGGTTATGGTCCATGGCTTCATCGTAACCGTGGAAATTGCAGAATCTAGGCTCAGTTTCTGCTAAAGCCCCGCATCAAGTAAACTTCCGCAGAACTTGCTCGTGGCCCCCGTAGTCCAATGGCAGAGACAGAGGACTTAAAATCCTTCCAGTGTCGGTTCGAGTCCGACCGGGGGCACCAGCTCTAAGCCCATTTTAAGCATCTGAGCGTGCACTTACTTAGCCGTAACCCTTCACTAACCGTACGATTGCCCTGCACCACAACCACCAGAAACTCTGGTGGCCCTACAAAAGGAGAACAAAGTTATGCGCAGTTCAAACCCTGTTCTTGGACGGGCGTTTAATCAGCGTGGATACGCTGCATTCGATCCGAGCACAATTAACTCAGACCCAGCAGCGCTAGAGAATTTGTACAACACACCTGCCGCATCATCATTGCGCACAGGTCGTATGACAATTGATGATGTTGTCACACGCACAGCGATTATGTTCGCAGTGTTGGTAACTGTAGGAGCTGTTGCATGGTCACTTAACCTAGGTGGCGGCGCACTATTGCTTGGCTTCCTTGGTGGATTTGTTCTTGCAATGGTCAACACATTCAGCAAGACAGTTAAGCCAGCGCTAGCAATCGCTTACGCAGCTTTCCAGGGTCTTGCACTTGGAACAATCAGCAACCTGTACAACACCATGTACGACGGAATTGTCAGCCAAGCAATCTTGGTAACACTCAGTGCATTTGCTGGAATGTTGTTTGCATTCAAGAGTGGTCGCATTCGTGTAACACCTAAGTTCACTAAGGTCTTGATGACAGCGCTCATCGGTTACCTTGTACTAGCTGTTGTTTCACTAGTGTCTTCATTCATCACTGGAACAAGCATTTACAGCATCGGTGGACTTGGATTAATCATCGCGACAGGTGGAATGGTTCTTGCAGCCTTCTTCCTGATCCTCGATTTTGATTCAATTCAAAAGGGAATCGCAGCTGGTGCTCCAGAGAATGAGTCATGGAGAGCAGCATTTGGTCTCATGGTGACAATCGTTTGGTTGTACCTAGAGGTTCTACGCGTTCTTTCAATCCTTCGTGGAAATGACTAATTAGATCTAAATAATTAAAGATCTTCATCGAGGGGCTTCAGGTTATTAACCTGGGGCCCTTCGACATTTCTGGTCTCTGGAATTTGGTAGACCAACAGCAAGACTATGGAGAAGATAACCGCAGATGCTCCAAAGGCTGCTCTATATGAATACAAATCAGAGATCCAACCAATAATGATTGGCCCAAAGATCATTCCCGCATCTCCTGCCATCTGGAAGATAGCGATTACCTTGCCGCCCTTGCCCTTGATGATGTCACCAACAATGCTGGCAGGAGTTGTTGATAGAAAAGCTCCTCCAAGGCCCAGGATGATCATCGACAGTAAGTACATCCAGGAATTAATGGCAAAGGTCAAAACTAAAATTCCTAGAAAGACAATATTTGCACCAATAATCGAAGCGGCTCTTCGGCCTTTTTGATCGGAATAACGGCCAGCCTTTAATAGCACCACCCCTTGGACCATCGCAGAAATTGCTAATCCATAACCCACGATTGCAGTTGTTGAGCCTAACTCCTCTGTAACAAAGACAGGCAGAATCGACGCACGCATTCCAAAGAAGACCCAGGTACCGATGAAGGCCAGCACTAAAGCGATTCGGTAGGGAGGCATTGCAAGTGCTTCTCGAACTGTTGTGGCTCCATCGTTGGAAATGGTTTTACTCTTTGCACCGATTGAATCTCCCTTGAGGAAAAAGAGTGCAACTAATCCGGAACAGAGCAACAAGGCTGAGTAAACAAAAAATGGCGCCCGTAGTGAGATCACAGACAGGAGGCCACCAACCGCTGGTCCTGCGATTCCACCCACAATAAAGGAGCCTTGATACACCGATTGCGCATGGCCACGTTGATCATCACTGACAGAACGCAATATGACTGAACTTGCTGCTACTGAGAACATCGAGGATCCAAGACCACCAGCAGCCCTAAAGAAAAGTAATTGCTCATAGCTTTGTGAAATACCAGCTAAGAATGTAAAGGCAGAGACCATGAAAATTCCAGTGGAAAATACCGCTCTTTCACCGAATTTATCCACTAAAACACCCGAGATTAAACCTGATGCAAAACGTGTAATCGCAAAGGCGGAGACCATCAATCCAATCGCTGCATTGTTAACTCCAAATGATTTTGCAAAAACTGGTATCGCCGGCATCACGATTCCAAAGCCAACAGCAACAAAAAAAGAGGCTGCAATAAGGGATGAAACTTCGCGGGGCAGATCCCTAAATGGTGATTGCATCTTCATAGATTGTCGAGTCTACTTGTTTAAGGATTAAAAATGTTTGGTTCAAGGGTGTGCTAGAGGTAGTATTCAGGAGTGAAATCAGTTATAGCCGAACACTTAGTAAAGACCTATCGCAATGGCGAGGTCAAAGCACTCAATGATTTGTCATTAGATGTTGAAGAGGGCACTGTTTTAGGCGTGCTTGGACCTAATGGTGCCGGAAAAACCACAACTGTGAGAATTCTCGCAACTCTGCTCAAGCCTGATTCTGGCTCAGCAACCGTTGCAGGAATTGATGTCATTAAGCATCCTGACAAGGTTCGTGAACAAATTGGTTTATCAGGTCAATATGCAGCTGTTGATGAGACATTAACGGGTTGGGACAACTTGGTGATGTTTGGACGTTTGTATCACCTGGGTCGCCAGAGCTCTATAGATCGTGCAAATGAATTACTGGAGCGTTTTGATTTAACTGAAGCTGCGCGTCGCCCCATTAAGACTTATTCAGGTGGAATGCGTCGCCGCCTTGATTTAGCAGCATCTCTAATTGTTAAGCCAAAGATTCTCTTTTTAGATGAGCCAACAACTGGTTTAGATCCACGTGGACGCCAAGATATGTGGCAGGTAATTCAGGAGCTCGTAAAGGGCGGTGTAACACTGCTTTTGACCACCCAATACCTAGAGGAGGCAGATCAATTAGCTGATGAAATCGCAGTTATTGATCGTGGAACTGTAATCGCCCGTGGCACCTCTGATGCTTTGAAAAAGCAGGTTGGTGGAGAGCGGCTAGAAATCACTGTAGAGCCTGCAGATTTGGAAAAGACAAATCAAATCGTTGCAAAAATTAGTGGGCATGCAACCCATGTTGATTTAAGAACAGTGAGCGCGCCAGTGCTCCATGGTTCTAAGGATTTAATGGATGCTCTTCGCGCTATGGATGATGCGAAGATTCATCCTTTGGATATTGGTCTCAAGCGTCCTTCGTTAGATGATGTTTTCCTTTCACTTACAGGACATGTTGCGGAGGAGACGGTAGAAGAACCAGTGGCTAAGAAGAAGAGAGGCGGCAAGAAATGAGAAATGCGATCTTTGATGCGATTGTCATTACAAAGCGCCAACTACTTCAGTTAGCTCGTGTTCCTGAGCTGCTTGTTTTCTCAACCATTCAACCAGTGATGTTTGTGTTGCTGTTCCGCTATGTCTTTGGTGGCTCAATCGATACAGGTCAACCTGGCGGATATGTGCAGCTACTAATGCCCGGAATCTTCGTTCAGACAGTGGCCTTCACCTTGGCATCAACTGCAATTGGTTTAGCTGAAGATATGAAGAAGGGATTAATTGATCGCTTCAGATCACTTCCAATCTCACGAGGCGCGGTAATTATTGGACGCACCTTTGGAGATGCACTCCTCAATATCTTGGTTCTAGCTGTTATGGCTATCGCTGGGTATGCGGTGGGCTGGCGTCCAACATCTGGATTCTTCCAAACTACTTTGGCTTTCTTGTTCCTCTTCATGTTTGGTTACGCATTGTCATGGATTGGAATTTTGGTTGGTCTGTCAGTCAAAGAGGCCCGCACAGTCCAAAGCGTTGGCTTTTTGGTTACCTTCCCATTGACCTTCTTATCTAATGCCTTTGCCCCAACAACTGGCATGCCTAGAGCTTTGCAGTACTTTGCTGAGTGGAACCCAGTCTCAACCATGGTTGCAGCGTGCCGCCAACTCTTTGGTCTGGAAAATGAGTTCGGTGCAACCGCTAACTCATGGCCAAGTCAGCATCCACTAGAGACATCGCTGCTCTACATGGTTATTTTGATGGCGATTTTTATTCCACTGAGTATTCGTAAGTACAAAAACTACTCTAACTAGAAATCGCTAAGAGTTTTATTATGAATAAAACTCGGCGGCAACAATCTCTACTGAGATTTCGCGACCGTTAGGTGCTGTGTAAGAAACCTTTGCGCCAATATCTTGACCTAGCACTGCAGAACCTAATGGTGATTTTTCACTGTAGACATCGAGATCACCTGAAGAGATTTCACGTGAACCGATTAAGAACTTCATCTCATCACCAGCGATGATTGCGGTGACAACCATTCCTGCACCAACCTTGCCATCAGCACTTGCTGGTGGAGTTCCAATATGTGCGTTCTCAAGCATCTGCTTTAACTGACGGATGCGTGCCTCCATTTTGCCTTGCTCATCACGTGCTGCGTGGTAGCCGCCATTTTCCTTTAAGTCGCCTTCAGCTCGTGCTGCTTCAATCTTGGCTGTGACATCTTTGCGCCCTGGACCTTCGAGATGGGCCAGCTCAGCACGCAAACGATCTGCGGCCTCTTGGGTTAACCATGTCTGTGTCATAAGAGGTAACGGTACTGGCTATTTACGCGGTGCGACAACTGGATACATCGGCATTAACCGATTCACTACGCGTAGGAACAACGGTGACCAGTTCAACCTTTGCTTTACCAGCGGGAATCTCCTGATCAATTTGGCCCACAATGTTTTTGTCGTAGTCACGGGCGATCAGCGTGCACACCACAGCCTGCTGGCTATCGGTTCGCTCAATGAAGTAACGAACAGTTGCTTCACGATCATTGGTGATTGTGAAGGAAACTAGCTGCGAGCGAAGCGGTGGGTTGGAGTGATACAGCGCAGACCACATCAACCAACCAATACCCAAAACCGCGACAACAAGGGCAATAAAGGGCCATCGTGTGCTCTTGGCAACGCCGTATCGCTCTTCATAGTTGAACGGCTCTGGTGATTGCATGACATGATTATCGCATGGAACAAGAAGAAATCTTTATGGGATCAGCCGGCTCGCTAACGGTTGGAATATTGCTTATCGCTGTTGTCTTTTTGATGCGCAGTTTTTATAAGCGCTTCATGGGCGTAGATCGAAGCGATGACTCAAAGGAATAATCTTCCTACCAGGATTTTCCAAGGTGTTGCGGTTCTAGCAATCGCTGCTCTCTGTGTTGGATTAGGTTTTTGGCAGCTTCAACGCGCTGCAGATTTAAAAGCAAGTTTAAAGATCGCACGAACAATTGATACAAATGTGGTTGCCTTGCAGACAGTTGCACAACCTCGGCAGGCATTAGGCGCCCAAGCATTTAATAGAACAGTGTCCTTAACTGGAAAGTACATCGCTAATTTCAGAGCACCCAATCAAGATGATGGTGATGGAGTTGTCGCCGATTGGGAGGTTGCACTAGCTCAAGTTGATGAGCGATCAGCGATTCTGGTTGTTCGCGGGTTATGGTCGGAACGTTTACTCAACCCCGAGATTCAACAATCCATGGATATCGATATCACTGGAGTTTTAGTTGCGAGCCAATCTGGAGATCGTGCCCAAAATACGCCAGGTGTGATCTCGAGATTAGATAGTGCAGTTATTGTCGGATTAACCGATCTTGATTTATATGATGGCTACATCTTGGCTCGATCTGAATCTAGCGATGGCCAGGTTCTGGAGCGCTCCCGCGTAACCGAGGAAAAGATCAACCCCAAGATCCCTGGTTATTACTGGCAGCACATTTCCTATGTGGTCATTTGGTGGCTTATGGCCCTAGTTGTGCTTTACCTACCCTTCTATCGCCGTAGAGTTACCCCATGAGCAGCGCAGTGAAGAGATTTAGATTTATGGCCCTTATCGCCGGTGTTATGTCCCTACTGTTGTGGTTTGTAGATCTGCCTGTGGTGTATCTCTTTAACAACCCCGATTGGAAAGCTGCCGTTGCTTGGATTCCCTTTGTCCATGGCTGGATCTATCTGGCCTATGTGCTTGTCGCCCTTCAATTTTCAGTAAAGGCTAACTGGCCCATCAAGAAGATTGTGTGGCTACTTTTAGCGGGCACACTTCCATTTGCCTCAATCGCTGCGGAGCGCAGAGTTGTTCGACAGTATTCGTAGACTCATTAAATCCTTGATCTACCCACTCTATGAGTGGCGTTTAGTTCGATCCCTTGATTTTTCCAAGACCCCTCACCATGTCGGCGTCATCCTCGATGGAAATCGGCGCTGGGCAAAATCCAATCCGACAAACAATGATCCTCATGGCCATAAGGCTGGAGCGAGCAAGATTATTGATTTCTTGGGCTGGTGTGATGATGCCCAGGTCAAGGTCGTAACTTTGTGGTTGCTATCAACCGATAACTTTAAGCGCTCGCAGGAAGAGATCGATGAGCTACTAAAGATTATTGGCAACACCGTCGATGAGTTAGCTGCCACCGGCCGCTGGAATATCAAAGCTGTAGGTGCGCTCGATTTACTTCCACCTTGGTTGGAAGAAAAACTCAGCTCTCTCAAGCCGATTCGCAATGATGGCGTAGAGGTAAATGTTGCCATTAGTTATGGCGGCCGTCGTGAAATCGTTGATGCGGTCAAGAGTTACTTAACTGAAGAAGAGTCGGCTGGCCATTCCATCAAGGATGCAAAAGAGAAGCTAACAACTGAAGATATTTCAAAGTTCTTATACACCGCAGGACAGCCAGATCCAGAGCTTTTGATTCGAACATCGGGAGAGCAACGACTTGGTGGCTTTTTGTTATGGCAAAGCGCCTTATCTGAGTTCTACTTTTGCGAGGCGTACTGGCCAGATTTCCGTCGCCTCGATTTCCTACGCGCCCTTCGTTCTTACTCTGTGAGACAACGCCGCTTCGGTTCATAAATCGATACCAAGATTTAATCGGTACCAAAATTTAACTTGCGTATCTCGCGTGTCTGCGCACTTTTCATCACTATCAGTTCTACCTTTTTGCTATTCGAAGCACTTTCCGGCGAGAACAATTAAATCTAGGAGCAAGCATTGGCTGTTAAGGGTCAAAAAGCTAAGAAAACCTTTGTTTTAGATACCAGCGTTTTGCTCGCAGACCCCGGGGCGCTCTATAAATTTGCCGAACATGAAGTCATCATCCCGATCGCAGTTATCGGTGAGCTAGAAAGTAAGCGGGATCACCCTGAATTGGGCTACTTTGCCCGCGCCGCCCTTCGCGCCCTTGATGATCTGCGGGTGAGCCATGGCCGCCTCGACAAAGCGCTCACCATTACCCCTGAAGGCGGAACCCTTTCAGTTGAACTCAACCACACCGATCTTTCAACCCTGCCTCACGGCTTTCTTCGTGATGGCACCAATGATTCAAGAATTCTGGCGATCTCGAAAAACCTGATGTCAGATGGCAAGGATGTTGTTCTTGTAACTAAGGATCTGCCACTGCGAGTAAAGGCATCCTCAGTTGGTGTGGAAGCCCAGGAGTATTTGGCAGAGCTTGTCTCCAATAGTGGTTGGACCGGAATTGAAGATCTAGATGTTTCATCCTCTGTTATCGATGATTTGTACTCTGGTGATTGTGCAGATCATGAAGCCGCCCACCAACTGCCGGTTCACACCGGGGTAGTGCTGCACTCTGAAAAAGGATCCGCCCTAGCCCGAGTCACCGCCGACAAACAGTTGAAGCTGGTCCGCGGAGATCGCCAAGCTTTTGGTCTTCATGGCAGAAGCGCTGAACAACGGATCGCGCTCGATCTTTTGCTGGATGAAAACATCGGCATCGTTTCCTTGGGCGGCCGAGCTGGCACTGGAAAATCGGCACTTGCTCTCTGTGCCGGATTAGAAGCGGTGATGGAAAAGCGTCTTCACAAAAAGGTAGTCATCTTCCGTCCGCTCTACCCAGTTGGTGGCCAAGAGTTGGGCTACCTTCCAGGTTCAGAGGGCGAAAAGATGTCGCCATGGGCCCAGGCGGTTTTTGACACCTTGGGTGCTTTGGTAAGTCAGCCGGTGATTGATGAAATTATCGACCGCGGACTTATCGAGGTCCTACCCCTGACCCATATCCGAGGCCGCTCACTTCATGACTCCTTTGTGATCGTCGATGAGGCCCAATCCTTGGAACGGGGAGTCCTGCTGACGGTGCTCTCCAGAATTGGAACCGCCTCCCGAGTCGTCCTGACCCATGACATCGCCCAGCGGGACAACCTTCGGGTTGGCCGCCATGATGGAGTAGTCGCGGTGGTTGAAACTTTGAAGGGCCATCCACTCTTTGCCCATGTCACCTTGACCCTAAGCCAGCGCTCGCCAAGCGGAGCGCTGGTGACAGAGATGTTGGAAGCACCGGTGGGAAACTAACCGGTAGCGACATGGCCTTTGAAGGGCCAGAATCTATCTCACAGTCACATTTCGGACATATCGGACATCCCCCTTTCTGACCTGCGGTTTTACCTATCCACAGGATCATGATTTTCTGAGAATTTCCGACTCCCGCGTACTTTGATTTGCCGATGCGCCTCATCTACCGCACCATAAAGGCATTCCCCTTAGGTTATTGAGCCTCATTTGAGGCTGATTGGCCATGGGAAGAAACCACGGGTGAGTATCCGCGGGTGATCAGATGAGGAAAGGAGCACCACAGTGAAACCTGTTTTCAAGACAGCAAAGTCGATAGCGATCCTTGGCGCCTCATCCTCCCTGCTTCTGATCGCGACCTTGCTTCCAGCGGCCAACGCCTTGGAGAGCCCAGTGGTTTCCACGGTCGAGGTTGAGGCACCTAAGAGCGCATCGATTGTTGAACCAGAAACCATTGCCGCCTTGTTTGGCGAGGATGACCTCACCGCCACCGCAGCAGGTGCGATCTTCTCAACTCAGATGGCTTTGGTCTCTGCCGTTAGCCGCCAGGTTGAGTTAGCTCGAACCCCGATCGGTGCCAAGAGGGTTGCCAAGAGTATTTTGGTTGAAGAGTATGGCTTTCCAGAAAAAGAGTACAAATGTTTGAACCAGTTATGGACACAGGAAAGTAATTGGAACTACAAATCTCGTAACAAGAAATCTGGCGCTCATGGAATTCCGCAAGCGCTGCCAGCTAGCAAGATGAATGTTGTCTCAACTGATTGGCGCACCAACCCGGTGACACAGATCCGTTGGGGACTTCGCTACATCAGCATTCGCTATGAGACCCCATGTAAGGCCTGGGCTAAGCACAAGCGCAGCAACTGGTACTAAGTCGCTTTCCCTGCTTTTCTAAAACCCAGTTTTAAACCTCGGAACGTTTTCCAATACTCATCGGCTTGCTGGTTTCGGCAAAGAAATCATTGCCCTTGTCATCGACAACGATAAATGCCGGGAAATCAACAACATCGATCTTCCAGACCGCTTCCATTCCGAGCTCTTCAAAATCCAAAACCTCAACCTTGGTAATGCAATCAAGGGCTAAACGAGCAGCTGGACCACCGATTGATCCCAGATAAAAACCACCATGTGATTTACAAGCATCGGTAACAGCCTTTGATCGATTGCCCTTTGCCAGCATCACCATGGATCCACCATTGGCCTGGAAGTATTCAACATAGGAATCCATGCGACCTGCGGTTGTTGGACCAAAGGATCCTGATGCATACCCTTCAGGGGTCTTGGCCGGACCTGCGTAATAAACAGCGTATTTCTTCATGTATTCAGGCATTGGCTTGCCCTCATCCATCATCGCCTTGATCTTGGCGTGGGCAAGGTCGCGGGCTACAACCAAGGTTCCGGTCAAGGAAAGTCGGGTCTTCACTGGGTGCTTGGAAAGCTCTGCCAAAACTGCGGTCATTGGCTGATTCAAATCAATCGCCACAACATTGTCATTGAGATGTTCATCAGTTGTCTCTGGCAAGAAGTGTGCAGGATCCCGCTCTAGCTCTTCGAGGAAGATTCCATCCTTGGTGATCTTCGCCTTTGCTTGGCGATCTGCCGAGCAGGAAACCGCGATCGCGATGGGAAGCGATGCACCATGACGTGGAAGACGAACAACGCGAACATCGTGGCAGAAGTACTTGCCACCAAACTGCGCACCGATTCCTAAGGTGCGGGTTAATTCAAGAACCTTTTGCTCCAGTTCGATATCTCTGAAGCCATGGCCAGTTGCAGCATCTCCCGATGTTGGCAGCGAATCCAGGTACTTGGTACTTGCAAGCTTTGCTGTCTTAACAGTGTGTTCCGCACTAGTTCCACCGATAACAATTGCCAAGTGATACGGAGGACATGCGGCAGTTCCAATGGAACGCAGCTTTTCATCCAACCAGCTCATAAAGGATGCTGGGTTTAAAACAGCCTTAGTTTCTTGATACAAAAATGATTTGTTTGCACTGCCGCCACCCTTAGCGATGTACAACAGGTTGTACTCATCCTGATGATCACTATCTGCATAGATCTCAATCTGGGCTGGCAGGTTATTGCCGGTGTTCTTTTCCTCCCAGGTAGTTACTGGGGCCATCTGGGAATAGCGAAGATTTAAGGTTGTGTAGGCATCGTAAATACCTTGTGAAATAGCCACTTCATCCTTGCCAGTGGTTAAAACAAACTGGCCCTTCTTGCCCATTACTAAAGCGGTTCCAGTGTCCTGGCACATTGGCAAAACTCCACCAGCTGCGATGTTGGCATTTTTCAATAAATCAATCGCAACAAAGCGATCATTAGGTGAGGCCTCTGGATCTTTAACAATATTTGTTAACTGCTGCAGGTGTTCTGCGCGCAGGTAATGGTTGATGTCATGAATCGCCTCTGATGTCAGCTTTTCAAGGGCTGATGGTTCGACCTGCAAAAACTCTTTATCGCCATGCTTTACAACCGATACACCCTCTTTGCTGACAAGACGGTACTTGGTCTTATCCTCGCCAAGCGGCAGAAGATCTGAGTAGGAAAAGTTTGGCATCTGCGTTTCTATTCAGGCTTTACCGCGTCAAGTTTTTTCTTAGCTCCGTCCAACCATTCCTGGCAGATCTTGGCTAACTCCTCGCCGCGCTCCCACAACTTCAATGACTCTTCAAGGGTTGCACTTCCCGCTTCCAGGGATTCAACAACCTCTGCTAGCTCATCACGTGCTGCTTCATAGGAGATCTTCTTTGCTTCGGCCATGGGTTAAATCTACTCTCTCTCGGCTGTTACTTAACTGTGGCTTTGGTCTCGCCCTTTGCAAGACGGAGTCGTAATTCATCGCCCGCCTTTAACCTCTTTGGATCTGTCACGATCTGGCCATCGGCTAACTGAACAACTGAGTACCCGCGATCCAAAGTTGATTGAGGGGATAAGGCCCGCACGCGTGCTTTGATCTGCTTGAGCTCCTCTTTGGCCAACTTCAAGGATGAGCCAAAGGAGCGGTTGGACCTATCGCGCAGCCCAGCAATAACTTCAGCCCTTGTGGTGATTAATACATGCGGGTCCTTCATAACTGGGCGGTTTTTAAAGTTAGTGATGCGAGTTGATTCAAGATCTAGTCGATTTACCAATGTGCGACGGGCGCGATCTCGCATCGCCTCGATCATCGCGATCTCCTCGCCGATATCTGGAACAACTCTTTTGGCAGCATCTGTTGGAGTCGATGCTCTGTAATCTGCAACTAAATCTAAAAGTGGTGAATCCTTTTCATGGCCAATCGCAGAAACAATTGGAGTCTCACAGGATGCAGCTAGTCGCACCAAACCTTCATCACTAAATGGCAGCAAATCTTCGAAGGAGCCACCACCACGGGTAATGATGATTACCTCAACATCTTTGTTCGCCTCTAATTCACGAAGCGCCTCGGAAACCTCGCTCACGGCAGCTGCGCCTTGAACCGTTACCTCGCGGATTTCAAATTGAACACTGGGCCAGCGACGCTTTGCATTTTCAACCACATCTTTTTCTGCATCGGTATTGCGACCACAGATCAAACCAATAACCTTGGGAAGCAATGGAAGTGCAACCTTGCGATCTGAGTTAAACAACCCTTCACCAGCCAAGAGATTTTTCAACGCCTCTAATCGAGCAAGTAGTTCGCCAACTCCAACCTGACGAATCTCACGAGCAGAAAATGAGAGAGATCCATTTTTTGTGTACCACGATGGTTTTGCATACATAACGATGCGGGCGTTGTCGGGCAAAGGCTTCACAGCAGCGATCACTGATTTATGGCACATCACGGAAATAGACATATCAACGCTGGGATCACGCAAACGCATAAAGGCCATCATTCCGCTGCGTTCATTGAGTTCGCTGATCTCGCCCTCAATCCAGATTGGGCCCAGCCGTTCTACATACTCCTTGATCGCCTCAGAAACGGTGCGAACCGTGGCGGGGGCTTCACTTGAAGTTTCGAACATGGGATGAGCCTAATAGACTGCCCCCATGGCTAAGAGAGTTCTACTGGCAGCGCCTCGCGGATATTGCGCAGGGGTAGATCGCGCCGTCATCACCGTTGAAAAAGCCCTGGCTCTCTATGGCGCACCGGTTTATGTTCGCAAGCAGATTGTGCACAACGTTCACGTCGTTACCTCTTTGGAAGCAAAGGGTGCGATCTTTGTTGATGAAACAGATGAGGTTCCAGAGGGTCAGACCGTTGTCTTCTCCGCTCATGGTGTTTCTCCGATGGTGCATGAAGAAGCTGCTGCACGAAACCTCAAGACCATTGATGCAACCTGCCCTTTGGTAACCAAGGTTCACCATGAGGTTCGTCGTTTTGCGACAGAGGATGCAGAGATTTTGCTTATCGGTCACCATGGCCATGAAGAGGTTGAGGGAACTGCGGGAGAGGCACCAGACAAGGTCCGTATCGTCGATGGCCTCGAAGGTGCCCGCACCATTCAACCAACACCAGGAAAGAACTTGATCTGGTTATCGCAAACAACATTATCTGTTGATGAAACGATGGAAACCGTTGCGATCCTGAAAGAGCGTTTTCCAGATATCCAAGCACCACCAAGTGATGACATTTGCTACGCAACACAAAATCGCCAAGAGGCGATCAAGGTGATTGCGCCACAAGCAGATTTAGTAATTGTTGTAGGTTCTCAAAACTCAAGTAACTCAGTGCGCCTTGCAGAGGTTGCACTGGAATATGGTGCCAAGGCATCACATCTGATTGATTACGCTGAAGAGATTCAGGATCACTGGTTTACCGATGTAGAAACAATCGGAGTAACAAGCGGTGCATCTGTTCCAGAGATTTTAGTGAAGGATGTATTAGCAACACTTGCAGAGCATGGATTCCGTGATGTTCAAGAGATTACAGCGGCAGAGGAGTCATTACTTTTTGCTTTGCCACCAGAGCTTCGTAAGGATATGAAAGCGGCGGGGATCGCTTAATCTGCTTGTTGTGCAGCTCTTTTCTTGGAAGGCTTAGCCTTTGCCTTTTCATTTAAGTAAACAAACCAGCCATATAGCGCTGAAATAATGAGGAATGGCGCCTCTGATGCAAGGGATGCGATGAAATCAACTCCCACTCGAGAGGGTCTAAAGCCACCCAGCAAAACTATGAAGAAGAGTGCCGAGCCTGCAAAGGCCAAAGGGGGAGTTACAACTGAAACATAGGTTGTACCGGAGCGACCAAAGCGAAGAGATGCAAAGGTTGCCGCACAAATTGCGATACCGGTCAGGATTCCAACACCGGTGCGGATGGTCATCTCAATAAAGACAAAGAAGCCGATAAAGAGAAACTGCAAAACAACGATGCCCTGCTTCTTTAATCCAGGACCCTGAATTTGAATCTTTTGAAGTGTGCTCATCGCTCATCTACCTCTTCTACATCAATGTAATCATCCCCAGTTTCCAGCTCTGCGCTCTTTAGGTCGCGAACCGCACCAGGGGCTTCAGGATACTCAATGGCCAACTTATCTTTATCTCCGGTGACTCCTAGATTATGAATTCTTCGGGCAGGTGCCAAAACAGTCTTTTCCGCTGTTGGTACAAGATCCTCATACGCCTTTGAGGTAGATGAGATCGCCTTTCCAACAGCCACAATCTTTGTATGCAACAGGGTGATGTTCTTCAAAAAGGTGCTTGCAACCTTTTGAATCTCATCAGCATTTTCCGCCAACTTATTGCGGGTAAAGATGTATCCAATAGTGCGCAACAACGCCATCATCGATGTTGGGGTCGCAATGGTGACACCTAATTTGAAGGCCTTTTCAAGGAACATAGGATCTAGGCGCAAAGCCTCAGATAACAAGGTTTCAAAGGGCACAAAGAGCACAACAAAATCGGGTGATCCTTGAGATTTGTGGTACCCACGCTTTGCGAGCGCTTCAACATGCTTCATTAAATCCTTGGTGTGCTGCTGTAGATACTCATCACGTTGTGATTGATCATCTGTGCCAAAGGCTTCTAGAAAACGCTCAAAGGGAAACTTTGAATCGATAAACAACAATGAACCACCAGGCATGGAAACGGTGATATCTGGAATCCCCGATGAATCAGAGTCTGTTGTTGAGCGCTGTGCTGTGTACTCATGTCCCTCACGAAGACCGGCCGCCTGAAGCAGTAGCTCTAACTGTGCCTCGCCAAACTTTCCGCGGGTCTGTGAATTAGAAAGCGCACCTGCGATCTTCTTGGTCTCATCAAAGATGGACTCAGATGCACGGCGCATTTCTAGAATTGTTGTATTGAGCTTTGCCTCAGCCTCGGTACGTATGCGGTTAGCCTCATTTGATTGCGTACTTAACTTCGCAACCGATTCCTTCACCGCCGCAAGTTCGGAGTTTAAGGCGATAGCACTTTCAGTCTTTGCTCGCTCTGCTGCAAGTTGAGCCTTGTAATCATCGAGTAGGGCTTGATTTCCTGAAGAATCCTTGGATTTGAGGGCTGACAAGAGGTATCCGATCGCAGATCCTGCGAAAAGTCCTATTAATAGGGTCACTACATATGCGGGCATGGGCCTATCGTGGCAGGGAGCACCGACAATCCCGCGTAGGCTTACCCCAGTGAGCCTCTCTATCGGAATCGTCGGACTGCCTAACGTTGGAAAGTCGACCCTTTTTAATGCTCTTACCAAGAACAATGTTTTAGCCGCCAACTACCCCTTTGCCACCATCGAGCCCAATGTGGGAATGGTGGGAGTGCCAGATGAGCGTTTAGCCAAGTTGGCCACAATCTTTTCTTCAGAAAAAATCCTTCCAGCGGTTGTCTCCTTTGTCGATATCGCCGGAATCGTAAAGGGTGCCTCTGAAGGCGCAGGCCTTGGCAACAAGTTCCTCACAAATATCCGTGAAACCGATGCAATCTGTCAGGTGATTCGAGTTTTTAATGATGGCGATGTCGTTCACGTTGATGGACGAGTTGATCCAGCGTCAGATATGGAAACGATTAACACTGAATTAGCGCTCGCAGATTTACAGACAATTGAAAAGGCGATTCCTCGTCTTGAAAAGGAAGCACGCGTTGCAAAGGAAAAGGCACCAGTACTTGAAGCGGTCAAGG